>Ga0182030_10007333_pt1 | contig 23036 bp, 22 predicted proteins | sample 812S3MmetaG_FD_121299 | JGI IMG/M metagenome (GOLD analysis project Ga0182030, IMG submission 121299) | Permafrost microbial communities from Stordalen Mire, Sweden - 812S3M metaG (Illumina Assembly) | ecosystem: Environmental > Terrestrial > Soil > Wetlands > Permafrost | place: Sweden...
AGATGTCGTGCTTGTTCTGAAGATTGAGCCACAGTTGCGCGGAGGTGCCGAAGTATGTGCCGAGACGCATGGCTGTATCCGCGGTGATCGACCGCTTGCCGCGAACCAGATCGTTCACGCGTGGCGCGGAAACGTGCAACTCCTTGGCCAAGCGGTAGCTTGAGAGCGCAAGCGGCTCCATGAACTCGGTCTTGAGTATGTCGCCGGGATGGATCGAGTAGGCGAACGGAATTTTCTCCATGGCGTCTCCTAACTACTTTGCCGATTACTCCACCGGCTCGCCCGCAATCATTTCCTCCCCGGCGTGCTCGCTCTCCACGGTGACCTTGCGCAGGCTTACGTGCTCGAACTGAGCCCAGATCAGGCCCACGGGGACGATTCCCAGGAAGGTCACAAGGAGCAATGTGGCCGCGCACGCCGTAGCCGTCTCTGGCGGCAGGCTATAGAGGTTTCTCAATAATTCTTCTACCGCGGCAATCTGCGTAAACCATCCAACTACGGGCAGTTGCAGCGTACTGGCCACCCCGCTGCCTACCATCATTACCATGCACTTGGGCAAAGTTATGGACGCTTGGTCTGGGCCGGCGACAAAGGCCAGTGTTCCTTCAAAATAGGCGAGCGTAATAAGTCCCCACATGAACAGCGAAAGTGCCAGCGTAGCTGCAAAATCGCTGAAAGTTCGCAGAGTGTCGAGGCCGGTGCGAAAGGTGCGGATCTTTGCTCCGACAGCAAGGCCCACACGTTTTGAGACGATGCCGAATGCACCCTCCAGGAATCCGGCCACTGCACCACCGGCCACACGCACCGCAACCAGAAACAGCGCCCCCGCCACGGTGCCGGCCAGCCCCCAGTACCCAAACTTCCTGAACACCTCAGGGTGGGGAAGCGATCCGGCTGGAGCCACAAGGATGGCGGAAGAGAAAAGCAGGGCCATGGAGCCGGCGTCAAACAACCGCTCCACAATATAAACCGCGATCTGGGAGCTGAGCGGCAGGCCTGTTCGCTTGGCCACCAGATAAGGACGCACCAGGTCCGCGATGCGGCCGATCATTGCCACGGCCGTAAAACCAATGACCTGGGTTCCGATGAGCGAAAAAAGCCCCACCTTCTTGTTGTTCTTCACGAGTATGGCCCAGCGCACGGACCGGATGACATAGCCGAAATAAATGCATCCGGCGGCAATGCCGATTTTGCCCCAGTCGGCCAGCTTGAACTCGTCCACAAACATTTGCCAGTGGAAGGGATGCTTGTGCTGCGCATAGGCCGCCAGCGCCACCAGCGCCGCCAGCACCACCAAACCCAGAATCAATTGCTTCTTATTCAAGGGATCTCCGTACTCTGAGGTTAGTTTAAATTGCCGCGCAGAGTTTCAGCCCGATATGCGGCATGGATTGACTATGGAGACTCAGCGAATTGGTTCGTAACGAAGCGCACTTGCAATATCAGCCTGAATCGGCAAGCATGGTTGCAGCTTCATGCGAAAATCCCAGGAAGTCCCAATCACACTGCTGGCCGCGCTGGCGCTCTCGACCACCGGCTGCGAACCACCTCCGCATCATTGCGTCGATGCACAAGGCCGCATCGCCCCCGATACGTACTGCCAGAACCAAGCCACCGGCTACACATATGTCTATGGCGGTTCAACAGGAGGCCACGTCGGCGATTACGTGATTGGTGCAAGCAGCTCGCCGAGTGACGCCGGCGTTTCGCGCGGCGGCTTCGGCCACGGCGGCGGCGGTGACGGCGGCAGCGGCAGCGGAGGCGAGTGATGCGGCGACACAGCATTCCACCCAGACACAACTGGCAAGCGGCGGTGGCGCGTCATGGACTAACCTGTCACACACTGGCCGACGGCACGCCGTACTGGGACGAGTCGGCCTACTGGGAGTTTTCGTCCACCGAGGTTGACCGTCTGGAAGCAGCGACCGCCGAGATTCAGCGCCTGGCGCTAGCTGCCGGAGACCACATCCTCGACCACAACCGGTTGCCGGAAATGAAGATTCCAGACTCCGCGGCCGCGCACATTCGCGAGACCTGGAACTCGGAACCTCCGGCGCTCTATGGCCGTTTGGACCTGGCATACGATGGCCGCCAAATCAAGCTGCTGGAGTATAACGCCGACACCCCAACCGGGCTGGTAGAGGCCGCTGTGATCCAGTGGTACTGGCTCGAGGAATGCTTTCCCAGGGAAGATCAGTTCAACTCGCTGCATGAGAAGCTGGTGGCCAAATGGAAAGACCTCGGTCCCTATCTCAGGCAGCCGGTCTACTTTGGCCACGACGGAAGCGAAGAAGACGTTATGACCATCAACTACCTGCGCGATACCGCTCAGCAGGGCGGCCATCGCACGGTGCCCATCGCAATGCATTCGGTGGGCTGGGAAGATGCCAGGGCGCGCCTTGTCGATCTCGAGCGGCGGCCCATCGAGAGCTTCTTCAAGCTTTATCCGTGGGAGTGGCTGCTGAGCGAAAAGTTTGGCCCTCATGCGCTGGAGACAATAGGCCAGGTGAACTGGATAGAACCAATCTGGAAGATGATGTGGTCGAACAAGGCGCTGCTGGCGATTTTGTGGGAGTTGAATCCGAATCACGAGCTGCTGCTTCCGGCTTACCTCGACGGCCCGCGGAGCCTGAAGGACTACGTGAGGAAACCGCTCTTCGGCCGAGAAGGCGCAGGCATCACCGTGTTTCGCAATTGGGCGGCAGAAGAAGGCAGCCTCGATGCGCCGGAAGGCGAGAGTTACGTGTATCAGAAGCTGGCGTCGCTCGCAACCGATGGCCCCGATGGCCCGAACACGGCCGTGATCGGGAGCTGGCTCATCGACGGAGAACCTGGTGGGATGGGTATTCGCGAGTCCTCCGGCATGGTTACAACCAACACCAGCCGGTTTGTGCCGCATCTGTTTCGATGAGCGCCCAGGCTGCGATAGCTGTCTCTATAATTGCTCGAAAGCTTGGAACGCTGTTCGGGAGTTTGCGAAATGACCTATCAAGAGGGCTTTCGGCGAGTGCGTGTTGTTGCCGGGTTGTTCTTTGCGCTGGGTGTAGTGCTGGCGACCGCGGCCATTGTGAATTTATTCGATTCGAGATACATGAACTCGCAGCCCAACCCCATTGTTGGTTTTCTCGGGCTAATCGGAATTCCCCTTGCAATCCTCGGCGCGCTTTGCTGGGTTATCGGCTGGGTTGTTGAGGGATTCTTTCGCAATCGAGGCTAGCGAGTGTCCTTGTCCAACTTGTCCAGCCGTGCCGAGGCCAACGCCAACTCTTGTCTGGCCAACGCTTCGCGCGCCAGCACGCGCCGATTGAACTCGTGAATCACGCGTGCAACGTAAGCCCTGGTCTCATGGTAGGGCGGAATCCCGTGGTACCTGTCCACCGCCTGCGGGCCGGCGTTGTAGGCGGCCAGCGCCAGTGCAAGCTGGCCGTGATAGCGGGTCAGCAGCGCGTCCAGGTAGGCCGAGCCGCCGCGCACATTCTCACCCGGCTCAAAGCTGTCTTCCACTCCTAGTTCGGTGGCCGTTCCCGGCATCAGTTGCATCAGGCCGCGTGCGCCGGCTCGGCTCACCGCCCGAGCGTTGCCGTCGCTTTCAGCCTTGACGAGGCTCGCCAGCAGGTCCGCGTCCAGGTTGTGTTCACTGCCGGCCTTTACCAGCATCTCAAGCAAGTCCGCCGCATTCAACCGGGCTTCCTCGCCGGCCTTTGCACCGCCAGTCTCCTGGACCAAACCCATTCCATCCGGTGCTTGTCCATGCTGGACTTGCGCAGGCGGATCTGGCACTGCAGCGACTGCAACAATCTCTTCGGGCGCAAATTCAATATAGTTATCGTCGCCGGCGGTAAGGTAGAGCCGCGTCCGTCCTTCCACCTGCGCGTGGCGATTGCATTGCATCGCAAACCCATTGCGTAGCGTCACGCTCTCCCCGGCGCGCGCAACGGTCGCAAAGCTCGCGAGGGCTCCTACGGCTCCGGCGGTAATCAAAATTCGCTTTCGCATTCTCATTAGCACTTCTTCTATTCTAGTCTTCCGGCCTGTCTTTTGCAGTCATGTTCTTTTGAGCGGAAACCTTTGCCACGGCTGCTTCCAGCACCACTGCCACGCCGTCTTCGACGTTGGGCGGGGCCTGCTTCCAACCTCGCATCTTTGCCATGGTCCGCAACTCGCGGGCCGCATTGCCCATCATCACTCCCTGGCCGGCCCACTCCAGCATATCCACGTCGTTCCAGTTGTCGCCAATGGCCATGGTCTCTTTGCGATCGACGCCGAGGCGGCCGGCCAGCCGCTCCAGCGCCCAACCCTTTGAAACTCCGGGGGGCAGCAGGTCGAGAATCGACAGATCGCGCGACGGGTATTCGGTCCTGACACACTCGCAAAGGCCGCTCCACTCGCTGGCTTTCAACGCAATCTCGGCCTCTCTCATCTTTCCCAAAGTTCCGGTCACCATGCCCTGGATCGGATCTTCGCCGTCCGGGAGCGCCAGCTCCAGCGGCTTCACCACCTCGATGGCATTCCGGTTGGCCTCCACCCACATGGAGATTCGCCCGTTCGCCTGCTCCAGATCCTCCAGAACCAGCTCGCCGCGTCCCGGCTTATCGAACGTGAAGACCACGGCGCCAAACTGCCTCAGCAGCCCGCAAAGCCCCCGCGCCACCCGCGCGACCATTTGGCAGCGGTCGATCGGTTCGCCGCCCAGGGTGCGGGTCACTGCACCATTCGACGTGATGAGGGGCGTATCCGCTCGCAGGCCAAGACCTTCAAGCAGCGGAAGGGTGTAGTTGGTGCGCCGTCCGGTGGCGATGGCGACGATGATTCCGGCCTCCTGCGCGGCTTTGAGGGCCAGCGCGGTGCGCCGACTGATCCCGTGTCCGATGGCCGGCACCAGGGTTCCGTCCATGTCGATAGCCACCAGGCGAACAGGAGGATGCATGTCCCAAGTGTACCGGGCCACCTGCATTGGGGAGGACGGCGCTGGCTCGCCACGAGTGAGGCGCGTAGGGGAACTCTGGAGATAGAAAGATGAAGTATCGTTTAGTTATGGAACTCGTCTGTAGCCATTGCCACGCCGTGGTGAAACTGGAGCCGGCCCAGGATTGGTGTCCGGCATGTGGCGGAGCGCTGATTGAGCAAGAAAGCGCACCGGCTCTTGAGCAGGCAGGCCGCCCGCCGGCGGAAGTCGATCATCGCGGGATTGTCCTGCCAAGGCGTCATGCACTGGGCGGGATTATTACCCCGCAATAGAATCGCCTCGACTGGCGAACTACTTCTTGCTTTCAGATTTCAGCGGGTCCCCCTCATCGAGAAGCGGCCATGGAATAACGGGGACAATGTGCCCAATCACGCGCTTGCGCTCACGCAACTCAATCGTCTCGCCGGCCTCTAGCCAAGCGAATAGTTGCTTCGTGTTTCGCAATTGGCTGAGGGTAATGGAGCGCATAGATAAACTGTGCGCCGCAACCTGTTCAGCGTCAAGTTACGAACGGGTAGACATTACTCATACCTCAGCGCCTCAGCCGGCAGCACCCGCGCCGCCGCCGACGACGGATACAGCGTAGCCAGCAAAGAAATCCCAATCGAAACCGCGGACACAATCACTCCATCCAGCGGTCTTGGCGCAAACGGCAGCGTATCGATGGAATAGACATCCGCGGACAAATGGATGAAGTGGTAATGTCCGCCCGCCCACGCGGCGAGATACCCAAGCGCCAGTCCAAGCACGGTCCCGATCACGCTGATGAGGAAGCCTTGCAGCAGGAAGATGCGCCGTATCTGCCCTGGCTCGACGCCGAAGCTCATCATCACGGCGATATCGCGGGTTTTCTCCATCACCATCATGGTCAGCGCGATGAGAATATTGAGCGCGGCCACCATAACGATAAGCGCGATGACGATGAATGTAACCACCTGTTCGAGCTTGAGCGCGCGGAATAGCTCGCGGTTCACTTCCATCCAGTTAGTGGTCATGAAACCGTTGCCCGCGGCCTGCTCAATGGCGAGGCCAATCTGAGGCGCGCGGTCCAGGTCGTCCACCTTGAAGCTGATCACCGACAGCAGGTCCGGCTCGCTGAAGAGTTGTTGCGCGTCCGCCAGGCGCATGAAAGCCATGGCCGAATCGTACTGGTAGAAACCGGAGTGATAAACGCCTGCAAGGCGAAACCGCTGGTATTTGGGAATAAGCCCCAACGGCGACAACTCGCCCTGAGGGCTGGTGACCAGCACGCTGTCGCCCACCTGTGCGCCAATCTGCTCGGCCAGATCGTTGCCCATCACGATAGGCGGGTAAGGCTTATTCGCGGCATCGGTGTCTTGCGTCTGCACCGCGTCAACCGGGTCGAGATCCTTCGCCGAGCCGGCCGTAATGGTATCCAGCAGGTTGCTGACCGTTCGCTCATCCCGCGGAACAATTCCCTTGACGAGCGCGAACCCAGCCCTCGGCCCACAGGAGACCATCACCTGCTCGTAGATTCCCGGAGCGGCGGCCGTTACATGAGGCACACCGCGCAGCCGCTCAAGCAATGGCCGCCAATTCCGAATGCCGTCTTTCTCAACCCGCATCAGGTCCACATGCGCGCTCGAACCCAGCAGCCGGTCCTGCAAGTCGCGCCTCATGCCGTTGGTAATGGCCAAGGCGATAACCAGCGCAGCCACTCCCGCGGCCACCCCCGCAATGGAGATGGTGGTGACAACGCCCACCACGGCCTGCCTACGCTTGGCCTTCAGGTACCGCGCCGCAAGAAAAAGCTCGAATCGCATGGGGCCTACTTTGCCGGGGGGGTAGGTTCTGCCGAGACCGAAAACACCGTTCTGGCGACACCCACATTGTCGTGCCTGTCGTAGACGCGTACGCTGATGAGCTGTTCGCCGGTCTTCCCGATCAGGGCCGTCGCAGGCAACTGAAAGTCATAGCGCTCGCGCGGCGAGTCCGACAGTCCCCCCACCGGTTCAATGTACTGCCAGGGGCCGGCGTCGAAGGAATATTCCGCATGGGAGATGGGCGAGAACGAGTCCTCGGCGTCGAAGAGGATCCGAACCGGCAACGCGCACGGCGGATGGCAAGCAACTGACTCGACGCTCGCCTTCAGCCCGCTCACGACCGGCGGCGTAGTATCCACCTCGAACCGTTCGCTCTCCCTGGCGCCAGTGAGCGCATCGCCCGTTGTGTGAGACGGCGCGTCAGAGGCCACCACTTTGATCCGGTAACCGCCGTCGGGAATCAGCGTGGCATCGAAGGTATAAAACTTATCGGTGATTCCATCCTTGAGCAGCCGCCAAACTGTCTCCCCGTCTCCGCGTAAAAAGAGAGCGAACGTCAGTTCGTCGCCGTCGTCGTCGTGGGCCGACCAGTGCACTGTTACGGCGGTACGGTCTTTGAATGCCGGCAACACCGCTCCCGCATCGTATGTCGTTGCGGAGCCATTGTTGGAAGATTGAAACGCAATGTTGATCTGCGGAGGCTGTTGGCCAATCTGGGCTTGAGCATTCACGCGCGCGCCAGGGACCACCACCACTTCGTCCACCACCGGGGCGGCATTCACCGGCAGATAATTCACGCCCACGCTGCCCAGCGTTCCACCCGCGCGCAGCACGGCCTTCCATTGCAGGTAGCGGCCTGCCGGAGAAGCCACTGCCCCGTCTTTCAGCGGCTGCCAGTCAGACCATCCCCAGTCGTTTCGCCCGCGCGCCGGCTGCTCCACGTTGCCTGTGCGGGTCAGCAGCTCGTATCCGATCGAGCCGGGCTGGACCTCGATGCGCCCAAACCGGGCCAGCGCGCCGGCATCCAGAACATCGCTGGCGTACTCATGTTTTTGAGCTGTGGATCCAAAGCGAAAAAGCTTGCCCGTGTTCCCCGTCCCGATCAGCAGGCTGCCTGCCTCTTGCTGGCCGCCGGAGACCGCAAGGCTCAACCCCTGTTGCGCATCCAGGTGCGCCACGTCGGCATAGGCGCCATCGTCGGCAATTCTGAACACGCGTCCACGGTTCCCGGTCAGCACGATCAGTCCGTCCTTCCGCGCCGCCAGTGCGTAAACAATCTCGTCTTTGCCGACCCATAGCTTGCGCGGCGCTTGCGGCCGTGTTTCAATGTCGGGGGCCACGGCATAGATCTCTGACCCCTCCGGCGCGGACGAGCTTGTGTTCGCTGCCTGCAGCGATCCCGGCTGCACCACGGTGATGGTAATCGTGCCTCCTCCACCACTCTGCACCGGCAGAGGAGGCAGCGGAATGCGACTCTTATCACCGACACTCGCCGCGTAAATGGTCCCGTTTGCACTCACCGCGATGGCAGTAATCTCCCGCTTGGGAGCCTCAAACAAGACATAGCCCTTGCCTTGCGCGTTGATGCGGTATACCAGCCCGCTGCCGTCAGTGCCGGCAATCAGGTTGCCTTTCTGGTCCCAGGCCAGCGTGCGGATGTGCTGTTCGTCGCAGCGGAAAAACTGCTCCGGCTTCGCGCCCGCCTTGCCCCCGGCTACGCTTATGTCCACGCGATACACCGCCGCTGGGCCGCCCGTGGCGATGTACAGCCGGCCGGTCGAGTCGAAGGCCAGATCCCAGATGTAGTGGGCAGCTCCGTCGTTCCTTTCGGCGGTCGATTTCTCCTCCGCCGCTTTTCCCTGGGCCTTGGTCTCATCCGGTTTGCCCTCGTCCAGTCTCGCGGCGTCGAAGACCACTGTGGCGCTTGTCTCATCCTGCTTTATGCCGGCGGCTGGGTTGAGCCGGTAGACCTTGCCGCTGGGCAGCGTGGCAGCGTAGAGCGCCCCGTCCGGCGCAATCCGTACCACCTGCACGCTCAGGTCCTTGGTCTCGAAGAGGGTAAACGGCTTCCCATCCTTGCCCACGCGCAGCACCGTGGCCGGCGAGGCGGTTCCCAGGTAGGCTGTGCCGCCAGAGTCCACCGCAACCGACCAGACAAATGTCGATGGCGTTGTAAGCGCCTCGGTTGAGACCGGTCCCTCGTTGATACGGCCGTCGCTAGTCAGCGCGACGCCCTGCGGCGTGCCCTTTTCAAACTCCTCGATCCGCGACTGGGTCCAAACGTGAGTGCCCTGAGCGAACCCCGGCTGCATGGCGGGTATGGCCAGCAGGGCCGTGAACGCTGCAAGGCTCCATGCGGACCGAATGCGGAAAGTGGCGGGGATGAAGACAAACATGCTGCCGTTGAGTCTACTAAAGTTGGGGCCGGTAGGGCACGATGCGTGCCGCCTATACTTGCCTTCAAGGATCGTCCCAATGAAACTGTTCGCCGCACTTGCGATGCTTTTCACCTCCGCAGCATTTGCGCAGGTCCCCGCAACACCCGCGGCGCAACTCCGGACTCAAACGACCGTCGTGCTGGTTCCCACGCTGGTGCGCAACGCCAAAGGCGAGCCGGTGTACACCCTGAAAGCCGACGACTTTACGCTCACCGACGACGGAATTCCGCAAACCCTCACGCTCGAGCAGGAGTCAGGCGGCGAACCCCTGGCACTGGTCGTGGTTATCGAAGTCGGCGGCGCAGGCGCGCGTCAATTCAGCCAGTACAATTCCATCGCTCCACCACTGGCTCCCATGCTCGAATCCATTGTCGGCAACGTTCCCCATAAGGTTGCGGTAGTCACTTTTGACAGCGAGCCAAGCCTGCTGCAGAATTTCACCTCAAGCATCGACGTAGCGGCCGATGCGATTCGCGGTCTGCAACCGGGCTGCACGCGGCAGCACCACATGGAGAACTGCGCCGCGCCAGCCTCCGTTCACGATGTCGCTTTGGGAGATAACGGCGCGGCAATCCTTGACGCCCTCGGATACTCGGTGGATCTGCTGCGCGGCCAACCGCAGAAGTACCGGCGCGCCATTTTGATGATCAGCGAAACCCTCGACCGCGGCAGCCATCTCACTCTCGAGCACGCGCTCCGCGCGGTCACCGACACCAACACCGTCATCTACACCATCGCCTTTTCCACCGGAAAGTCCGAGGCAGCGCATTACGCGGCCAGGGAACTCCCAACCCAGCCGGCCGGCCTCGGGCTGGAGAATCCCCACCCCAACCCGCCCCATGGATGCATGGGAAAAGACCCCAATCCAGATCCCGACGCCACCACCAACAAGGCTGTCCAGGCATACGACTGCCTCACTCAGCTAATTCCGCCGCTGGCGCTGGCCAAAGCGGCGGCCATCGAGGCCACCGACGGCCTGAAGCAAAATATCCCGGAGACCGTTGCCCGCCTTACCGGGGGCGAATACTACAAGCTAACCGACGCAAAGAGCCTGGAACGCGATCTAGCCGCAATCTCAAACCACGTTCCCAACCGGTACATGCTCAGTTTTCATCCAGTGGCGCCGCACGCGGGCTTTCATTCGATTCAACTGCGGCTCAAAGATTACCCGGCGCTTCGCGTCACAGCGAGAAGCAGCTACTGGGCCGCAAGCGAAGACTCGCCAACAACTCATCCGTGAGCGGCGATGCATCTGTCCGCCACAAATGCACCGTGCCCCATCCATCGCTTTTTCCTGGCGATGGGTGGGAAACCTCAAAGCTCACCCTCACCGTTCGCCGCGAAACTGGATTATGCGCCGCCGGTCGCGCTTTGACGGACGATGCTCCGGAAGCGGCGCGAACTCCTGCATCGCCTTGCGCTCCGCCGCCAGCTTGAGCCGCGCCGCAATGCTCGCCTCGGTCTCATGGTAGAGCGTCCGCCCCACCGCGGCCGGTCCGCGCATTTCGCTCAGCACCAGCACTTCGACCTGAAACTCGCCGCCTTCGTTCCTCACCGTCAGCATGTCGCCCACGCGAACCTCGCGCGCCGGCTTGGCCTGGATGCCATTCGAGTGAATGCGGCCCAGATCGCAGGCTTTTGAGGCAAGCGAGCGCGTCTTGAAGAAGCGCGCGGCCCAAAGCCACTTATCGATGCGGACAGAAGTCATGATCGATTGTCGTATATGGGAGGGAGTCTCTGCGAGGGAAACTGGCGGAAATCAGCGGCCCTCAATGGCAAGTGCAGCGGAGAATGCAGCTCAGTTCCTCCCGGAAGGGAGGAGTTGAAAATAGCCCAGGGTGAAACCCTGGGAAAGTGTTCGCCCGATGGATTTCCGCCCCGGAGGGGCGGTGTGAAACTTAGAATCGCTGGAGGGGAAGATGGCTCAGAAGCATCCAGATCAGCCTGCGTGCTCAACCTTCCACACATAAAGGTAATCGGCGTCGCTGGAGGTGGCCACCTCAAGTCCCCTGAAATTCGTGGCGCGGTTCAGCGCGGAACGGATGTTCTCCTTCGTGTCGGGCAAATCGGCGAGCGGAATCTTCAGCGCCGAGCCCACCGCTAACTGATCGATGTCGCTCAGCAACTGAGTCACAATCTGCTTGTGCTTTCCATCCCGGCCCTTCGGGACATCGACCTGAAAGATGGATTCAAACCTCATTGTCGTCGAATTGGATTCTGAATCGCTCCCCACGTCCGCCCCCTTCCTGGTCGGCATTCGATGAAAGGAAGCGTGCGCTTAACGTATTGCTAAATTGCCGCAAAGCTATCCTTTAATTGACAGCATACTGTTGGGATTCACAATTGGCAAGACACGAAAGAGAATTCTTCAATTGGTGCGCATGAATTCCCAACCCCCTTATTATCCCTATAAACCGCTGAATGTAAAGAGTTAGCGCGCATGAGAAAGAAGTGACACCTAGCCAAGAAACCCTGCTAGGTTGGCTAATAGAGGTACTTCCAGGCGGCGATTCAAGCTTGTTTTTCAAGTGAGATTGAGCCCGCCGGGCATTTCGCTCAAGATTCAGGATGGCCTCGGTTCGAAGGAAGTTGGGCTCCAAATGGAAAAGCAAATGTCAGGTATGTGTTTTCAAACCAAGGATTCAAGTAGTCCCGTATGCGGCGTTCATCAGGTGCCGTTGGTTCAGGATCGGATTTTGATCGACCCGAATGCGCCGGGCCTTGGGCGCGTGACCTGTTATGTCTGCCCGGTTGGCAAAGCAGTGGTTCGATAAGCGAAAGGATCTTATGAACGGAAATCCGACTGAAACAGTGTCCAAATCTCAGCTGAGCCGGTCAACGAACTTTCCAACTGTACCATTGGCTGAAGTGCCGCGGCCTGGGACGCCTGGCGACCTGGAGGCCACTCACCCGGTTGTATTGGTGGTGGACGACGAGAGCGCCATCGCCGACACGCTTGCAATAATCCTGAACCGAAGCGGCTATGCCGCCATGGCGGCATACGACGCGGAAACCGCGCTTGAATCCGCGCTCCTGGTGCCGCCGGAGATGCTGATAACCGATGTGGTGCTGCCGGGAATCAGCGGGATCAAACTGGCAATTGCGCTGCGTGAGAAAATTCCGGATTGCAGGATTCTGCTGTTCTCAGGCAAGGCTGCCACAGCCGGCCTGCTGGCCCAGGCTAACAGCGCCGGACATACCTTTGAATTGCTCGACAAGCCGGTTCACCCCAGCGACCTGCTGGCCCACGTTTCCACCAGCCTCAGAGCATCCACGGCGAAATCGTAGCAGCACTAATTCGCCAGCACCGCCCGGTAGCGCACCTTGTTCTTTTTCACCTTTTCGATGGCGTCGTTCGCCTTGGCCATGGGGAACAATTCAACTTGAGCCTTCACACCGTGACGCGCCGCTACGTCGAGCATCTCTTTCAATTGCCAGGGGCTGCCCGTGTTGCTGCCGGTAATGGTCTTGTGGCCGGAGATGAGCGGAAACGCGTGAACCGTGACCGGCGACGGCGGAACGCCCACAAAGCACAGCGTCCCGGTGGGTCGCAGCGCCTGAATATAGATTCCCCAGTCCTGGTCGGCATTGACGGTGGTCAAAATCAGGTCCATGGTGCCGGCCACTTCCTTCAACGCTTTTGATTCGCGGCTGTTGACAAAGTGTTGCGCCCCCAATGCCCGCGCCTCTTCCTCTTTGTTTGCCGAGGTCGAGAAGGCTGTGACTTCAGCGCCGAAGACTCGCGCAAACTGAATCGCGATATGCCCCAGGCCGCCGATTCCCACAATGCCCACCCGCGAAGACGGGTTTATGCCGTGCGCGCGCAGCGGGTTGTAAACCGTGATACCACCGCAAAGCAGCGGAGCCGCAACCTCGCTCTTCAGCGCATCGGGTATCGGAATCACAAAGCGGGCATTGGCCCGGACCCTGTCGGCATACCCGCCGTTGCGATGCACACAGGTGCCCTCCGATGCCGGGCAAAGGTTTTCCAGGCCCCGCGAACACCACTCGCATTCGCCGCATGAATTCGATTGCCAGCCCAGGCCCACGCGCTGGCCCACCGCAAGCTTGTGAACGGCATCACCCACTTCCGCCACCCTGCCGATAATCTCATGGCCTGGAATGAACGGATATTGGCTGACGCCCCAGTCGTTCGAGATCAGGTGAAGGTCGCTGTGGCAGACGCCGCAGTGAGTAATCGCGATTTCAACTTCATGCAGACCCAGCGCGCCCGGGTCGTAGTGATACGGCAACACTTCCGCTCCCGCTGCGTGAGCGGCAAGTCCCTGAATTCTAGCCATGGTCGTTCACGATTCCTCACTGAGGGTTGAAGCAAGCCGGCAGATACATCCAAGAACCGGCCTGAAAGTTGGCGGTGGAATTTCCCGTCACCCCTATTCTAAACCGCCGCCCGGTTCAATGCGCAGATTCAGTATCTGGAATCCGCTCAACACTCCTCCCGCGGAGGCTTCGCCCGCCACCTGAGCCGATTCCCCGTTCAGGCTGATCTCCTGCGGTCCGCGCAGAGGCTCCAGCGCGTTGGCCACGGAAATTGGCAGGCTCGACAGCGTTTGTCCGCCAACCGCGGCCTGTGCTTCCGGCATCAGCAGACTCACATAGACCTTGTCTGCCGGGTGCAGGTGGCGTGCTTGCGCTAGCACGGTATCGAGATCGGCGGGGCGGGCGGCCATGCGCGGAGGGTCCAAAGCGCGGTCCAGCGTGCCGGAATCTGAAACCAAAAGGCGCAGATTGCCGGAACCGAGCCTTGCCGGAACCGTAACCGGAATGCGCACATTGCGCGCCGGCTGTTGCCAGGGACGCAGCGTTGCTTCCACCACGACAGTATCGCCGGGGTGGACGATATCGCTCGAAATCAGGCGGGCCGTTTCCAGCGTAACGGCCATCCGCCGTGGAATCGCTTCGACGTTCAACTCGATTCCGCGCACTGCGCCCTGCCGGGCGCCATTGGAGTAAATTCGGGTAAATCGATCGGCGGTTAGCAAAGCGGCCATGATGGACGCGGGAAGTTGATCTCCGGCGGAGGCTAAAATGTCGAGCGGCGAAGGCGGGTATCCGTCCAGCAGAATGCTGCCGGTCAAGTGATAGCTGGTTTCAAAGGTGTTTTCGTTGGTCTCGAGCAGAGCCTCATAAAGCGACACCATTACCGCCTGTGGAGTCAGCGAAGGTAGGTCGAGAACCTCGATGTTGAGCTTCTTTTCCTCGCCTGCCAAGTGAATCGCGATATGCAGCGGAATCATGCGCGCCTTCGCGCCCAGCACGCCGCGAATGGCGGAGTCGCGATCCTCCGTAAAGGCTCCGATCTGGTCGCCGGTATTAATAATCTTGAAGGCGTTCAACGGAGAGGCAAGCGTGGCAACCACCTCGGCCGTGGTCATGGGCAATGAAATCGGCCCGGCCTGCAGAATGGGATGACCGCAGGCGAGAAGTTGTTTGGGGTCGATGTAGGTCACCGTACAGGTGGCCGAGATTTCAAGATCGCCGCGAACCAATTGAGCGCTGACGGCAGAACCCGGCACAACCTTTTCCAGCGCGACCCTGGAAATTGCCGTCTCCGGTTCGCCTGGGCCGGGTTTCGATGAGGCGCCCATCCCTCCCGCGGCAACCATATCCAGGCCCGTTCCGGCGGTATGCTCCTTCCACAGGCGCACGGCCTCGGGACTGAATCCGCTCATCACCAGTGGCGTCTCCATGGCCTGAAAAGTCTCCGAGGCTATCCCGGAAAGACTCTGCTCGTCGTTCCCTGCTCCCTGACCCCTGAACCCTGATCCCTGTTCTCCGGCCCCTGATCCCTGCCCTATCGGCAGATCGCGAACCTCCAGCATCTGTTCGATGGGGGTAACGCCGGCAATGGGATCCTTGCTGAACTGTCCAATGCGGTAGGAGAGCGAACCCAGAAGGCGGCTGCCGACATAAACCGGGCTTCCGCTCATCCCGGCCACGACGCCTGTGTACTCGGGCTTGGAACCGTGAAGCTGAATCAGGATCATGTCGTGGCCGGGTCCGCGCGCGCCCCGCAAGACTCCCAGAATCTCAACATCCATCGGCTCGGGTTTGCTCCCCTGGAACACCGTCCATGCGGTCGCGGTCATTCCCCGTCGCACCTGGCTCAGCGGGAAGATGCCTCCGCTCGACGGTGGCGGCCCGGAGGCGACGGGCGCGGCTTGCGCTTGCAGGGTCCCGGAGGAAAACATCGCCGCCAACGCTACGAACAAAGCAACGGCTATCGCAATGGGACCAGGCCGAACTTCCTTCTCACTTGTTTTCACGTCTATAAGAGTACAGCGGGACGCTCCCGGCTGGAGCCAGGTGCTAGCTTCAAGCTTCTAGCTGCTAGCTTCCAGCTCCATCGATTTGAGAGCCGGCAGTCTACGTTGGATCCGAAGTTTCTTGCGGTTCTTGGGTTTCCGAAACGAGCTTCTGTTCGACGGGAATCCAGAAATAACAGCTAGAAGCTAGAAGCTAGAAGCTGAGAGCTGTCTTCCCGTATGCTCTTCAGTACAGAGGTCGCCATGTCAATGTCGCACCCGTCCGTTTCGCGCCCGTGTTTCTTAGCTTCTCGCCGCGCTCAGTTCCAACGATTTCCGGTTTCGACGTTGCTGACGGCGGTTATCGCTCTGGCGTCGGCGCCCCTGCTCCATGCCCAGGCTACGCCGCCGCTGCCGCCACAGCAGCCCGACCAGACCGCGCCCGACTCGGGTGGTCCTGGCGGGGACTCGGGTGTGATCGCCCTCCCAAAAAAGAAGGACGCAACGCCGGATACGCCACCGCCGGCTCCCGCGCAGCCCACGGTGAAGAATCCCGAGGGGATGGGCAACGTGTCCCTGCGTATCGACGTGCCCGAGGTCAGCTTGGACGTGGGCGTCCTGCTGGAGAAAACCCACACCTTTGTGCCCGGTCTCAAGCCCACCAACTTCCGCGTATACGAGGACGGCATCGAGCAGAAGGTGGTCGGCTTCAAGCGCGTCGAGGCGCCCATCACGGCCCTCATGATCTGCGAGTTTGCCGCAAACGGCCGCGGGATGGTTTATGACATGCGCAATACGGCATTCGCCTTTGCGCAGCAGTTGCGCCCCCAGGACTACGTGGCCCTGATGACCTTCGATTTGCGTACGCATATTGTCTCCGACTTCACTCAGGACAAGCGCCAGCTCCTCCAGGCCATTGACTCGCTGCGCATGCCAGGCTTCTCTGAGACCAATGTCTTCGACGCCCTCTACGAGGGAATTGACCGCCTCGACCGCATCGAGGGACGCAAGTATATCGTTCTCATCGCGTCTGGACACGATTCCATGTCAAGGCTCACGTTGGACAAGATTCTGAAAAAGGTGAAGGACAGCCATGACATTACCATCTTCACCGTCTCGACTGGCGGGGCGCAGGAGGTGATGCGCGAAGGCCGCGGCGGCATGGGGGGCGGAATGCGGGATTTGGATTATCTGCAGGCCCAAAACGAGCTGAATACATTTGCGAGTTTGACCGGCGGCTTGAGTTTTGCTCCGCGCTTCGAAGGGGAATTGCCGGAAATCTTCCAAACAGTCAACCAGAACATTCGCGCCAAGTACGAACTGATCTATCATCCCACCAACGCCAGGCAGGACGGCACGTTTCGCAAGCTGCGGGTGCAACTGGTGGATGAAGAGGGCCATCCTCTGACCATCCAGGACGAGAAGAAAAGGCAGCTCAAATACGACATCATCACCCGCGACGGCTATCGCGCCAGGCAGCAGGTGGAATAGCCCGATGCAAAGAGGCGCAGCGTGCGGCGCCTGCCCCATGCAAGCCGTCGCACGCCAACCATGGATTGTGTTGCAGCCGGTCTAGCTGAACTGCTTGATTACGTCCAGAACGTAATAGCCGATGACGAAAAGCGTCGCGGCGCCTGCAAGCCACAGTGCGGCCGTGCCTATCGGCTGAACCTTGCTGACCTTTGCCATAATTGCAGCCTGTTCGGTCTTCAAATGATTGAACGCATCGTCCAGAATGAGCTGGTCGTCTTCGTCGCGGCTCAGCCGCCCAATGTAAATCTTGATGGCCAGCATAATCAACACCAGCACGCCCCACGTTAACCACATCGCCGGAACAAATCCCGTCATACGTCACCTCCAGAATGCTTTTCGGCCCCAGATTCCACCCTGTTGGCGAACGAGTCGCGGTCCAGAGGGTAGATTTGAGCCGTCCGATTGCTGATAATAATCCCGAAAAGCCTTTTTCATCGTGACCAGAGTCACAGTCATTTGGTAGTAGACTTGAGCCCTTTCCACTCGCCTCACAGCTCCCAGGGGGACCAGGCAGCCGGCGCCCGGCGAGGCAGGCAATCGTGCGACTTTCCGGGTTCCGGTTGCATCCAATAAGAGAGATAAGCGGATTGAGCTTGTATCCTTGGCCGCCGAGCGGTAGAGTTACAGATAGCGTCAATCCCACAATTCTGGAGAGAACATGGCCACAGCAACCGTTGCACCCGCACAGGAAACTGAAAAGAAAGCGCCCCTTCACCTGACCCCTCAGGCCATAGCCAAGGTTCGCGAGATCATGGCCACCCAGGATCCGCTTCCCGCCGGCCTGCGCGTCGGCGTTGTGGGCGGCGGCTGCTCCGGATTTCAATACTCCATGGCCTTTGAGAACCAGAGCGGCATGATGGACAAGGTCTTCAGCTTCGACGACCTGAAGGTTTTTGTGGACGCCACCTCGCTGATGTACCTGAACGGCTGCATCGTCGACTACGTGGAGACGCTGGAAGCCGCCGGGTTCAAGTTTGAGAACCCCCAGGTGAAGTCGACCTGCGGCTGCGGTTCCTCGTTCAGCGTGTAAGCATTCAGCTTGTAGCGCTGCGCTCTTTGCCGAAGTTCGATAGCAACAAGGCCCGTCCCCTCACAGGGAACGGGCCTTGTTGCGTTTGGACGCAAACGTCGACGATGCTCCTGTTCCTCCTGCCTATTGCTGCGGCGTGGGCGGGGGCGCGGTAGCGCCGCCTCCAGGATTCCCTCCTCCGATTCCCGAACCGCCGCCAATTCCCGTACCACCGCCAATCCCAGTACCGCCGATCCCAGTACCACCGATCCCTGTACCGACGCCAGTTCCCGCGCCACCAATCCCCGAACCTCCGCCCGGCTGGCCTGTCAATCCTGTGTTCCCCCCCTGCATCATCATCTGCTCGGCAAGCGGGTCGTAGACAAACTCCCATTCGTTGTAGTGGTTCTTCTTATGAAGCAGCAGGATGGACTGCTTGGGGCTTCCGGGCGAGAAGCCTATGATGCCTCCTCCGCCAAACGTCTGCCCGGTCAGGCCCGTTCCCGTCGATCCACTCCCTCCCGGTGCATTCGGGTCAGTGCTGCCGGTTCCACCCGGCGCTCCCGGCGCCCCAGGCGTCCCCGGCGTTCCTGATGTCCCGTTGTTCGCGTTGGGGTCGGTCCCTGTCCCCGTCGATCCGGACGAGGACCCCCCGCTGCCAAACGCGCCAAACGCACCATACGATCCACCAGTAGATCCACCACTACCCGAAGTACCGGACAGTCCGGTGCCACCGCCGGCAGGCCCGGTCCCCGCAATTGTCGACCCACCCAGCGGAACGCCAAAAAAGCCCCACGCCGTCGGCACCTTGTTCTGGCCGAAATGGATAATCTTCCACTCCTCCTTGCCGGTCGTTGGGTCAATGTACTTCTTGCGCAGAAAGCGAATGTTGTTCGTGTTCACAAGCGCTTCCACATTCGGCGGATAGGCGTTGAATTTCTTGTAGTAGAGCTTGATGGCGCGCCTGTATTGCTTGCCCCGGTGCATGGTCTCAACATCGCGGTCGCGCTGAATATCTTTTCTGATATTGGGCGCGGCCACCGCCATCGCGATCACCAGCAGCGCCACCAGGATGATGACCGTGATAAGGGTAAAACCCTCTTCAGAGGGCTGAGGCCGGCGGCGATTTGGGTTGAGCGTCTTCATCGGTTCATGCGGCTTCAGTTCGGCGTGAAGGTGAGCGTCTGGGTATTGTCGTAGCTCAGGTCGGTCACCTGGACGCTTGTCGTTGAAATGGTCCCCACCTTGTAGCGATGGTCTACAATTTCCCCGGTCTTCGCCATGAAAATGTCGTCTCCGTGAACGAAAAAGGCCTTGAGCGACTTGTCTTTTGTCTGGGTGTAACCGAAATACTTCAGGTCGATGGCCGGCGGCTGCGGCTTAGGAGGTGGACCCGGCGGCGTGAACACGGCAAGCTTGTCCTCCCCACCCCGCCCGTTTTTGAGCGGTTCGGGAATAACCACCGGGGCCGAATCGGCGGAAAAGATGTTTCTCCCCGTGCCTTCGTATTCCACTTCTTCGCTTTGCGCCAGCTTATCAAGATGCAGGCTGGGGTCGATTCCCGCATTGGTCAGTGCCTGCGCTTCCACTCCCACTGCGCCCGCGTTGCTTGCACCCACTGTGCCGCTGGCGCCTTCTGACATTCGAGGTGCTCCCGGCGCCGGACGGCCGCTGGTGGACGCCGGCACAGCGGGAATCGGCCTGGGCGCAGGCGTGGATGGGCCGCTGAAATTGTCGTAAAGCTCGTAGCCGCCGCCCATGGCGATGGCAGCAAAAAGTCCGATGACCAGGTAAACCTGGCGCTTGTTTTCCGCTCCCAGACGCATGGCCATGGCTATTCGCCCTCCCTGCCGGCAGCGGACGGCTCGGAAGTCTTCTCATCGGGCCCCGGCGTTGGCGGCAATCCACTGGCCGCGGCATCTGCCGGTCGCAGCCAGGTGGAGACGCGCAGCCGCAGGTTCACCAGCCCCCCCTGCTGTCCGGTCAGTGACATGGTCCGGATCACGAAGAAGTTCTGGTCGCGCTCCAGGCCGTTCACAAATCGCATGATTTCGGGATATGCGCCGCTGATGCCGGCATCCATCGAGATCTCGGTCAGATCGGAGCCTGGAGCGCCCTGCGTGTACTGCAGCCTCGAGAGCCGAACCCCGGACTTTACCTGCAACTCGCCGACTCGTGCGGAGATGGTGGAATAGTTGGGCGGAATGCGCTTGGCGTAGAAAGTTTTGATCTGGGCGCGAGACTCTTCCACGCGCTTATCCAGGCCGCGCAGCGGAGCGGTTTCCATATCCAGGGCCTTCAGTTCCACCTGCTTGCCGGCCAGCGCATCGATGGAGCGGCCGTTTGTCGCGGCCCAATCCAGGCCGAGCCTCACACCCAGCACTATCACCAGCAGGAGCAACACAGTGAAGCCAGCCAGGTGCCATGTAAGCGGAGACTTGAGACGCTCGCGCCATGTGGAGGAAGGACGAATGCTCATTGCGGACCTCCCGGCGTCGTGCTCGGCGGCTGGGGATAAGCCGAAGGGTTGGGCTTGGGTGCGCTGGTCGCCGGCCTCACCGGAAAGGGCAAATTCTGCATGGGTCTGCTTTGATTCTGTGCCCCTGGCATGAGCCGGTTCGGCATCGACCTGGCTGTGGGGCCGGTATAGGGTATTCGCCCGCCGGGCAGGATGCCGGCGGCTGCCCGAGGCAGCGTGGAGCGTGGCGCAATCCGGCTGCCGGGCTTCTTATCCTTGTCCGTCGCAGCAGGTTTCCTGGTTGCTTTGCGTTCGTCGGAGGTAGAAGGGTTGTACTCGGCCAGCAGATCGAAATCCACGCGGTTCGAGGCGCTAACCGGCTCCAGCCGCTGGCCGGGTCCTGTTTGGGCTTCGGCGTTCTCGCCCGTAATTCGAGGCTGAAGAAAACGCCTGGAGTGTTCCAGGTTTCTGACCAGATTCACGTCTTGGTCGCGCGGCCCGTTCACGCGCAAACGAATGGTGATATGTCCGTCCTTGTTTCGCACCGGTTCAATACTCGTAACGTGCACCCCGCCCGGCAGCACCGTTTCCAGGTCTTCCATAGCCAGCGTCCATGAGAATGCCTTTTCGTCGAACAGCTTGTTCAGCGCCACGGCCTGGACTACCAACTGAACGTTTTCCGGCCGGCGCATCATGGCCTGGTAGTCCTGCCGCTCCCTGGCAATGCGCGCAATCTGCCCGTCGAGCGAGTGGTCGCGGGCGCGGGCGGCTTCGGCTTTCTGGTGCAGCGCGTGCAGACCAAATCCCAGGCCAATGGCGACCAGCGCCAGAACCCCCATGGCAATGCGCAGCCGTTTGATGGCCGGTCCCAGATCGGCGAAGGGGCGTGTAGCAAGATTGAGCGTAATCCGCATGGCCCTAGCTCGCCCCCGCCAGTGCGCCGGCTACTCCGGCAATGCTTGCATCGCCTATCGGGGTAACAAATCCGCTTTCAGGCGGTGGCATCCTATCGATGACCGTCAACTCGGGGTCGTCGAGATAGTCTGCAAACTCGCTGGCGCTGCCAATACCGGCGTAATAAAGACCGCCCGGCCGCGCCCCCAGCTTGTCCTCAAAGTAAGCGGCTGCTACGGCAATGCCGCGCTGGACTTCCTGCATGCGCTGCCCGGGGTCTTCCGGCAGATCGATTGTCCGATAGAGCATCAGGTCCTGGCCGTTTGTGATGGATGTGGTAAGCGAAACGGGGCTCAGATTGGCTGCCAGGATGGCCTCCATCGAATCACTGGAATCGCCCGCCTGCAAGGCGGCCAGGCTGGAAGGCAACACCGCGCCTGGCTCGTATCCCGCATTGCGCACCGCGGCCTCGTATTCAGCCAGAATGGGCCCGGGAATGACGGCAGCCAGCACCCTGCACTCCGACTTGCTCTGCGCCAGTATCTGGTAGCTGAGCCCGGCGTGCTCCACGTCGAAGGGAACCATTTTGCGCAATCGGAAGCGCAGCACCGGGTAGGCTTCCGCCGCCTTGGCGGGAAGGGAATCGAAATCCAGAATGAAGACGCGGACCACCGTATCGGGAATGACCAGCGTAACGGCGCGGGTGCGCGGCGAAACCTGGCTCAACGCCGAACGAATCGCGGCAGCCACAGCCTCCGGGGCGCGAAGATTCGGCTCGCCGATCCCGGGAGCCAGCGCTCCGGCGGGCAGAGGCTGGAATGCGTAAACCAGCGCCTGAGCGGGCCCTGGAATCGCGGCGGCAAGCGCCCCTTCCGGCGCAAGTTCCACCGCTGCCGGCGGACGCCCGCCCGGCTGTGCCTTGATTTTCGCCGTGTTCAGAATCGGATTCAAGGTGCCACTTTCCCTAAATGCAAGCTACCAGCTACTAGCAACTAGCTTTTAGCTCCGCATTCCCAGTTCGTCAATCTTTCGTTTCCCGCAACTGCCCAAACCCGCATGAGAAAGCTAGAAGCTAGAAGCTAAAGGCTAAAAGCTGTCTTCTACCTCGACGCCTCAATAAACGTAACCTTGTTAATTTCCTTCAGCGTGGTCAGCCCGCGCCGCACCCGGTCCAGCGCCGACTCGCGCAGAAAGCTCATGCCCTCTTTTTGGGCCAGCTTGCGAATCTCGGAGGTGGGCTTCTTTTCCAAAATAATTTCGCGGATTGGATCGGTCAAATCCAGCAACTCGTGGATCGCCGTCCGGCCCCGGTAGCCGGTTCCGCCGCACTCAATGCAGCCCGTGCCCTCGCGAAAACCGAAACCCTGCCACTCGGCCGGATTCAGTCCGCTCAGCACAAGATCCTCATCGCCATAGTGAACAGTCTGCGTGCAGTGGTCGCAGATGGTGCGCACCAGCCGCTGGGCCAGAATGCAGTTCAGCGCCGACACAAAGTTATATGCCTCCACGCCCATGTTCAGGAAGCGCCCCAGCACGTCGACCACGTTGTTGGCGTGGACAGTAGTGAACACCAGGTGCCCGGTCAGCGCGGAGTTGATGGCGATCTGCGCCGTCTCCTGGTCGCGTATCTCGCCCACCAGAATCTTGTCCGGGTCGTGACGCAGAATCGACCGCAAGCCGCGCGCAAA
>Ga0182030_10007334_pt1 | contig 23031 bp, 21 predicted proteins | sample 812S3MmetaG_FD_121299 | JGI IMG/M metagenome (GOLD analysis project Ga0182030, IMG submission 121299) | Permafrost microbial communities from Stordalen Mire, Sweden - 812S3M metaG (Illumina Assembly) | ecosystem: Environmental > Terrestrial > Soil > Wetlands > Permafrost | place: Sweden...
TACCACAACACCACAGACCTACCGGGGAGGGTGACGGCATCCGTAGCGAATATCGGCACCAACCTGACGCAGTTGAGCGATGGGCGCACGGTGGCGCACCTGATCAATCACAACTATTCACAGGGATTTCAGGAGCAGGATGGAGTGCGTGTCAGCTTTCCCGTTGCCAAGGCCCCCAGGAGTGTGACGCTTGTCTCGCCCGATTACGGGGCGGATACGCCGGTGGCATTTACCTACTCGGGAGGGCAGGTGCAGGTTACCGTGCCCAAACTTGTAGCTTATGTCGCCGTCGTTTCGAACTGAATGGAAAGCTGATCCCGACTGACTTCGAACCCTTTTTTGCCGTCACTCTGCGCATCGAGTCAATTGACCCTAAGATTGACGAACTGGTCCCCGGAGCGGTGGTCACATTCGGTATTCACAGTCCAGCACTGCTCTTTAGGAACGAGCAAACAAAAGGCCGCTCTTACACTTTTTGCCTTGAGCGCAAAGTGATGAACGGAAAGGCGGAGTTCACTTACTTCGCTCAGACTCATTGATAAAGCCCGGTGTTTCGACTCGTCTTGGTGATTACTGGCCTATCACCGGCAACCCGGAAGCAACCCACCGGCGGCGCAGGTCTGACCATCCCCAAATAACCTCGGCTAGGCCGGTGCCCTGCGAAACAACTCCGACGCCGTTTGCACATTAATGAATCGCGGTGGAGCACAATCGTTGCATGGGGAGCCTCGACTCAAATCGAGTTTCCGGCCGGAAAAGCCGCCGACCCCACCCCCATAAGCGCTAAGATATTCTCATCGCGTCTCAACCGAATTTTTGGAGCTGCGCCATGAAGATTGCCATTGTTATTGCCCGCCTTCTGCTCGGCTTTGTGTTTGCCTCAATGGGTCTAGTCAGCATCCTGAAGCTCGGCAAGATGGGCGGAATGCCAGCCGATGCCACGACCTTCTTGACCTTGATGGTGGCGCACAACTACACCACGGTTGTGGCGCTTATCATGCTGATCGGTGGATTGCTGCTTCTGGTGGGTCGCTTTGTCCCGCTCGGACTGGTGCTACTAGGGCCGATCCTGGTAAATATCCTACTGTTCCACATCCTGTTTCAAGTACCGGGTGTCCTTACGGGACTGGTCTGCACCGTGCTTGAAGTTTTCCTGATCTGGGCGTACCGATCCAGTTTCCGCGGCCTATTCGCTGCGGCACCGAAGATCCTTTAAAACGGCTACTAACCCCGAGCTTTTTGAGCCTTCTTGATCCAGCGATACTCCCGGTATGAAAAACCGCCGCGGATAACAACATTCGTTGGCATTTTGTTCCCTCAAAGTTGGCTTCTCGCAACTTTTCCGAACTCAACGCTGTCCCAGCATGTCATAGGCAAACCGGAAGCAATTTCTGTTACCCTGGCGCTCATGGACCCCACCCCCAACCCCCGCTTTCTGCTGTTTTGATTGAGTCTGCATCTATATGCAATATAGATTGAACAACTTACAAAAGACTTCTCTTGACATGCCTCTAAAAAACCTCTCGATTTCTGCCACTTTTCGCACTCAAAAGGCCCGTTTTTGAGCAAAAACTGCCCAAAAACAGGCCCTTTTGGATCGGCACGCCAATTCCGGGAGCGCCCTGAAGAGTACCAAACCAGCCTCACTTCGGCTGCGGCGGCGGCCCCTGAGGAGCCCCTTGCGGCGGAGGCGGACCAAAATGATCATGCTCATCCGGCGGAAGAACAAACACCTCCGGATCCATATGGCCACGATGGCAGGTGCCGCAGGTCACCTTGTTTTCGACGTCTGGAACCTTCGAGACGTAATTCTTGTTGATGTCCTCCGTCATGGCATACATCAACCGCGCGGTCGTCTTCTCAGCCTTCGAGTCGTCGGCAAAGTTCAGCCGCGGTCGGCCATTGGGCCCAATATCATTGGGGTTTGCCGCGTGGCAGGTGCTGCACTTCACCCCCAGCGAGCCCTCCCAGGTTTCCATCAGCTCGTGAACCTCCTGCCCGGTCAGCGTCTTCGGCAGCACCTTCAGGTTGGTGGGAGCGGGGAAGGTGCGCTCGCGATGCTGCGGCGCGCCCGCGGCAGCGGACGGTTGCGCCTGAGAAGTTGGCGGTGCCTGGGCAAGCGTTGCAATGGCGAAGGCGGCCACGGTCAGCAGAGCAACGGCGGCAGTAGGCAGGGAAAGAGTATTTGGCTTCAAGTCGAGATTTACCTCGCGGGTCGGATTGTATTTCCTATGGACGGAATTCTACTCAATTCGGATGCGTTCTCCGCTCAGTCTTTTGGGACCAGAGACACAATTGTGCTCGGGAAGCGCAAAACGCAGCGGCCAATCGACTGCCTCGTGGATTCCAATACGAGCCGTAACCACCAATTCTGAGACCGTGAACGCGTCGTCGCGCACCTGCAGAGGACTCGCGCAGTCGAGCAAATCCAGCCCGTCGTGCGCCGCCCGGCTCAGGCCCAGCGCTTGGCAAAGCCGGCTGGGGCCACTCGTGAGCAGCTTAACCTGCGCGCAGGCCTTGAGACCTCGGTTGCGAGCCATCTGATCGGCTCCCGCCACCGGTTCCAGCGCCCGAACCAGCACGCATCCGGCCCGGCCAGCCGTCTCGCACGTGATGTTCATGCAAAAATAGCGCCCATAAATCGCGTACACATAGGCGTGCGCCGCCGGGCCAAACAGCACGCGATTCCGCGCCGTAGGGCCGCGAAACGCATGTGCGGCAGCATCGGGCGGGTCGTTGTGCGGACCCAGGTAGGCCTCGGTCTCCACAATCCGCCCGGCCATCAGGCCGCCGGTGGTTCTCAGGGCCAGCACTTTGCCCAGCAGCCGCGGAGCCACCTCGGCCGGCGAAGCTTCAAAAAATGCCCTATCCATCGCTCTGCCCCACCCCTCAGCCATCTCTTGCTCGCAGGCCGGAATCAAAGCAACCGCTCGCGCCTCGCGTCCTACTTGTGTCCCTTGTTCCATTCCTCAATCAGCGCCAGAACCTCTTCCGCGTGGCCCGCGGGCGTAACCTTGGGGAAGATATGCAGCAGCGTCTGGTCCGGGCCGATCACAAACGTGGTCCGCTCAATGCCCCACACTTTCTTCCCATACATGTTCTTTTCCTTCAGCACGCCAAACTGATTGCATACTTTCTCGTCTACATCAGCAAGGAGCGTATATGGCAGGTCGCATTTGGCGCGGAACTTGGCCTGGTCCTTCGGCGTGTCGCGCGAGATGCCCAGCACCACGGCGCCCGCCGCGAGCAGCTTGGTGAACGTGTCTCGAAAGCCACAGGCCTCGATCGTGCAGCCAGGAGTGTCCGCCCTGGGGTAAAAGAAGAGTACGACAGGTTTGCCGGCATAGTCTTTGAGACTTGCGGTCTTGTCCTCGTCGGTTTGAAGCGTAAAATCGGCGACTTTCTCATTCAGTTCCATGGGAAAATTCCTCGTAGGCAGGATGGAGGGCCCTTGGTGGCCATCGGTTTCGATTATTCCCGAGTTGGGCGGCAAATGTCATTGCGCACGACAAAACTTCTCCTCTCTCAGGTGAACATGGGTGCCCCATCCCTGCCGCGTCGTTGTTCTTGCGGCAAGGGTGGGATTCCACTTCTCCTGACCGCGGTCGCGTTTTTTGCCGCGCTGCCGGCTTTCGCGCAATATCCCGGCCAGGTAACCAAGGCAAGCAGCGACACTCCTGAACTGCGAGCCATTGGCGTCCTCGAGTGGACCGGCGACGCAGGCAAGCCGAAGGCCAGCCGCCTCGTTCCAGTGGCCGTTCTCGACGGCGGCAAACTTGAGGACGGGGGCATCTACATGGCCCGCCCCGAGCCGCTTGCGCTTACCGGCGAAGTCGAATACGAACTCGAGCAGGATGGCAAGCCGGTGGGACTCTACGACCTGAAGAATGCCGGTCGGGAACAGGGCAACTGGGTAGGCTATGGCGCATGGAAATCGATGCCCCCACCCAAACCTAAGCCGTCTGCGAAGGATCTGGCGAAAATCCATATAGACGACGATGTGCAAGGCGACGAGCCGGTCCTGCATCGCAAGCATCACGCCGCCGACGCGCCCTCGGCATCAACCGGCGCCGGTTCCGGATCGAGCAATCCGGCGCCGGCCACCGACCCCGACCGCCCCACACTGCACAGGAACCCCTCGAGCGACAGCGGTTCCAGCCAATCCTCGGGCGATTCGACCCCCACAAATCCAGCTTCCGCGACTCTATCCGATCCCGACCGGCCCACGCTGCACAAGAAAGACTCCGACAGCGGATCGTCCAGCAGCAGCGCGCAGTCCGACGATCCCGACCGGCCGGTTCTCAAGAAAAGCCGGAAAAATCCGCCCGAGGACACCGGCCATGTCGACTCGCTGCCCGACATCACCGATCCTGACCGGCCGAGGCTTAGACGCGGCAAGTCCGACAGCAATGGTCTCAGTGTGAATCCCAGTCTCATGGGCATTCCACCCGATTTGCAGCAGGCCGTGGCCGTCTCGGACTCCAAAACCCGCCCTGAGCATTCGTGGAGCTATTCGTGGTCTAACCCGGACGATGAGGAAAAGATGAAGTCGGCTCTTGAAGACATTGCTCGCAACGCATTGGGCCTGAATCCACCCCCGCTGCCACCTCCGCCCGCAACTAAGAAAACATCGGCCCGGAAGAATGCCAAACAGGCGCCCGCTCCTGAGCCCGCGCCCCCCGCACCGCTGGTGGGCGAAAAGTTCCGTGTATTCGAGCTTGCCTACAACTCCGGAGCCACTCTGGTGCTTACGGCGCACACTGGCGGCGATCCCGCCAGGCAAAAGTTTGTCACCCTGGTGGCTCAGCCCGACCTCTACGGCAACGTTTTGGTGCTTCTCAAGCACGTCACCGACGGCTCCAGCCTGGATGAGAACCCGCGGATGCGCCTGGTGGATGCCGTGGACGCAATGGCCGATAACCGCGGCGAGCTGCTCTTCGAACTCCGAGGCGCAACCCAGCGTCAGTTCGCCCTGTACCGCGTGGTGCGCGGGCAGGCCGAGAAGCTGTTTGTAAGTGGTGGCGGCGACTTCGGCGTCGAAGCCAGCAATTGAAGCCGCTCCAACGGTTGCAGTCACCCAGGCTGTCTCGCGTTCCCCAACAAAAATGCACCACCGCCCATCAATCGAGGCCCAGTTCATCACCCGGCGGCCCTGCGCCCGATCGATAGCGGAGCATTCAAACGCTGTCAGGTGTTCAATATTGCTCATTTAGCCGGAATATCACCTCTTTGAGTACAACTTAAGCGGGACCGGGCGCGGTTTACGCGTTCCATCCATTACAATTCGCTTAGGGTGGGCGTGTTGCCACTCTCCAAGGACCACCTGTAAATATGGCATCAGTTGCAGCAACCGCCCCTTCGCCCGAAACCGTCGCCGCAAGCTCAACCATCTCCATTCCTGTCGTGCCCGAATCTCACGCCCCGGTCGCGGCACGCGCCATTCCTGCGCGTCAGGAGATTCGCATGGGTCGCGCCGCAACCATCGGCGAAGGCATCAACTGGTTGACGCTGACTGTGATCGTTGTCTTTCATCTGGGCGCGCTGGCGGCTTTGTTTTTCTTCAGTTGGCAGCGTCTGGTGGTTACGCTGGTGCTTTACGTGGTAGCCATCAATGTCGGCATTGGCATGTGCTACCACCGGCTTCTCACCCATCGCGGATACCAGGTCCCCAAGTGGCTCGAGTACTTGATGGCCATCTGCGCCACGCTCGCGCTTGAAGGGGGACCAGTATTCTGGGTGTCCACTCATCGCGTGCATCATCAGCTAAGCGATCAGGACGGTGACCCGCACTCGCCCCGCGAAGGCGGATGGTGGGCGCATACCGGCTGGCTTCTTTGGGGCAATACCCTGCATATGCAAACCGAGGTTCTCTCTCGGTATGTTCCCGACCTGGCCAAAGACCGCTTCCACGTCTGGCTGAGCAAGTATCACTGGATTCCGCTGGTCGCAAGCGGCGTTGTGCTCTTCGGCGGCGGATGGTACTTCGGCGGTCCTGTAAACGCCGTCGGCATGTTGCTGTGGGGAGCATTCATGCGGGTTACCCTGGGTCTCCACGCCACCTGGCTGGTAAACTCGGCAACGCATCTCTGGGGCACCCGCCGATTTGAGACGCGCGACGACTCCCGTAATAACTGGTGGGTAGCTCTGGTCAGCGGCGGAGAAGGCTGGCACAACAACCACCATGCGCACCCTGTGTCCGCGCGTCACGGCTTCCGCTGGTATGAAGTCGATCCCAACTTCTATGGCATTTGGCTGCTGTCAAAGATCGGTCTGGCCAAGAAAATCAAGCTGGCAAAATACGACCGAGCAAACCCCAAACCAGCCGGGAACTGATTCGGGGCGCAACCCGGACCGAATGAGCGACTGCGTAACAGCGCACTGGACTGTTGGCGATAAGGTAACTTCCGTTTAGGCGGTTGTCGTTTAGGCGGTCATACACGCGGAACGGTCAATTCCGCAGTTCTGCGATTCGTGGGTCTGCAAGATAGATCAGGTCACAGACGGCGAAGACAATGTCTGCGATTGGAGCACCAATCACAGCGCTTCGGTCCAACGCCAATGAGATGAGAGAACTTGATCCAATCGGCCGAGTGGCAGCGTTTTGAATCATGAAGGCTGGCCCGGTTTCCAACACTCGGAAGTCCACAGAAACCGCTTGGCGGTCGGCAGCTTGCGCATCCTCACCCCACCTGCCAAGGATCAGATCGAACGTCGCGTCCCGCTCTGGATGGAGAGGCGTCCATTCCACGTAGTAAGCCGCAATCGCTGCGTCGAACCGATAGACGTAACCCCAAACGCGATAGGTTCTCTGTCCACAGTGCGGGCATGGGCCTAATTCCTTGCAGTTCTTGGAGTCAAACTCCAGAGCCAATTCAGGTCGGCCCGGCATCGTGAAGCGTTCCATCCAGCAATGCTACCAGCGACTGGGAGGACTTCCGCCCGTACCGTCGCCAACTCGGAAATAATCGTCGGCTACCTGGCCCCTGAGGCGAATACGAGCGACTTACCGCCGCACCTTTGCCCGCACCCAAAGCGTTCCAAACACCGGCAGCGCCACAACCAGTACCAGCACTCCTGCCGGAAACCCGACATAAAGATAGCTGTCGGCATAATTCACCCCATGGCGGCCAATCAGATTCCACGCCAGCAGCGAAAAAATCGCAATGCACGTCGTGGCAAAAAAAGTGAAAAAAGCCGCGGCCACCGAAAGCAGCAAGCTGGTCAGAAGTCCGAAACCCTCCAGCGGAAAGCCGAGAACGGTTCCACTGCGCTGCCGATGCGTGTTTACGGATTCGATCATCTCAGTGGCCCTCGTCGTCTAGAATACAGTTGAATGTCTACGAGTGCGCAAATCGAGCTTTGGCATGCGGAAAAGGTCGCCACGCAGGTGGCCGTAGCGCAGGCCGCCAATGGCATCCATTACGCCGCCTGGGGAGAGACGCGCGTCTCCGAGCACGACCTGGAACAACTGGTTGGCGCCGTGCCGGCCACTCTTGCCCCCGCGCTTCAAAACCGTGCCTACTACTTCGTCCCTCTGGCCATTTCGGACACCGGCGAAACCATGATCGCACCGGGCTACAATGTCGACCTGGGTGACCGGGCTATTTGCCATAGGAACGCGACCTTCGGCACTACCGAAGCCGTTTTTATCTCCACACGGCTGGTCGAGGACCGTTTCGGGCTTGCATTCGCGTTCTTCATCAACGTGGCCCACAACTTCGTGGATGCCGCGGGCGTTCCGGAGAGCTTCTCGTCCCTGGTCTGGTCGCAGGCCGAGGCACAGGTCCGCGGAGAAACCAGCCAGGACGCCTGGGAAACCCGCCGCCGAGCCCAGGACAGCCTGAACGGCAAAAAAATCATCGACGAGCGGTCCCGTGGCAGCTATTACGAGTCGTCCTTCTCCGACGCGTTAGCCGTTTACATGCTCTCCCTGGCCGTCGACTTCGACTACCACGACCTGCGCGAACGGGAGTATCCGCTGCTGGCCGCCCCAGCGCTGGCCGAGCGCCTTCGCCACGTTGCCGGCCTGTTCCCCGCAAATCCGGGCTATGAGTTCCAAGTCCTCTACCGCCGCAAGGGGTAGCCTTCCCACATCCAGAGCCAGTTTCGTCAAGTACTCGAAGCATAAAGTCTCTATGCGTTGTCCGACTGATACGCTATGCGACCTTCGCTGATGGTCCAGCGCACTTTGCCTTGCATCGTCCAGCCGTCGAACGGTGTGTTGCGGGACTTCGATTTAGCCTCCCGTGCCCGATAAATCCACTCCGCTTTGGGGTCAAAGACAACAACGTCGGCAAAGCTGCCCACGGTTAGCGTGCCTCGTCCTTTTAAGTTCAGCAGTGCCGCCGGCTGCGGGCTCAGCAGGCTCAGGACGCGCCCCAACGGCATTTTCCACTCCCTATGCAGCCAGCGCAGGCACAGGCCCAGCGCGGTCTCCAGGCCGGTAACGCCGTTCGGCGCGTTCTCAAACTCCACTTCTTTCTCGTGAACGGCGTGTGGCGCATGGTCGGTGGCAATGGCGTCTACCACTCCGTCCAGAATCGCCTCGATCATGGCGTCCCGGTCGGCCGCCGAACGCAGGGGAGGATTCATTTTGTAATGGGTGTTGTAAAAGCCCACGTGCTCCTCGGTCAGCAGGAAGTGGTGCGGCGCAACCTCGCACGTCACGCGCAGGCCGCTTCGCCTTGCCTGGCGCACGGCGGCCAGCGCAGCGGCGGTGGACGTGTGGGCCACATGCAGGTGGACGCGGGCATCGCGCAACTCCGTCACCAGCCGAATGTCCCGCTCAACCATGCCGGATTCAGCCTCTGGCGGCATCCCGCGCAGGCCCAGCTTGAAGGACATCGGCCCCAGATTCATGCTGGCGCCTTGCGTGAGCCGCGTGTCTTCCGCGTGCTGGATTACGCTAAGCCCCACACGCGCGGCCGCTGCCAAGGTCTCGCGCATGATGTTGTCTTTGAGAATAGGATGCCCATCGTCGGTCACCGCTACGGCGCCGGCTGATTTCAGCGCCGCGAAATCGTTGATCGCCTCACCCTTCGATCCGCGTGTGGCCGCTGCAATGGGGAACACGCGAATGGCCGCGCCTCGCTCCGGCGCAAGCATCCAGCGCGTGATCTCCGGCGAGTCGTTTACGGGCACGGTGTTGGGCATGGCGGCCACCGCGGTAAAGCCTCCTGCGGCGGCAGCAGCCGTTCCGCTGGCGATGGTCTCCTTGTAGCCCTGGCCGGGCTCGCGCAAGTGGACGTGCATGTCGATCAGGCCCGGTGCTACCGTCAGCCCGGTTGCATCCAGAACTTCAGCGCCGTTGGCCTGCTTCAGTTTGCCTGGAGCGGCAATCTCGGCCACGCGACCGTCCTTGAGCAGAATGTCCTTGAGGGCGTCTACGCCGGCCGCCGGGTCAATCAGTTGACCGCCGCGAATTACCAGAGCCGTCATGCGCGGCCTCCGGTCCCGGTTGCGGTCAGCGCCCGCTCCACCACCGCCATGCGGATAGCCACTCCATTCTTTACCTGCTCCAGAATCACCGACTGCGGCCCATCGGCCACGCCCGCCGTAATCTCGAGCCCGCGGATGATAGGCCCCGGATGCAACACCAGTGCCGTGGGCGCATGCGCGGCCAGCCGAGGCCCAGTGAGTTGAAAGGCAGCCTTGTATTGTTCGAGATCCAATTGAAGGCCAGCCAGCCGCTCAGCCTGTATGCGCAGCATCATCACCGCTTGCGACTGCCGCAGCGCAGCATCGAAGTCCCGCTCAATAGCAATCCCCGGTCCGGCTTTGGCGGCCAGCTCGGGCAGCAGTTCCTTTGGACCGCACAGCAGCACGCGCGCGCCCATGCGCGGCAACAGCAGCATGTTGGAGCGTGCCACGCGGCTGTGCAGAATATCGCCCACGATGGTGACGGTAACGCCGGCCAGCGTCTCTGCGGTCACGGTGTCAACTCCGGGCCGCAGATGGGCCAGAATCGTGCGCAAGTCGAGCAGAGCCTGGGTAGGATGCTCGTGCATCCCGTCGCCCGCATTCAGCACGGGAAGCCGCGTTGCGGCTTCCAGCAACCATGGCGCTCCGGAAGAGTTGTGGCGCAGGATAATGGCTTCCGCGCCCAGCGCCCGCAGCGTCAGGCCCGTATCTTTCAGCGACTCGCCCTTCTCAATGCTCGAGGAAAGACTGGAGACCAGCGTGGTGTCGGCACCCAGTCCCTTGGCGGCCAATTCAAAGCTGGTGCGTGTGCGCGTGGAGGACTCGTAAAAAAGCAGCGCCACACGGCGCTTGGCGAGGATGCGATCCCGGACCAGCGGATCCTGATTCTCAAGGGCCGTGGCGCGAATCAGAATCTGGCTCACGCCGTCCAGACTTAAATCCGAGGCCGAGAGCAGTGAACCGGGATGGTATGGAAACAGCGAGGCGTCGACTTGGGGTGGATGAATCGGCCGGCGAGTGGGTGCTGCGTGGGAGATCATTTCTTAGCTTTCAGCTTTCAACTCTCAGCTTTCAGTTCTTCACTTTCAGCATTTGGCCTCGGATTCGAAGCTGAAAGCTGCCTTTCCTAATCCACACGCTCGACCAGAAGCACCTGCTCGTCGTTGTCTACCTCGCGGAACTTTACTTCAATGATTTCGCGGCTGCTTGTCGGCACATGCCTGCCGACATAAGTTGCCTCAATGGGCAGTTCGCGGTGGCCGCGATCGATGAGCACGGCCAGTTGTACGCGCCGCGGGCGGCCATGGTCGAAGAGCGCATCCAATGCCGCGCGGATTGTGCGCCCGGTGTAGAGCACATCGTCGCAGAGCACAACGTCGCGGCCCTCGATGTCAAAACCGATCGCGCCTTCAGTGACCACGGGCCGCACACCTGCCGTGGAAAGGTCGTCACGGTAGAACTGGATGTCGAGTACTCCTGTGTCCACTTGCCGCTTTTCGATGCTGGAAATCAGCTTGCCCAGCCTCTCGGCCAGCGGAATGCCACGACGCTTGATGCCCACCAATGCAAGGTCGTCGCTGCCGTTGCTCTTCTCCACAATCTCGTGCGCCAGGCGCACCAGGGTGCGCTCAATCTCCGAGGCGGACATCAGGCGGCCTTTCGTTCGCAGGCCGTGCTTTTCCTGGGCTTCGCTCATCTCGTGCCTTTTCGCCGCTGGTCTGTCATTGCTCGTCTCTGCAGGGGATGATACGAGGGGTCGCCGCTCCGCGGCAAGTTGTGGAGAAGTGGACTGCAATTGCAGGCTCCGAAATGGCTTCCCATACGTTGCAAACCTGTTCTGAGAACCTGTCCAAAAAATCTGTAGAGATGCCGAACATTCGACAGGAGAAAGTCCCTCAGGGCGAGAAAGCCCGGCGCATTTTTCGGCCCTTTCAAGACAAAAACCGTGCATCCGGCGCACCGCCGTGGGTGTCGTTAAATGCGCAGGCTGCGATGGCAAAACGACGTCGCAGCATGTGCTAATGTGTTCAGGCAAACCGGTGAAGAATAGTGCAAATAAGGCTGTTTTAAGGCCGTTTAAGAGCGAATAAGGGCGTTATTGATGCGTTTTTGCGCACATAATTGTGCGTGTAAACCTCTACAAAATGAGGAAAGTGATAGCACTGATATCATCTGGTCGCGAACGCCCTCCCAGGGCACGGCTGACGTCGTGCCGTATCAAAGCAATTCTGGCAGTGGCAGTTTCTGGACAGGTTCTTAAACTTCTAGACCTCTGGCCGGCGGGAACCCGCCAGCAAACGCGAACATATTGCCCCGCCCGCTACTGCAAACAGAATGAGCGCGGCCACCAGAAAAACCATACCGCCCAGCATGGAGCCGGCACGGCCTTCCGGAGAAAGCATCCATGTCCTTACCACCTGGATGGACTGCGCATCGACTCCCGCAGCAGCCGATTCCTGGGCCATAATCTGGTTCACCATTGTCAGCCAGGTGTCGTCGATCGTCTTGCCCTGGTGAAAGAAGAAGCGCATGGCAAACAAGCTGGCGCCGGTTGCTCCAGCCGCGGTCCAGCCGCCAAGCAAGCCGGTCACCAGGCCAATCCGGGCACCTGCACCAACCGTGATCCGCGCGGGCCGCTGGCTGCGCATATAAAGCACCACCGCCCAGGCCGCGGCTGCGGCCATGCAAAACAACCCGAAGATGTTCGACGGCGACAGCCCATTCGACAGCAGCCCGGCCGGAATCGCCAGCATCGCGGCCGCCTTCAAGGCCGGTTTCCAGTCAACGCTGCCCGCGTCGCGCACGGCCTCGTTCCACCGCTCCGGCTGGGACTGTCCCGTGGGGCTTTCCGCGTTGTACAGCAGTTGCGGCAGACCGCAGGCGGGGCAGTAGCACGTGTCGGTCTGGACAGTCTGGTGGCAGCGATTGCACGTCATTTCCATATATTTAAGAGCGTATAGCATTCCGCCGGACAATGGCCTGCCGGATTTCAGGCTTCGTGCCTGCGTTTGCTGCCACGGCCAAGCCGCCACACTTTCCCCAGGGACTTGGGACTCCGTTTCTGTAACAGTTGCGTTCAATTAGCCGTACAGTTTTACTGGCGTGAGGCTGCGATGCGGCGGTGGCGCTGTGAAGCCCCGGCGACGAGGATCTGTCGGCGGGGAGTCATGCAATTTCCGAGCACGCTCTCACAAGTTCTATTGTGCGCCAAGGTATGGAAACTATATGCAAATGGAGGGACGGATTTTCTGCCAGCCATCTCATGGAGGGAAGAGGCAGCCGCCAGCTGCCCGATTCGATCTCGCGATCCAGACCCTTCGCATGGCGTGCTTCCGCGTCGCGCTTCATCTTGCGGATCAGGAGTCGGAATCGACTGCGTGCAGCTTCGCGGTTACGATAGCTTCCGCCGCCTCAACCGCCTCTTCCAGCGTCATCTCGGTTGAGTCCAGAAGAACAGCGTCCGGCGCGGGTTTCAACGGCGAATCCGCGCGGTTGCGGTCCCGTTCGTCGCGAAGGCGCAACTCCCTTATTACCTCATCCGGCTGCGTCGCTGGCGCTGGTCCAAGCCGGCCAAGTTGATCGAACCGGCGCAGGCCTCGCACCTCGGGAGCCGCATCCAGAAAAATCTTCACCTTGGCATCGGGAAAAACCACTGTGCCAATATCGCGGCCCTCCATCACGATCCCCCCATCGGCAGCAAGTTGCTGCTGCAGCTTGACCATCCAGGAACGAATGGCGGGAAATACGCTCACCCGGGAGGCTGCGTCCGTAACCGTCTGATTGCGGATCAGGCCGGTGACGTCCTCGGCGTCAAGCAGGACTCGATTCTCCTCGTCGCCGGATTCCGCGTTTCCAGGCTCCAAACGAATGGTAGTTTCGCCTGCAAGCGCTTCCAGGCCCGCACCATCATCCAGAGGAATATCCGCGCGCAGCGCCTTCAATGCGAACGCACGGTACATTGCGCCGGTTTCCAGGTTGAGAAGACCAAAATGTCGAGCCAGATGCCGCGCAATCGTGCTCTTTCCCGCACCAGCAGGGCCGTCGATGGCAACAATGATCTTGCGGGCAGGCTCAATTGAGCGCAAGGGGGACTCTTCCGCACTCATCCGCGCTTTTTCGTCCCCTGCTTGGGCGGGGCGGTAAAGCCAAATCGCTTGGAATTCCCTGCCTTCGTGCCAGCCGTTAGCGCCGGTTTGCGGTTGCTCCTTGCCGGTCGCGAATCGGGTCGCGCATCCTTTCGGGGAGTGCTGCCGTTGCGAGTCGCACTGCCGTTCCTGGGCTGGCTGCTGCTACGCGAGGTTGTGCCGGCCTTGCCTGCGGCGCTGGCCCCGTTGGAATGACCATTCCGTTGGCCCCACGCAGGAGCGGACGGCTTCTTGGCTCGCGCACCGGCGGTACCGTTCGCAGGACGGGACTGGCTTCCGTTTGCACGAGCGCCGTTGGTCAAACCATTTCCCGTATGAGCTCCATTGCGCGTGCCGTTGGTACTCGCGGGAGCCTTCTGGTTCCAGCGCGTACTGGCGGCCGGCCTCGCCGCGGACGGGCGCGCCTCAGAGCCCGTTCGCCGCGCAGGACGGCTGCTGGTGGAGGATTGGGCAGGCTTCCGGTCGCGGCTGTGCGCTGCCGGGCGGCTGAAGTGGGGCCGCGCCGTCGCGTTTTTTCCGGTGGCTGCGGGCTTCCGCGCCGCAGTAGTCCGCGGTGTATGCGTTTCCACAGGCTTTCGCGTTTCCGCCTGGATGGGTTCCGCAAGTGGAGCAGGACCAGGCGCTTCGATCTCGAATGCTTCCTCTTCATGATCCCGCGACCTGAGAAAGTATGCAGAGGCCGGCATGGAAGAGCTTGCGTAAAGCGTCGGCGGCGCGGCGAACTCAGGCAGCGTGCCGGCTACATAGAAGTGCGGCGCATGCCCCAGCGAGATGGTATGCACCTGGCGTGTCGCAAGCAGGCCGCGGAGTACTTCGCGCACTTTGCTGCGGGCGGTCAGGGGCGCAAGAAACAGCTCGACTTCTTCCATGCTGGCCGCAATCACCGCTTGCAGGTAAATGGACGCAAGCACCGAGATAGCGGTGACCTGCGAGGTCGAGGCACCTTCGGCAATTGCCTTCTGGAAGCGAGTGCGGAGCAGTTGCCATTGGGCAGCCTGGCCTGGAGCCGAAACAACCGGAATGATGCGAAGCTGCTGCCAGAGCTCTGTAATCGCGCGCAATACCGCGCCTTCGGTAACTTCCCGGCCCAGCGCCTGCGTGAGCTTGGCGATGGTCGTATCGCCGAGTTCCAACTGCTTGTAGGCCTGAACGGCCAGTTGTGAAACCTGGCGCGAACCGGTCAGTTGCGGGCTGCGGCGCCAATCGCGATCACCCCTTAGGGCGTAAACGTATGGCAACACCCAAGCTGCAACCACGAAATCCGGGTGCTCGCCGGGATGGCCCAACAGATTCAGCCTCACTGCTACGCCGTCAATCTCAAGGCGCACCAGCAATTCTTCGGCCAAGGCTATCATTTCAGGGTCGTTGCTCGAGTCCCGATTCCCGGCTACGGCCTCAACAAACGAAGGCGCGATGGAGGAGGAATACTGCCGCCTGGGTTGGAAAAGACACAATCCTGTCTCCTCAATCCACGTCCGGGCGTCCTCCAGTGTGAGTGCCCCGTTTCCGTTCTGGCGCATCCTTTCGGCGCGCGACGCTTCCAATTGCTCTGCTGTCAAAGAAAAACCTCACTTCCAGGCTGGCGTTTCCGCCTTGCTACCCCCTCTCCTGAGAGGAGGGTGGCCACCTTCCAAATCCCTTAGATCCGATGGAAGGCCCGCTGGATCTCCTTCCAAGAATACAGCAAAGCGATTGGACGTCCATGCGGGCAACTAGTTGGGTGCCTAGTTTTTGCCAATTCCAACAGTAACCATTCCATACGTGCCGGGTCAAGCGCTGTATTGATCTTGATGGCCGAATGGCAGGCGATGGAAGCGGCAATTCGTGTGCGCAGCGACGTAATATCATCATTCTGCTCGTGTTCGTCAGAATTCGCGCTGGATTGCTCAATTACCTCGCCCAACATTCGCTCCAGGGCCGCTCCCTCCAGGCCAACCGGTGCCGCCTTCACCGCAAGTGTTTGTGGACCAAAGGGTTCCACCTCAAAGCCGTTGCGTTCAAGCTCATCGGCGATGCGCGCGAACACCACCATCTGCGCAGGCCTCAGTTCCACCAGAAGGGGCAAAAGTAACCTCTGGCGCTGTACCTTCTCCACTTGCCGGTCGCGAAGAATTTTTTCGAAAAGCACCCGCTCATGCGCCACATGCTGGTCGATAATCCACAGGCCATCTTCCCCGGAAGCCAGAATGAACGACTCCCGCAACTGCGCCAGCGGGCGGAGCGAACCGAGGTGATTCAGGTTGACTGCCGCCTGTTCAGCCTCGACCTGCGCCGTTCCGATGGCGGTGGCAGTCCCGGCGGACGATGCCGCGCCGAAGTCCGTAGCAGCACCGGATCCCGCAGCGGAGCCGTCCCCCGCCGGCAGGCCGGATGGCTGAAACAGCGCCGCGGCAGCTTCGCCCCATGCCTGTCGATCACCCTCCCAAGCCCTCTGATTCACATTTTGGGCATCGAACGACAGCTTGCCGGGAACCGGTGTTGGCAGCCGCTGGGTAAGCCGAAACGGCTCCGCGTCCGCTGCGGCGGTCTCGAACGCGCCCGGATCGGAATCGGGGCGCGGCTGAAACGGCGCGCCGCCAGGAGATCCGGGCAGCGGCGAGGCGGCTGGGGGCATCAGCGAAGGGCTTGCGGCCGGGGCTGAGTCCAGCGCGGCCAGGAACCCCGCAGCCGGCCTGGCCTGGATCAGGGCCGTGCGCAGACTGTCGCGTACAAAGTCGTGGACCTGGCTCTGCTGGCGAAACCGTACCTCGGTCTTGGCGGGGTGGACGTTTACGTCCACTTCCTCGGGCGGCATCTCCATAAACAGCAGCACAACAGGAAAGCTGGTGGGTGGAATCACATTTCGATAAGCTTCGGTGATTGCATGCATCAGCAGGCGGTCGCGGATGAGCCGCTTGTTGATGAAGATATAAATGGAGTTGCGGTTGAGCTTCTGTAGTTCCGGCTTGGAATAGAAGCCGCTGAGCCGCAAAACACCTGGATCGCGGGTCGGCGAGTCCGGGTCCTTTTTCCAAGGAGGCGGCTCGGGAAGCCCCGCGCGAGCCAGCGGCGTTTCCGCTGCCACGGGCAGCAATTGCGCCAGCGTATCCTTTCCAAAAATCTGGTAAATCCTCTCGGCTGTGCGGGCTACGGGAGGCGCGGAGAGAATGGTGTGAGTGGCGGAAACCAGCTCGAAGTGCTTCTCAGGATGCGCCAGCGCATAGTGGGTTACGAGCGCCGTTACGTGGGCCAGTTCAGTGGACTCGGCGCGCAGGAACTTGCGCCGCGCAGGAGTGTTGAAGAACAGATCTGCGACAGCCAATGTTGTTCCTCGAGGCAGGGCCGCGTCGTCCACGTGGAGAATTTTGCCGCCCGCAATCTCCACGCGAGTTCCGGCCGAATCGTCTCCGGCGGCGGTTTCCAGCGTCACGCGGGCCACCGAGGCAATCGACGGCAGCGCCTCTCCGCGAAAGCCGAGCGTGGCAATCGAGAGCAAGTCGTCGGCAGTGCGCAGCTTTGAGGTGGCGTGCCGCTCAAAGGCCAGCAGCGCATCGTCGCGGTTCATTCCCTGGCCGTTGTCGGTGATGCGGATCAACTTCCGCCCACCCGCCTCCACTTCGATGCGGATACGGTTGGCCCCGGCGTCAAGAGAGTTCTCCAGCAGTTCCTTGACCACGGAGGCCGGACGGTCCACCACCTCGCCGGCGGCGATCTGGTTGGCAACCTGGTCGGGAAGAATGCGGATGCGGCCCATAGGACATTAGGGTAACGCAGGGAAGGGGACGGATGGCGCCGTTGAAAACAGGGCACAAATGCAAAATGCCGCCGTTTGACGGCATCCTGCGACTCTTAGAGGTCGACGGTCCTTAAATTCCCATTCCGAACTCGCTGGCATGCTGTTCGCCGGCGTTCGAGTAGAAGTCGTACGGAGTGCGCCTCTTGAACTTGTAGCGGTTGCGCAACTCAGCGCCGAGGTAGATGCCTAATGCGGCCACGGCCATTCCGACGGAGAACCAGCCAATCACCCGCAAAGCGTGACGTTCTTTTACTTCTTCAGCGGGCGCGGAAGATTCGGGTTCGGTGGACATGGGCGTTAGCCTCCTGCTGGCATAATATCGCAGTTTGATCTCATTTGCTCAATCGAACCGAATTGGAAAACTGAGTGGTGGTTACTCCAAAGGGTCAATTTGGGAAACCCAACGAGCCTTTTCCGTTTCGGGGAGAAAGCTGGCGCGGATGGAGTTGGCCGCCAGTTGGCGAAGTTCCTCGCAGGTAAAGCCCTGCTCCGTGTGGGCCAGCAGGTACTCGTTGGCCACATCGGAGCCGAAGAAGGCCGGGTCGTCGGAGTTGAGCGTAACCATGAGGCCGGCATCGAAGTAGCTTCTCAGCGGGTGCTCGCGGAAGGACGCGCAGACCCCGGTGCGGACGTTGGAGGTCAGGTTCAACTCCAGGGCAATGCTCCGCATCCTCAGCTCCTCGACCAGGGTCGGGTCCTGAATTGCCGAGAGCGCGTGGCCGATGCGCTCTGAGCCAATCGAGAGTGCTTCGCGAATCGCTTCGGGGCCCGTAGTCTCGCCCGCGTGGTTGGTGAGGCGCAAGCCGGCTTCTCGCGCCTCCGCATAGAGATCGGCGAAAGGCTCTGAGCCGCGCTGGCGCTCGTCGCCGCCCAGGCCGATGCCGATGACGGAGGGGTATTGACGGCGCATTTCGGCGGCCTTTCGGAAGACGCGCACAGCCTCCTCGACGCTGAAGTGGCGCACGGCGTCGAAGATCCAATAAAGCGAAAGACCCAGCTCACGTTCTCCGCGCTCCCGAGCCCGTTCGAGGCCGGCGAAAATGGGCTCGAAGGCCAGCGGATCGTGATTGCGCCACATATAAATCACGCCAACCGAAATGTAAACCTCGGCGTGAACCACGCCCTGCTCCGCCAGCTGCTGCATCATGCGCCAGGCGGCAAGCTCGTAGTCTTCAGGGACGAGCAGGCGGCGGGTGACTGCTTTGAAGGCCTCAATGAATCCTGTGAAGTCTGTGAACCGGTAGAGGGCTTCAGCTTCGGGGAGCGTGATCGGATGGGCATCGTGGCGCGCGCTGAGTTCGACGAGCGTGGCAGGGGTGATGGTCCCTTCGAGATGCAGATGCAATTCGGCTTTGGGCAGGCGGCGGATGAAGTCGCGGATGTCATCCATTCCGCTATTCTACGAGGTTACGCCCCCCCACTCCCTCCCGGGGTGTTTGGAGCAAATTGCCTAATTTCAATGGCCTCGGGGGAGGGTTCTACCGTAAGTATCATGTTATGAAGAATAAGGACGCTAAACTTTTGAAAACGGACAACTTACGCTTGGCTCGTGTGTGAAAACCAGGTCGGCGCGACGCTGCGGGTGTGCATACAGTACACAAACTCCTAAGGAAAGATTAGCGTATTGAGTGAAACAATCGGCAAATGAGTCTCTGCGGTAGGTAGTTGATAATAATGTAGATAGATGGAAGATGTACGTGACTATGGTTGACCGCCCGTCTGGGCGAATGTTCTCGGGAGGCTCACACGCGCTGTGTTCCTTCCACTTTAGCCACAAAAATGAGGCGGGGCGAGAGGGGGGACCAGTTTCATGCGGACGTGGGTCCGCGGCTACGTTTGGGAGAATTGGGACGGCTGTCAGCGATCACATTCAACGGAATAAAAGGGGTGGTATAGTTCCGCGTTTTCTGAAAGAACAGGGAGGAAGACGTGAGAAAAGGCATGATTCTGTTGGCCGGAGCGTTGCTGCTTCTGGCGGGGTGCGGGAACCAGGACAAGGGCGCAGGCATTCCGATTGGGCCCAAATGGAAGGGGGAGCCGTACCGGCTCACGTTTGACACCAAGGCGGCCAAGCCGAGTCCGACGGGCATTTCCGTTCCGCCTGTCAAGTTCACAGCGAACCCAGACGCGCTGGAGACGAGAGTCCTACTCGTCCTGCGAGTGACAGCATCTGGAGCGGACAAAGAGCCGGTCGACGAACTGTTGATCGGGAACGCAGTGGACATCCACGGGACAGATGGAACGCTTCCCGACGATTATTTGGCCGGGGCAAAGAAGGGTCTGTCGGACTATCTCGAAAGTCACTGTCTGAACGGTAAAGTGAATCTGCGCGTGGCCTTGGCCAGATCGTCGCTCAACCCCCACGCCACAGTGGCAGAGACGGACAACAAGCGCCTCTCAGACTGGATGCCGCTGGAGTTTGTGTACAAGAACCCTCATTCGAAGTGCAAGTAGATCAGCCGGCGGATTTGAATGTCGGCACTTCCACCGGCTAGCCGGACATTACCCAACTGAGCGGCCTGTAATGTCCGGTTTGGCGGCCAAACACCAACAACGCCGTTTGATGGATTCCGGCGGAATCTTATACCTTCTATGGGGATTGCGCCAATCGGCCTGGTCCATTAACCTAGTTGGGACTTCGAGGCGGACGCTCTGACGCCCGACAATTACCGTGTCTAGTAACAAAGCATTGATAAAACACGAGTTACTTGGCTGGGCACGCAATCGCGCAAAGGTCACTTTGCATGATGCCGCAAAAGCGGCGAAAGTCGAGCCCGAGACGCTGGAAGGGTGGGAGGCGGGAGACGGCGCCCCAACCGTCAGCCAATTACGGAACCTCGCGGGAAGATATCACTTTCCTCTAGCTGTCTTCTACCTTCCGAAACCGCCTATGGATTTCTTACCTCTGCGAGACTTCCGCCGGTTGCCGAATGCAACCGACCGCACGATCAGTGCAGAACTAGCATTGCACATTCGCGACGCTCACCAGAGGCGAGAGCTGGCCTTGGAACTGCACGATGACCTTGGCGAACCAGTCCGGCAGTTCCCGCTGAGAGCTTCCCTGAGCGATTCGCCTGACGCTGTAGGAGAGGAAATTCGTAAGTTCCTCGGTGTAGCGGACGCCGATCAGCGTAAGGCAGCAAGAGATGTCCGCGCGTTCGACTTTTGGCGGCGGAAGCTGGAAGGAAAGGACGTCCTTGTTTTCGTCATCGGCGGTCCACATAACAGCGTCGAAATGAACGAAATGCGAGGCTTCGCCATCGCTCGTAATGAAATCCCCGTCATCGTCGTCAATGGCCGGGATTATAGTCAGGGCGGCAGGTGCTACACCCTATTGCACGAACTAGCACACGTTCTGCTTGGAGAAAGCGCCCTGACGAATGGAGACGGCGGGACGACCGAAGAGCAAAGGATTGAACGCTTCTGCGATGCGGTCGCTGCGGCTGCCCTGATGCCGCGTGACCTCGTGTTGTCATTCCCTCAAGTTAGGCCGCCAGGTGAACGAAGGTGGAACGACGATGAGCTGCTTACGATGGCAACTTCGATTGGCGTAAGCCGCGAGGCATTCCTGCTGCGGCTTGTCACCATGCGACGGGCATCATGGGATTTCTACATGGAACGTCGGAAGAAGTTCAAAGATGACCACGAAGCGACTGCGGCAGCGAAGGCGCTGGCTTCCAAGAAAGAAGTGAAGATCAAGCGCTCCATCCTGCTGATGAGCTGGAACGGCAGAGGCTTTACGCGCCTTGTGCTGCGAAGTTATTACGATAACCGAATCACGCTCAACGATGTGTCCAGCTATCTCGGCGCAAAGGTGAAACACATTCCTGCGCTAGAAAGAGCAGCGTTTCAGACAGCGGAATAGCTCAGCTCACGATGATCTACTGTGTCGATACAAGTTCGTTAATCGCGGCGTGGCAGGAACGCTATCCAATCGAGAACTTCCCTAAGTTTTGGGACCACATTGACGGCCTGATTCAAGAGAAAAGGATGATTTCGCCCATGGAGGTCTTCTTTGAGACAAAGAAGCGCTCCGACGAGTTGCATGGGTGGCTGAAATCCCGCAAGGCTGATCTATTTCACGAACTTGATGATGCAGTGAAGAATGAGGCCGCCAACGTCCTGGCGAGGTTCCCGCGCTTGGTCGGAGAAAAGAAGCTGAACACATCTGCTGACCCCTTCGTGATCGCCCTCGCGCTCGTCCAAGGGGTGCCGGTCGTCACCGAGGAGAAACCTACAGCCAGCGACCGCAGGCCTCACATCCCGGACGTGTGTGCCGCCTTCGGAGTCGAGGGCAAGAACCTCCTCGATATGATTCGCTCCGAAAAGTGGGTCGTCGGCTGACGCGGCGTGTGGTCCACATCTGACCATCCAGAGGGATTGGGCGCCCGATTTCTCGAATTCGAGACATCGGAAGTAGGCTGATGGCGTTACGAAGGGCTCGTTCACTGTTCGAGCAGATTTCACGGTTGCGGGCGCATCGCCTTCGATTCGGAGGTAACCCAGGACTGGCGCATTCAGGCAGAGTGATTCATTCAGCCCGGAACGGGTCACTTTTCTTGCTCATCCCACAGACGCTCAGCGTACCTTGGCGAACTCCGACCTGTGGCGGCTGTAAAGGAAGTAGATCACCAGCCCGACCGCAAGCCAGGCAAAGAAGCGGATCCATGTGATGACCTCAAGTCCCGTCATCAGAACCACGCAAAACACGATGCTGAGGATGGGGAACAGCGGACCCAGCGGGACACGGAAGCCGCGATGACGATCAGGTTCGCGATAGCGCAGGATGAGCACGCCGATGGAGACCAGGACGAACGCGAATAGTGTTCCGATGTTGGAAAGGTTGGAGACCGTCCCGATGTCCAGCAGTCCGGCGGGAATGCCGACCACGAAGCCGGCGACCCAGGTGGCGACGGCGGGGGTCCGGAACTGGGCGTGGATGCGGCCAAAGACTTCCGGCAAAAGCCGGTCGCGGGACATGGCGAACCACACGCGCGCCTGACCGAGCTGGAAAACGAGGATGGACGAGATCATGCCAAGCAGTGCGCCAATCAGCACGAATAGCCGTACCCACACAAGACTGGAACCTCCGGGCTGGAGCGAAAGCCGTTTGAGGGCGTTCACCACGGGAGCCGCATCTCCCATGACAGACTGCCACGGCACAATACCGCTGAGGGAAATGGCTACTGCGCCGTAGAGCACAGTACAAGCGATCAGCGTTGCCAGGATGCCGATGGGCAGATCGCGCTGGGGGTGATTGCACTCTTCGGCGGCGGTAGAGACGGAGTCAAAGCCGATGTAGGTGAAGAAGATGATGGAGCCGCCGGTGAGGACGCCGGTCCAGCCATTGGGCATGAACGGGTGCCAGTAATGCGGCTTGATAAAGCCGGCGGCCGCCACCACAAACACCAGAATGGCGGCGATTTTGACGAGGACCATGATGTTGTTGGCCCGGGCCGATTCGCGGATGCCGCGCACCAGGATCACCGTAAGCACCATAACAACCAGAAACGCGGGAATGTTGAACCCGAAGTGCCAACCGGATTTGTACAGATCGTTCCCGGCGAGATCCTGCAGGCCGGTGGGCAGATAGGCAGGAGATATCCATCGCAGCGATGGGTGGATGCCGAACCAATCCATCAGGTCGACGATGTGGGCGGCAAATCCGACGCTCACGCTCATGTTGCTGAA
>Ga0182030_10007335_pt1 | contig 23030 bp, 19 predicted proteins | sample 812S3MmetaG_FD_121299 | JGI IMG/M metagenome (GOLD analysis project Ga0182030, IMG submission 121299) | Permafrost microbial communities from Stordalen Mire, Sweden - 812S3M metaG (Illumina Assembly) | ecosystem: Environmental > Terrestrial > Soil > Wetlands > Permafrost | place: Sweden...
CCGAACTATCTCGGATGGCGCCGCACCCTCGAGGCGCTGGGACAGAACGTCACGTCTACCGCCATGATCCTCGGGGCAATCGGAATGGGACCATATCAACAAGCAACGCTATAAGAGCCAAATAAAAAGGCCCGCGCGAAGCGGGCCTTTGCCGTTGTCGTATCGCCTTGACGTTTAGTGATTGCCCTGACGGCGAAGGAACGCCGGGATTTCCAGATGGTCTTCCTCGACGCTGCGCACTGGCGCGGCGCGGCGGCCGTGCTGATCGAGACTGGGCTGCGGCGCGGCCGGCGGCGCGACGGCGCCGACCCGCTTGGCGTATTCGGCGTGCGCCGGCGAGGGTTGCGGCGCCGGTGGCGCCGCGTACTGGCGCTGCGGCTGGGGCTGAAGCTGATGTTGCGGCGGCGCCGATTGCAGCGCGTCCTCCTGGCGACTGGACCCGAAAGAGGCGAGGCGCTCGAAGATCGACTTACGGCGCTGATCCGCCTGATTGCTCTCGCCGCGCGCCTGGCGCATTTGCTCCTGCGCGGGGCGTGGGAAATCCTCGATCTGCGGCATGCGCGCCGTGCGCGCCGGCTGCTCCGGAGCCGGCGGCACATAGGGACCGTCGAACAGCGCGTCGCCCGAACCGGACGTTCTTCCGGGCGCCCTATCCTCGTCGGTGAAGCGACGCGGCGGCTCGGCATAGGCGGGACGGCTCGGCGCCGGCTCGATAAAGACGCCATGCGTCGCCCGCCCGCGCGCGGGCTCAGCGTATTGCGACTCCGGATAATGCGCTTCCGTATAGTAGCCGGGCGTCGCCGCTTCGACGGGCTGATAGGCCGCCGCGGCGGGAGTCGCCGGCGCCTCGCGGGCGTAATAATTCGAAGCGGGAGCCGGAGCCGACTGCGGAACCGTTTCGATCACCGGAGGCGCCGGCTGCGGGCGGCTCTGCTGGGCGACGATCTGAGCGCGCAGGCGCTCGACCGCCTCCTCGCTGGCGCGGGCCTCCGCTAATCCCGAGTCCTGCACGGTGATCGACGCCGGGTCGATGCCGGTCGCCACCACGGAGACGCGGATCACGCCCTCCAGCGAAGAATCGAAGGTCGCGCCGAGGATGATGTTGGCCTCTTCGTCCACCTCCTGGCGGATGCGGCTGGCCGCCTCGTCCACCTCATAGAGCGTCAGGTCGTTGCCGCCGGTGATGGAAATCAGCAAGCCGCGCGCGCCCTTCATCGACACCTCGTCGAGCAGCGGATTGGCGATGGCCGCCTCGGCCGAGAGAATCGCCCGGCGCTCGCCGGTGGCCTCGCCAGTGCCCATCATCGCCTTGCCCATGCCGCGCATGATCGAGCGCACGTCGGCGAAGTCGAGATTGATGAGCCCTTCCTTGACCATCAGATCGGTGACCGAGGCGACGCCCGAGTAGAGCACCTGATCCGCCATGGCGAAGGCGTCCGCGAAGGTCGTCTTCTCGGTGGCGATGCGGAACAGATTTTGGTTCGGAATGACGATCAGCGTATCGACGCATTTCTGCAATTCGTTGATGCCGCTCTCGGCGATGCGCTGGCGGCGCTGGCCTTCGAAGTGGAACGGCTTCGTCACCACGCCGACCGTGAGAATCCCCATCTCGCGCGCGATCATCGCGATCACCGGCGCCGCGCCCGTGCCCGTTCCGCCGCCCATGCCGGCGGTGACGAAGCACATATGCGCGTTGGTCAGATGCTCGCGAATTTCATCGCGCGCTTCCTCGGCGGCGGCCCGGCCGACTTCCGGCTGCGCGCCGGCGCCGAGGCCCTCCGTGACCTGGAGACCCATCTGAATGATGCGTTCGGCGCGCGATGAAGCGAGAGCCTGCGCATCGGTGTTGGCCACTAGAAAATCGACGCCGGACAATCCCGAAGCGATCATGTTGTTGACGGCGTTGCAGCCGCCGCCGCCCACCCCGCAAACGATGATGCGGGGCTTCAATTCCCTCAGTTCGGGAGCCTTGAGATTGATGGTCATTATTGGGCCTTTCGATTCACGGGGTGCGCTACTGCGTCGATTCACTCTCGCCGGGGGCCGCCTCTCGCCGCGAAGGCGACCCTTGGCCGTTTGTCCTTGTCTAAAAACTCTCCGTCAGCCACCGTCCTACACGCGACATGTAGCCGTTTGAGGCGTTCGCCAGCCGCTGCTCGCGACGCGGTTCGAAATATTCGCGACCGGCCACCTGCGGATAGACGAACAGGCCAGCGACGGCGGCGAACGCGGGGCTCGACGCCGCTTCCGGCAGACCGTCGACGCCAAGCGGACGCCCGACGCGCACCTGCCCACCGAGAATGCGGCGCGCGGCTTCCGGCGCGCCGGTGAGTTGACAGGCGCCGCCGGTGAGCACCACGCGACGCCCAAGCCCCGCGCCGAAACCCGAATGAGCGAGGCGGTCGCGCAAAAACTCCAGCGTCTCCTCGACGCGCGGCCGAATAATCCGCACGAGATGCGATTTGGGAACGTAAGCCGGACGTTCGTCGCTTTCGCCAACATGCCCGAAAGCGACCGTCTCGCGATCGTCCGAGGGCGAGGCGATGGCCGCTCCGTGCATGGTCTTCAGACGCTCGGCGTCCGAAAGCCGCGCATTGAGGCCGCGCGCTATGTCCATGGTGACGTGATTGCCGCCGAGCGTCACCGCGTCGACATGCACAAGAGCGCCGCCGGAGAAGACGGCAAGAGAGGTGGAGCCGGCGCCCATGTCGATAACGACGACGCCCATTTCGGCTTCGTCCGGCTCCAACACGCAAAGACCGGCGACATAGGGCGCCGCCGCGATCGCCTCGATGGCGAGATGGCCGCGCTCGACCGCGAGGAACAGATTGCGCGTCGCCGCCTGATCGCAGGTCGCGACATGAAGATCGACCCCAAGTTCTTCGCCGATCATATTCTTTGGTTCGCGCACGCCGCCGACGCCGTCCAACGAAAAACTGGTCGGCAGCGAGTGCATCACGACGCGCCCGCGCGTTGTCGGATGCGTCGCCGAGGCCTCCAACACGCGATGCACGTCGGATTCGGCGACTTCGCGTCCGCCGATGGCGGTCTTGGCGGTGAAATGCTTTGACGCGAGACGCCCGCCCGAAGCCGTGACGATGACGCGGTCGATCTGAACGCCGGCCATGCGTTCGGCGGCGTCGACGGTCTGGCGGATGGCGCTTTCGGCCTCGTCCATATCGACGATCAGCCCGTTCTTGACGCCGCGCGAACGCTGGTGCCCGATGCCGAGAACGCGGGTGCGGTGAGTGCGCCAGTCCTCCGGCGCAGCGCCGGGTTGCGGCGTCAGTCGCGCGATCAGGCAGGCGATCTTCGACGTGCCGACGTCCAGCGCCGCCACCGTCGCGGCGCGACGCGGCGAAAGTTGCTTCATGCGCGAGGAAACGATCTGGTTCTTCATGTGTGGCCGCCACTCTTTACTGGCTTATGCGTCGACGCCGCCGCGCGTGTCGCGGCTCCCTCCTCTGTCAGTCGAACGGCCACGCGGTCCGGCAGACGCAGATCGATGGACAGAATGTCCTTGTCGAGAATGCGAGCCTCGCGTTGCAGGCGGATCAATGCGCCAATGGCCGCTCCGGGGTCGCGTTCCGGCAATTTGACTTCAACGCCATTGGTCATCACCAGCGACCAGCGCCGGCCCGCGACGAACACCCCCGCCTTCACACGCGACGCGAGATCGCCCAAGTCGGCGCGGATCGCGATATATTGCGGCAGGAGTTTGTCGGCGCCGTCGCCGACGACGAAGGGCAGGCCCAGGAAACGTTCGTCGGTGAGTTGGTCAATCACCATGCCGTCGGGGGAGACCACCGCGATCTTGCCGTCATGCTGCCACAGCGCGCCAGGTTCGCGCTCTTCGATGGCGATCACCAGACGGTCGGGATAAAATTTCAGCACGCGCGCGGCCTTGACCAGCGGCAGTTGCAGCAACCGATTGCGCACCGCCGTCGCGTCGAGAAACAGCAGCGAACCGCGAGGGTCGATCTGAGCCGCGGCGAGAATCTCGCTTTCCCGCAGCCGGGCCTCGCCGGAGATCGTCACGGCGCTGATCGGAAAGCCGACAGCGCGAGCGATCATGTCCTGCGGCGCGCCGCCTTGGGTCACCATTTCGCGGTAGCCGCCATTATGAATGAAGCCGGTCCAGCCAGCGGCGGCGAACAGCACGACGAGCGCCAATGCGCCGACCCCCGGCATGGCGGCAAGAACCGCGAGACGCGCGAAAGGCCGGCGCATGCCGCGATGAAAGATCCCGGCGCCAGCCCCTGTCGCGCCGCGCGCGCGCGCCGTGGAGCGCGGATGGTAGGAGTCGCCGAGCGGTAGAACAGCCCCAAAAGCCTGCGCCGGGCGCGGAAGGACCGGAGAGAGCAGCGTGTGAAGCTGCTCTTTTAGCGATCGCAGGAAGCGTCTTCCACCATCCATCGAACCAGCCTGCCGAACGAAAAACCTACGTGGGCCGCCATTTCTGGCACGAGCGAGGTCTCCGTCATTCCGGGCTGCGTGTTGACCTCCAACACGACGGGTTCGCCCGTTCCTTCGGGGCGGTCGTCGTATCGAAAATCGGCGCGGCTGACGCCGCGGCACCCGAGAGCTTGGTGAGCCTCAAGCGCCAACTGTTGAACTTTTTGGTAAATAATCGGTTTAAGATTAGCAGGAAGTATGTGTTTTGAGCCGCCTTTAGCGTATTTCGCTTCGTAATTGTACCAGCCGCCGTCGGCCGCTAAAATTTCGATTACGTCCAGCGGACGGTCGCCCATCACCGCGCAGGTGAGTTCGCGCCCGGCGATGAACTGTTCGGCCAGCATCAACTCGCCATGCTTCCAATCGGCGCGGGTCAGTTCTTGCGGCGGATGTTCCTGATCCTCCCTGACGATGAACACGCCGAAGGAAGAACCTTCGGAAACGGGCTTCAGCACATAGGGCGGCGCCATGGCGTGGGCTTTGGCCGCCTCCTGCCGGGACACCAGCCGGCCCCGCGGCACGGGCACGCCCGCCGCCGCCATGATGGTCTTGGCGACCTCCTTGTTCATCGCCGCCGCGGAGGCCAGGACGCCGGAATGAGTGTAGGGTATCCGCAGCAGTTCCAATACGCCCTGGATGACGCCATCCTCGCCGTAGCGCCCGTGCAGCGCGTTGAAGGCGACGTCGGGCTTCAGCCGCGCGAGCAGTTCCGCCGCGTCCGGGCCCACATCGACGCGGGTGACGTCAAATCCTTCGGCTTCGAGCGCCGCGGCGCAGGCTTCGCCGGACCGCAGCGAGATAGGGCGTTCGGCGGAGAGTCCGCCCATCAGCACCGCGATGTGTTTCATCGTCTCATTCCTGTTCGCGAGGAGGCGGAGGGGCATTGGCCCAAGCGCCGCAAGGTTCGCCCCAAAGGGAGGGGCGTCGTTGCGAAGGCCCTGAAGGCCCTATGGTCAATTCGCGCGGCGCGTCCACACTTCGATTTCGCCGGCTTCGCCGGTCTTTTCGAATGGCGCGAGAACGCCGGCGATTTCGGGCTGCTTGGCGGACCACTCGCGCAGACGCCGCGTTTCCACGACAACGACGTCGGCTCGCCCCTCTTCGACATCCCGCGCGAAAGTCGTCAGATCCCGCCGCCGATATTCGGCGAGGCGCGCTCGATAGACGGGATCGGAGGGGGAGCTATTCAACAACTGATCGACATAGGAGGTCGTCCACAGCGAACAGGGATGGCCGACCCACTGGCCGTGGAGGCGCCGCGTCAACGGATGGCCGACATCGCAGTTAAACGCCAGCGCGATCACGCGCGGACGCGCCGGCGCGTGGCCGGCGACCGCGGCGAGAAGTCCAGGATGTTCCTCGACATCGGCCCATTGGCTGGCTCCGGCAAAGCAAAAGGGCGAAGCGATCAGGAGCGGCAGGAAGAAGAATCGAACGAGCGGATGAGTTGCTTCCGGCCTTTCGCGCGCGACATCCAGCGCGTGCAGCAACCAGGCGAAGAGCAGCAGCGCCAGAGCGGGATAGGCGTGATTCATCCAGCCTTTCCGCTGAAGGACAAAGCACAGAAAAAAGCCAAGAGACGCGAGAAACGCGGAGCGCGCCTCGATCCCCTTTGGAACGCCGCGCGCAACCACCATCAGGCCGATTGCACAGGCGACATAATAAGGCGCAAGCGTTTTGGTGACGAAATTGAATAGGCTTTCGTGCGCGACGCCATAAACGTCGAGGCCGAAAGCGGTGATGTTGGCGGAATAGACCGGGAAATAGACGACGACGGCGAGCGCGAGAACAACGGAGACCGCGCCGGCGGTCAGCATTTGCAGCGTCAGAAAGACGCGGATCGAACCTTCGCGCCAGGCGACCGCCAATGCCGGCAGAACGATCGCAAGCGCGAAAAACGGCTTGAAGTTGATCGCGATGGCGCAGCCGAGCGCCGCCAGCAGGCGGACGACGCGAGACGGACGACCTTCGCCGCGGTCGACGGCGAGCGTCGCCAGCATCGGCGCCATCGCCAACAGGGCAAGATGCTCGCGCTGCGCGAAGATCAGAGCCGGCGTCGCCAGAAGCAAATAGATCGCGCCGTTGAGCAGCAATCCACGCTCAATTACGTCGCGCTCCGCCCCGAGACGCAGAATATAGCCGCTCAGTCCAATAGACAGCAGAGCGAAGACGAGGACGAGCGCGACGAGAACGGCTTCGACCGGCGCATGCAGAAGCTGTGCGAGCGGGAAGGCCGGGACTAGAGACAGAATGGCGATCGGCGGATTGGGATCGACCATGTCGTTGGGGGAGAACTGCCCATTGAGAAACTTTTCGGCGAGCGTCAAGAACCAGGACACATCCGAGTCGATGTGTCCGCAGGCCTGCTGCGCGATGGCGACGACGAGCAGCGCGACTGTCAGCAAAGGGCTGGCGAGGAAGCGCAAGTCCTTATTTTGCGCCGCGGCTGTGCGAGAAGAAGCGAGCTCAGTGTTGAAAGCGATGCTCATGCGCGCTCCCCGATGCGTTTGATTTCCCATACAAGTTCGACGCCGCTGTGCGCCAGCACGCGCGCCCGCACTTCCTCGCCCAGCGCTTCGATGTCGGCCGCGGCAGCCGCGGCGCGATTGATCAGAAAGTTGCAATGCATCTCGCTCACCTGCGCATCGCCCACGATCAACCCGCGACAGCCGGCGGCGTCGATCAACTGCCAGGCCTTGCAGCCCGGCGGGTTCTTGAAGGTCGACCCGCCGGTCCTTTCGCGGATCGGCTGCGAGGCCTCGCGCGCCTGGGTAATCCGCTCCATCTCGCCAAGGATCGCCGCGGGATCGCCGGGCCTTCCTTTAAAGATCGCGCGCGTGAAGATCACATCCTCGGGCGCGGAGCTGTGGCGATAGGAAAAACCCATGTCCGCGTTGCAGAAGACTCTTCGTTCGCCGCCGCGCGTGACGCCATGCGCTTCGAGCAGCGCATCCTTGGTCTCGCCGCCATGCGCGCCGGCGTTCATGCGCAAGGCGCCGCCGATGGCCCCGGGAATGCCGCGAAAGAAGGCGAGGCCGTCGACGCCAGCCTCGGCCGCCGCGCGCGCCGCCTTCACGTCGGGGACCGCCGCGCCGACGCGCAGGCGATGATTGTCGAGGATGGCGATTTCACCAAAGCCCTTTGCCGACAAACGGACCACGACACCCTTCACGCCGCCGTCGCGCACAATCAGATTGGAGCCGAGTCCGATCGTCGTGACGGGAATCTCGCTTGGCAGATTTTGCAGAAAATAACAGAGATCGTCCTCGTCCGCCGGCATGAACAGCAGTTGCGCCGGCCCGCCTGCGCGAAACCAGGTGTAGGGCGCGAGCGGCTCGTTGGCGCGCAGCGACCCGCGCACATTCGGCGGAATTTTGGCGCTGATGTCGGGGAAGCTCACGCGACGGCGCCTCCCGACGCGAGTTGTTCGGGCAGCGCATAGGCCCATTGCGTGATGTTGCCGGCGCCAAGAAACACGACGTAATCGCCCGGGGCGACGATTTCGCGGATCATCGCCGGCAGCACCTCGGGCGCCGGCAGGCCCACGGCGCGGCGATGGCCATGCGCTTTGATCGCCGCGACCAGCGCGTCGCGATCGACGCCCTCGATCTTCTGTTCGCCCGCCGCGTAAACATCGGCGATGATCACCGCGTCCGCGTCGTTGAAGCAGGTCGCAAATTGATCGAACAGCGATTGCAGCCGCGTGAAGCGATGCGGTTGCATCACCACGACAACCTTGCCCTTGGTCGAGGCGCGCGCGGCGCGCAGCACCGCCGCGATCTCCACCGGATGATGCGCGTAGTCGTCGAAGATCGAGACGCCGTTCCACTCGCCGGTCTTGGTGAAGCGCCGCTTGACGCCGCCAAAGCCAGCCAGCGCCTTGCGAATTTGATCCGGCGAGACGCCGAGCTGATAGGCGACAGTGATCGCCGCCGTGGCGTTCAGCGCATTATGATGCCCCGGCATCGGCAGCACGAGATTTTCAAGATAGGTCGCCTGAGCGGTCTTGCGGTCGCGGAGCAGCACGTTGAAGCGACTGACGCCCCCTTCGAGATTCACGTCGAGCAAACGTACGTCGGCCTGCGGATTTTCGCCGTAGGTTATCACGCGGCGATCTTCGATTCGGCCGACCAGCTCCTGCACCGTCGGATGATCGAGGCACATCACCGCGAAGCCGTAGAAGGGCAAATTCTCGATGAAATGAAGAAAGGCTTCCTTGATCGCCTCGAAGGTATGGAAATGATCGAGATGCTCGGGGTCGATATTGGTCACGACGGCCACGTCGGCGGGAAGTTTTAGAAAAGTGCCGTCGCTCTCATCCGCCTCGACCACCATCCAATCGCCGGCGCCGAGTCGCGCATTGGTGCCATAAGCGTTGATGATGCCGCCATTGATGACCGTCGGATCGAGCCCGCCGGCGTCGAGCAGGGTGGCGACGAGCGAGGTCGTCGTGGTCTTGCCATGCGTGCCGGCGATGGCGACGCATTGCTTGAGTCGCATCAACTCGGCGAGCATCTCCGCGCGACGCACCACCGGAAGCCGGCGCTCGCGCGCCGCGACCAGTTCGGGATTGTCGCGCTTGATCGCGGTCGACACCACGACCACCGCGGCGTCGCCGAGCGATTTGGCGTCGTGACCGATGTGCACGGTCGCACCCTTATCGACCAGGCGCTTGACATTGGCGTTTTCGGAAGCGTCCGAGCCCTGAACCGTGTAGCCCTGGTTGATCAACACCTCGGCTATGCCGGACATGCCGATCCCGCCTATGCCGACGAAATGGATGGGGCCGAGTTCGCGCGGCAGTTTCATTCAAATCTCCGTATCCTGGGTTTTTTCTTTGGCGACGCCGAGCGCGAGGTCCGCCAGTCTTTGCGCGGCGTCGGCGACGCCGGCGGCCTTGGCGCCTTCCGCGCGAAGTTTAAGCGAGGCCGGATCACCGATGAAAACAGCAAGCCGCTCGCTCAAAAAGCGCGGCGTGAAATTCTCTTGGCGCACCACTTCCGCCGCGCCGGTCGCTTGCAGCACGGCCGCGTTGGCGGCCTGATCCTGATCCAGCGCATGCGGCAGCGGCACAAGGATCGCGGCGCGCCCGATCGCCGCGATTTCCGACACGGTCGAGGCGCCCGAGCGCGCGATCACCAGTTGCGCTTGCGCGATGCGCAACGGCAGATCGGCAAAGAACGGCGCTATCTCCGCCTTCACGCCGGCGCGTTCATAAACGCCGGTGACGCGCGCGATGTCTTCCTGTCGAGCCTGCTGCGTCACGACTATTTTATCGCGCAGCTCCGCCGGCAGCGCGGCCACGGCGGCGGGAACCACGTCCGCCATCACCCGCGCGCCCTGCGAGCCGCCGGTGACGAGAAGCCGCAACCGGCCGTCGATCTCGGGATAGGGCTCGTTCATCGCCGCGAGCGCATTGGGCCGTAGCGGATTGCCGGTGACGGTGATTTTAGCGCGCAACGCTGGCGGCGCGTCGGGAAGCGGAAAACCCGCCGCAATGGCGTCGACTCTCCCGGCCAGGAATCGGTTGGCCTTGCCCATCACGCCATTGGCTTCATGCAGCACGGTTGGAATGCGCAGCAGCGAGGCCGCGACGAGCGGCGGCACGGTCGGATAACCGCCAAAGCCAATCACCACGCGCGGCCTCAGTCGCAGCAGCAACACCAGCGCCTCGGCGACGCCGAGACCAAGCCGCCCGATTGCGGTCACGCGCCCAAAAATCGAGCCGCCGCGCGGCGTCGCCGAACGGATTGTATGCGTCGCGCGCGCGGGAAAACTGTCGCCATAACGCAGCGCGCGTTCGTCCGTCACCAGTTCGACGGCGACGCCGCGTTGCGCGAGGACATGGGCGAGAGCCTCGGCGGGGAAGAGATGTCCCCCCGTGCCGCCGGCGGCAAGTAGCACGGGACCACCGCTCATGCCGGCGCGCCCGCCATCGGAGCTCTCAGGGGCTCCGCCTCCATCGCGTCGTCATCGCGCCGCGCGACAATATGCGTGCGAAGACGTCGGCGCGTCACGGCGAGCAGAAAACCAGTGCTCAGCGCCAGTGAAATCAGCGACGAGCCGCCATAGGACACGAACGGCAGAGTCATGCCTTTGGCCGGCATCAGTTGCAAATTCACCGCCATGTTGATGCAGCCCTGCAATCCGAACAGCATCGCGAGACCCGCCGTCGCGAAACGGCAGAAGGGATCTTCGTTGCGCGCCGCCGACAACAGGCTACGCACCACGATGAAGGCGAACAATGCAGCGAGCGCGATGCAAACCACGACGCCGAACTCCTCGCCGATAACCGCGAAAATATAATCGGTGTGCGAATCCGGCAGGATGCGCTTGATCGTGCCCTCGCCCGGCCCCTTGCCCAGCCAAGAGCCGGAGATGAAACTCTCCAGCGCCGTCTCGGATTGGAAGTTGGTGGGCACGCCGGCGGTCATCGCCGGCGGCGGCTCAAGAAACGCCTGAATGCGCGCGTGCACATGCGGCACGAATTTATACGCGAGAAGAGCCGAAGAAGCTCCGAGCCCGCCGATGCCGACGACCCATAGCCAATGCAGCCCGGCCATGAAGAACAGGATCGCCCAGACCATCGAGATCAACATGGTCTGGCCAAAGTCCGGCTGCAACACTAACGGCACGACCGTCAAGGGAAACAGCGCCAGCGCAATGATGTTGCCCGGAACGTTCTTGCGTCCAGCGCCTTCCGCGAAAGCCCAGGCGACCAGCACGACGAAAGCGGGCTTCAAAAACTCCGACGGTTGTATCCCAAAAATCCAGCGGCGCGCGCCCTTGATCTCCTGGCCGAAGAACAGCGTCGCCACGACCAGCGCCAGCGATACGATGAAAAGCGCCAGCGTGACGCGGCGAATGTGGCGCGGCGACAGCAACGACACGCCGAACATGAGGACGAGCGCCGGCACGAGAAACAGCGCCTGCCGATTGACGAAGTAGAAGGTCGGCAGATGCAACCGCTCCGCCACCGGCGGGCTGCCCGCCATCGAGAACACCAGTCCGGCGACGATCAGCATGGCGATGGCGGCGAGCAGCCAGCGGTCGATCGTCCAGGCCCAGTCGGATAGAGGCGTGCGATGGGCGCGCGAAATCATAAGGCGTCTCCCAAACCAGAGGCGGCGAGCTTTTGCGCGAGATCGCGAAAGGCGTCGCCGCGGACTTCGAAATTGGCGAATTGGTCGTAAGAGGCGCAGGCCGGCGAGAGCAGCACGACCGGGGCCGACGTCTTGCTCGCAGCAGCGTCGCGCGCCGCGCGCTCCGTCGCAACCTCTAGCGTGCCGCAGCGCTCGTAAGATACGGCGCCCTCCAACGTCTTGGCGAAGTCGTCGCTCGCCTCGCCGATCAGATAGGCCTTGACGACGAACGGAAAGAAATCGCGCAGCGACTCGATGCCGCCCTCCTTGGCCTTGCCGCCAAGAATCCAATAGATGTCGATATAACACGCGAGCGCCTTGGAGGCGGCGTCGGCGTTGGTCGCCTTGCTGTCGTTGACGAAAAGGACGCGGTCCAGCCGCGCGACCTCCTCCATGCGATGCGGCAGGCCGGGAAAGCTGACGAGCCCGCGCGCGATCTCTTCGTCTTCGAGTCCCAACTCCCAGCAGACGGCGGCGGCGAACACCGCGTTTTGCGCATTATGGGCGCCGCGCAACGCGCGCGCGCCTTTGAGCGAGCAAAGCAGTTCCGCCTCCTCCGGCGCATGTTCCTGTTCGCGCAGCATGATATTATCGCCGTCGAGGTAAAAGCCCCATTCGAGCTTGCGCACGGCCGAGACCGGCGCGACGCGCTGATCTGGGCGGCCCTTTTGCGTGAGGCGCGCGCCGATGGCGTGGCAATAGGGGTCGTCGACGCCGACGAGCGCGATTTCCGCGTTGGCGACCAGGCGCTCCTTGACCGCCGCGTAATGCTCCATCGTGCCGTGGCGATCGAGATGATCCGGCGTGAGGTTGATCAAAATGCCGATCGTCGGCGCCAGCGAAGGCGCAAGATCGATCTGGAAGGACGAACACTCGATGACGTGTATACGGGTTTCGTCGGGCGGCTCCAGCGCCAAAATCGGCGTGCCTATATTGCCGCCGAGCGGCGCGTCACGCCCGGCCTGCCGCAGAATATGGGCGATGAGCGCGGTGGTCGTCGACTTGCCGTTGGTGCCGGTGATGGCGACGAAAGGCGCGCCGCCCGCTCGGCTTTCGCGCTCCCGACAAAAGAGTTCGATGTCTCCAATAACTTCTATGCCCAGCGCCTTGGCGCGCTGAACGGTCCAATGCGGGACGGGATGGGTGAGCGGCGCGCCGGGCGTCAGGATCAGCGCGTCGAACCGCGTCCAGTCGGCGCCCTCCAAATCCTCGACATGGATTTTCTCGGCGAGCGCCTTAGCGCGGCCCGCCTCGCCATCGTCCCAAGCCGTGACGTTCACGCCGCCCGCGAAAAGAGCCTTTGCCGTGGCGAGCCCTGACCCGCCAAGACCAAACAGCGCCACGCTCCTGCCTTCGAATGTGCTGACCGGCGTCATCGTCACCTCAGTTTAAGGGTTGAAAGTCCCATGAGAGCGAGCACGAATGCGATGATCCAGAAGCGGATCACGATCTGCGGCTCTTTCCATCCCTTTTGTTCGAAGTGATGGTGGATCGGCGCCATCAGGAAAATGCGCCGTCGGGTGAGTTTGAAATATCCGACCTGGATGATCACCGAGGCGCCCTCCAGGACGAACAGTCCGCCGACGATGACGAGAACAAACTCCTGCTTCACCGACACGGCGACCGCGCCGAGAAGGCCGCCGAGCGCCAGAGAGCCGGTGTCGCCCATGAAGATCTGCGCGGGCGGCGCGTTGAACCACAGAAAGCCGAGACCCGCGCCGATCAACGACGAGCAGACGATGGTGAGTTCACCGACGCCCGCGACGTGATTGACGCCAAGGTAAAAGGAGAACACCGAGTTGCCGACCAGATAGGCGAAGACTGCGAAGGTTCCGGCGGCGATCATCGACGGCACGATGGCGAGCCCGTCGAGCCCGTCGGTGAGATTTACGCAATTGCCGGCCGCGACGATCACGAAGGCGCCAAAGGGTAGGAAAAACCAGCCGAGGTTCATCAGGAACCCCTTAAGCATCGGCATGGCGAGCTTGTGCATGTCCTCGCCGCCGACCAGCGTCAGCGCGTAACAGGCGACACCGGCGACGATGAATTCCAGCAACAGCCGCAACCAGCCGGAAAATCCCTTGTGCGACTGTTTCGTGACTTTAAGATAATCGTCGTAAAAGCCGATCGCTCCGAACGAGACGGTGACAAACAACACGATCCAAACATAGGGGTTCTTGAAATTGGCCCACAGCAGCGTGCTGGCGACCAGTCCCGAGAGGATCATCAGCCCGCCCATTGTCGGCGTGCCCTTCTTGTTGATGAGATGCGAGGCCGGCCCGTCTTCGCGAATGGGCTGGCCCTTGCCTTGCTTGATGCGCAGCGCGGAGATTATGCTGGGTCCAAAGAAGAACACGAAAAACAACGCCGTCGCCGCCGCGCAGGCGGCGCGAAAGGTGATATAACGAAAGACGTTGAGCGGGCTGAACAAGTGAGAATAGTCCGCGAGCAGCGTTAGCATTATTTCAGTCCTTCAGCCGAAGTTCGCGGCGATGTTGGAGCTGTTCCGCAATGCGGCGACAAGCGCCCCCATGCGAGAACCGTTCGATCCCTTGACCATCACCACGTCGCCTGGACGCAACGCAGCTAAAAATGGCTGTTCCAGTTCGGCGGCGGTAGGGCGATGCGCGCCGCGCATCGCTTCGGGCGTGGCGTAAAAGGCCCGCGCCATGTTCGGCCCCGCCGTGAACAAAACATCGACTCGCGCGCGCGCGAGGTCTTCGCCGAGTTCCGCGTGCAGTTCGCCCGAGCGCGGCCCAAGCTCCAGCATGTCGCCGAGCGCGGCGACGCGCCGTCCGCCGGGGCCGGGGTTCGTCCCCGCGAGCAACTCGAAAGCCGCGCGCATGGAGGTCGGATTGGCGTTGTAGCTCTCGTCGATCAACGTGATCGTCCCGCCGCCGCGTTCGAGCGTCTCGCGCCGTCCGCGGCCGGTGGAGGGCGTGAAGTCTTCGAGCGCCGCCGCCGCCTGATCCAGGTCGATGTCGAACACATGGGCGACGAGCAGCACGGCCAGCGCGTTGTGGGCGATGTGCAGGCCCGGCGCTTTGATGCGGAAATTAATGCGCCGGCCGAAAATCTCGGCGCTCGCAACGCCTGCCCCGTCTTGGGTTTCGTATGAGACGAGCCGCGCCTGCGCCCCCTCTCCCGAGCCGAAGCTGAAGACATGCCCGGCCTTCGATGCGCGTGCGGCTTCCGCGAGGCGCTCGAAGGTCTCGTCGTCGCGGTTGACGATCGCGACGCCTCCTTCGAGCAAGCCGCCGAAGATCTCCGCCTTGGCGTCGGCGATGGCCTCCAGCGACGCGAAGTTTTCGAGATGCACCGGCGCGACGCGAGTCACGACGGCCACATGCGGCTTCACCTGCTGGACCAGCGCGGCGATTTCACCGGCGTGATTCATGCCGATTTCGAAAAAGCCGAAGCGCGTCGCGGTCGGCATCCGCGCCAACGACAACGGCACGCCCCACTGATTGTTGTACGAAGCGCTCGACGCGTGCGTCGCGCCAATGCGTGAAAACAGGACGTGCGCCATGTCCTTGGTCGACGTCTTGCCGACGGAGCCGGTGATTGCGGCGACATAGGCGCCCGTGCGTGCGCGCGCATATGCGCCGAGACGTTCGAGCGCCGCCTGCACATCCTTGACGACGAAAAGCGGGCCAGCGGTCGCCAGGTCGCGCGCATGGTTTTCGTCCACGACGGCGGCGGCCGCGCCCTTCTCGAAGGCCGTCGGAACGAAATCATGTCCGTCGCGCGCGTCGCCCTTGATGGCGAAAAACAAATCGCCGGGCTCCAGCGTGCGCGTGTCGATGGAGACGCCCCTCGTTTCGCGCGGCAGCCCGCCGCCGCTCACGCGGGCGTTAAGCGCGCCGACAAGGCCGAGTCCGGTCCATAGGGGTTCTTGTGTCATGGGACGTTTTCCAAAGGCGCCGCCGCCAAGACGGTCGCGATGACATCATGATCGGAGAAGGGCAATGTCGCTTGCCCGACGATTTGGCCGGTTTCGTGACCTTTGCCGGCGACGACGAGCGCATCGCCCTCGCGCAGCATGGCGATCGCGGCCGCGATCGCCGCGCGGCGGTCGCCGATTTCGTTGATCGTCGCGCCGCCGTTGAGCGTCGCGCCGACGAGAATGGCGGCGCGGATCGCTTCCGGATCTTCGCTACGCGGGTTGTCGTCCGTGACGATCGCGATGTCGGCGCCGCGCGCGGCGATCTCGCCCATCAGCGGACGCTTGCCGCGATCGCGGTCGCCGCCGCAGCCGAACACCAGCATCAACCGCCCCTTGACCAGCGGGCGCAGCGTCGCGAGAATCTTTTCGAGCGCGTCGGGCTTATGGGCGTAATCGACGAAAATCGGCGCGCCGTGGCGCCTGCCCACGCACTCCAGCCGCCCTGGCGCGCCCTGCAATTTTTCCAGCGCCGCGAAGACGCGCGCGGGCGCGCCGCCGCTCGCGATGGCGAGACCTGCGGCGACGAGCGCGTTGGCGGTCTGGAAGGCGCCGGCGAGCGGCAGTTCGACGCTGTAGTCGACGCCGGCGTGCCGCAGGCACAGGCGCGTCGCCAGCGCATTCGGCTCGGCGCCCAGCAACATAATCTCCTCGCCTTCGACGCCGACGCCAAAAGGCTTCAACCCTCTCGCGCGCAAAACTTCGAGCACGCGCGGCGCGACATCGCTGTCGGCGTCGAACACCGCCGTCTGGCCCGGCTGCAACAGCGTGTCGAACAGCCGCATCTTGGCGCGAAAATAGTCTTCGAGATCGCGGTGATGATCGAGATGATCGCGCGAAAAATTGGTGAAGGCGGCGAGCGAGAGCCGCACGCCGTCGAGACGGCGCTGATCGATCCCCAGCGACGACGCCTCCATGGCGAGATGCGTGACGCCGCGCCGCGCGAGTTCGTCGAGCGTGCGATGCAACTCGACCGGGCCCGGCGTCGTCAGCGCGCCGTAATGCGCGCCCGAGGCGTCGACGACGCCGACCGTGCCAAGCGACGCCGCCTCATGGTCGAGCGCCTGCCAAAGCTGGCGCAAAAAGGCGACGACGGAGGTCTTGCCGCTGGTTCCGGTGACGGCGGCGATTACGCTCGGCTGGCGCGGATAGATCTTCGCCGAGGCCTTGGCCAGCGCGGCGCGCACGTCTTCGACGACGACGAGCGGCAGTTCGCATTCCGCCGCGCGCTGCGCGATGACGACGCACGCGCCGCGCGCCTTGGCGTCAGCGACGAAGTTCAGCCCATCGCCAGCGAAACCGGGAACAGCGAAAAAGGCGAACCCCTGCTCCACGGCGCGGCTGTCCGCGCTGATCCCGGCGATGTCGAGATCGGCCAAGGCCGGGTCCAGCCCGGCGCCGCCCAGCAGTTCGGCTAGCCGCATCAATGTCCTCCGCCGCCAGTCGCCGGCGTGTTGACGAAGCCAAAGCCCAGTCTCGCCAGGATCGGGAACGGCTGCGTCGGCGGCTCGAAACGCGGCGGCAGGCCCAGCAAAGGCCCAACGCGCTCGATGATTTTTCCGGTGACCGAGCCGGAATTGTATGCGGCGGTGGCGAAGCCGCCGGTTTCGGGCAAGCCCTGCGGCTCGTCCATCAAAGTCATGAACAGATATTTCGGCTTATCCGCCGGCGCCACCGCCATGAAGGTCGTGAACAGGCGGGTCTTGGAATAATGGCCGTGAATCACCTTCTCCGCCGTGCCGGTTTTGCCGCCGACGAAATAGCCGGCGATGTCGACTTTCTTGGCGGTGCCCTTCTCGGCGTTGAGGCGCATCAGATAGCGCATCGCTTCGCTCGTCTCCGGCTTGATGACGATCGGCGCGTCCTTCTTGGCCTCTTCCTCGCTGCGTTTGACGAAGGTCGGGGTGATGAGATAGCCGCCGTTCATCAACGCCGCGACCGCCATCATCGCCTGGAGCGGCGCGACCGCGAGACCATGGCCGAAGGCGATGGTCATGGTGTTCAGTTCGCCCCAGTTCTGCGGCACGATCGGCGCGGCGCTTTCGGGCAGTTCGGTGCGCATACGGGTCAGCTGGCCCATCTTGCGCAAGAACGCCTTGTGCTTCTCGACGCCTTGGCCGAGCGCCATGCGCGCGACGCCGACGTTGGAGGAATAGGTGAAGACTTCCGGCACGGTAAGCGCGCGGTTCTGGGGGTGATAATCGTGAATCCTGAAGCGCCCGGAGGTGAGCGCGGTGTGCGCGTCGAAGCGGGAGTTGAGATTGACCTTGCCGCTGTCGAGCGCCATGGCGACGGTCAGCGCCTTGAAGGTCGAACCCATTTCATAGACGCCGACATTGAGGCGGTTGATAATATTGACGTCGTGAATGTCCGGCGGGTTGTTGGGGTCGTAATCGGGCAGCGAAGCCATCGCGATGACCTCGCCGGTGTTGACGTCCATGATCGCGCTGGCGCCGGCGAGAGCTTTGAAGTGCTCGACGCCCTTCGCCAATTCGTCGCGTAGCGCGTGAGTGGCTTTTATGTCGAGCGAAAGCGTGATCGGCGAAAGCTCCTCGGGCGTCATGCTGAAGCCGGCGCCGTGAAGATCGGCGAGCCCCTGCCCATCGATGAATTTCTCCATGCCGGCGATGCCGACATTATCGATATTGGCGAAGCCGAGCACATGGGCGCCGATCGGGCCATTGGGATAAACGCGCTTGTTTTCGGCGATAAGCCCCACGCCGGGCAGGCCAAGGTGAAACACCTCGTCGCGCTGATGCGGCGTCACCTCGCGCTTGACCCAGACAAAGCCCTTCTTCGAGGCGAGGCGATCGCGCAATTCATGCGCGTCGACTTGCGGCAGCGCGGCGGTGAGCAGTTCCGTCGCCTCGTCCTTGTCGATAAGGCGGCGCGGCTCGGCAAAGACCGACATGGTCTTCACATCGGTCGCGAGAATCTCTCCGTTGCGGTCGAGCAGGTCGGGACGCGCAGCCGCCACCGCCTCCGCGGCGGCGCGACGCAAATTGGCGGGATCCGGCTTGAAGCCCAAAAACACCAGCCTGCCGCCGATGACGCCGTAAAGCGCCAGAAACAGCAACGCGACAAGGCGCATGCGCGACGTGCTGCTGGAAAGGTTGGTCGAGAAAGCCGCCCGCGCGAAATCGCGCAAGCGCTCCGCCGCGCCTTTTTTCGCGGGAGTCGCCCGCTGGCCATCCGGCGGCGGCGTGTCCACAAATTGCCCCGTGTCCATCGTCATCTTTGATGTCCTGTTCCCTTCGTCTGCGTCGCGACGCTCGTCTTGGGCGTCGTCGGCGCGGCTCCCGGATCGGCGGCGGGCGTGCTGGCGACGCCCAGACCCAGCATGTCTATCTTGGCGGCGATAGCGTCGACGTGCGGGGCGCGCTCGGGCAGCGCGCGCGCGGTCACGATTTTGTCGACGGCCAAGGGCTGCAAATCCAGATAGCGGTCCGCAAGCTGTTGAACGCGTTCGGGACGCGTCATAAAGGACCATTCCGCCCGCAACACGGCGATGGCGTCATGCTCCGCCTTTATTTCGAGCTTGGTTTTGACGATCTGTTCGGCGCGATAGCTCGTCTGATATTTGATCGAATAGGCGTAAATGGCGGAGCCGACCAAGGCGAGAATTGCGGCGATATTGAGAAAGCGCAGCATTTTCAGCCTCTCCCTTTAGCGCGGACCGGAAGGCGCGCGAGCCGCTGTAATTTGTCGTCCGCCGCGCCGCCGACGCCGCGCGGCGGAGCATCGGTGCGCGTCGCATAACGCAGCTTGGCCGAACGCGCGCGCGGATTGGCGGCGATTTCGGCCATAGAGGGCGCGACGGGTTGGCGCCCGTCCTGGACAAACGTCGCGGGCGTGGGTTCCGGCTCACCCGGAAGACGGCGCGAGCCGGTCTCGCCGCGCCCCATGCGCTCGGCGAAAAACAGCTTGACCAGTCGGTCCTCCAGCGAATGAAAGGTCACGACGGCGAGCCGACCGCCTGCGCCAAGCGCGCGCTCGGCGGCGTGGAGCGCGGCCACGAGTTCGGAAAGTTCGTCGTTGACGGCGATGCGCAGCGCCTGAAACGTCCGGGTGGCGGGATGAATCTCGCCGAATTTTCCGGGCGCGACACGCTCGATCATCGACGCCAACTGGCGCGTCGTCAGAAAAGGCACCTGCTCGCGATCGTGAACGATGGCGCGGGCGATACGGCGCGAGGCGCGCTCCTCACCGAAATAATAGAGGATGTCGGCCAGCGCCTCTTCTTCCGTTTCGTTGACGATCTCGGCGGCGGTGCGGCCCCGGCCTTCCATGCGCATGTCGAGCGGCCCGTCGCCGCGAAAGGAAAAGCCGCGCGCGGCCTCGTCGAATTGCATCGACGAAACGCCAATGTCGAGAACGACGCCATCGAGCGGTAAAAACTTTTCCCGCGAAGCGATCTCCTCCAACTCGGAAAAACGCGCCTCGACCAGAGTCAGGCGGCCAGCGCTTTGCGCGACAAGGTCGGCGCCGTCGCGAACGGCGATGGGGTCGCGGTCGAGCGCCAGCACGCGCGCGTCGGCAGTTTCGAGCAATGCGCGCGCATAGCCGCCGGCGCCGAAGGTGGCGTCGAGATAGCGCCCCCCCTCCTTGGGCCTGAGCGCCGCGATCGCCTCTGCGAGCAGCACCGGCGCATGGCGGGCGTCAATGGTCTGCGGTTCGCCTCGCCGGCTCGTCATGTGTTGGCTCCGAAGGCTCCGGCGCGCCGAACGCGAGTAGACCCGCGCGCCGCGTTTCAGGGTCGAGGCGCGAAAGGAACTCGAAGGCGTCGGGACGGTCTGCAATGACGTGGAACCGCTGAGGCGACGAACAACTGGCGGCCGCCGTCGCGCCAACTCGGCAACCACGTTCCATTAGGCTTCGTTAGTGTTAAGGGAGCGTTTACGCCACTCAGGAGATTGGGCGCCCGGCGCGTTGGAACAAGCGTTTCTGCATTGCGTCGCGGAAAATTTAGAGGGCGTCAAATTTAGGGGGCGTCGGCCCACATTCCCCATATATACAGCAGCGTGGGCCCCTTGTCGCAGCGGCGGCGGACGCGACTGGCCGTCAAACCGACCAAATGAACGGTTTGTTGACTTACTGCGGCGCTCCTACCGGTTCTTCACATAGGCGCGCACGAGGCGCTTGAGCGCCATTAAGCCGGCGATGGCCGGGCCGCGCGTGAAATCCCCGGAGGGCGCGCCGCCCGAAAAGCCAGCGCCAAAATCCGTGACAACGGCGACGCCGGCGAAGGGAACGCCGAAGCGCCGGGCGAGTATCGCCTCGGGCGCGAGGGAGACGGCGAGGAGATCGGCTCCGAGCAGCTTCGCCGCCTTGACTTCGGCTGGAGTTTCGAAACTGGGGCCGGAGAACCAAATGAGCACGCCTTCATGCGTGCTCAAGCCAGCGGCCGTCGCCGAAACTTTAATCCGGCGCAGCAGCCGTTTGTCATAGGCGTCGTTCATATTGATGAAATTATTCTCGCCCGGCGCCCCGATCAAAGGATTGAGCCCCTTGAAGTCGATATGATCGGTGATCGCCACAAGGCTGCTCGGCACAAGATTGGCGTTCGCCGAAGTGGCGAAAGTTGTCGACAGAATGCTGCGCACGCCAAGATGCGACAAAGTCTCGATGACCCCGGCCATCTGGCTTGGATCGCCGGATTCGTGGAAATTGGCGCGACCCTTCAGGATCAACGCCGGGATTCCCTCGATCGCGCAGATGACGGCCTGGCCCTCCAGCGTCGCGCCGGTGCGCGGAAAGCCGGGCAGATCCGCGTAAGGGATGGACACCGCATTCTCGGCGAGATCGGCCACGCTATAAAAATTGCGCCCGAGAATGATCGCCGCCTCGATGAAGCCATGCGTATTGCGGGATTTAATTATTTCAGCCGCATCTTGAGCGCTGTTGGTCATATGTACATCTCGGCAAAAGTTGCGAATCGCTCGCGAAACGGTAGTCTCGCGGTTGAGTCTACTCCAAGCGAGCGTAGCATAACACGCCTTAGAGAAATTCAACATCTTGTGCGGTCTGGCTCCGCATTTGTGCGGTCCGCGCAGGAACGGATCTGACTTCGCGAAACGGCGTTAACAATTTTCTGGGTCTCCACGTAAAACCAAGCTCAAAAATGCGCAAAGTCGAGCTCAGCGGCTTTAAAACATGTCTCGCATAGTCCTCAGCCACTCCCGTAAAAACAACGCCGAAGCTCACGCAACCGGAGCAAGCGCTCAGTGGGCGACGCCGCAGGAATGATCCTGAAGATCCTCGCCATGACCATTGTCGAGCGGCGTCCGACCTGCTCTATCCTCAAGCAAGATGAACCCCTCCTTGCCATCTCCAAACTTGGCGCCGGCGACAAAAATTGTTTCCGCCCCCATATCGGAGGCCGCGCCGGACAATTCATCCGAGATTAAGGCGATTGGATTTGTTCGACTAAGGTCGGGATCATCGAGCCGTCGCGCGGTGTATTTTTTTCCGTCGACATCAAACGGCAGCAAGCCCCAATCGAGCCCAATCTCGTCGGCATGCTTGCGAAGCAGGTCTCGAACGAGCGGCTTTATGCAATCGACGTGGATATGCAGTTGGTCTTGACTTCGGTCGTGCTGCGAATTCACGGCCATGCTCACCTCGTCTCGCGCTATTTCCCGTTGCAGATAACCGAACAGAAAGTATCTGGCGCTCCAGGCCGCCGCCCAAAATTTCTTGGACGGAGCCTCGCGTGCGTCCGGGCTTTCAATGCCCGATATTTGCTTTGTGGGAATAACGAGCACTTGCGCGACGCCGACCCTATCCTTCAAGATGGCGTATCCTGCATCGTCACCGTCGGTCACGGTGAGGCAGGGGTTCGGAGGCTGGCCGGCTTGCCTCGCCGGAACGCATTGCGTGCTTACGATCCTCCAAAGGGCCTCGCGCTTATACAGCACGTCGTCTGCTTGAGCCTGACCCGTTGCAAAGATGAACGCCGTTACGATAAACGAGCCCCTTAAGCCATAACGCCACATCGCAGAGTCCCTTCGAAAAATTGCGTTGGGAAAACCGTTGGATTTCGGTGAAGCGCTCCCGCCGCGAACCGCGCCGCACAACAAAATCTTTCATGAGCAACGCGCGCGACCGAATCTCTCATACCGCACTGGCGCGCGGCATAGATACCAAGCGAAGCCTCGCCATGACATATAATCGCCGACGCTCCACACATCAGGCGAAGGGCGCCGGCCAGTGAACGCGCTTGCGATTTTTTTGATATTTCTGAAGCTCGGCGCCACGAGCTTTGGCGGCCCTATCGCCCATCTCGGCTATTTTCGCGCCGAGTTCGTCACGCGTCGGGCGTGGCTGGACGAGCGCGCCTTCGCCGATCTCGTGGCTCTCTGCCAATTCCTGTGTACTGCGGCCCGGTTTTGAGACACCCGACTGCGCTTATTCAGGCTGCCAAGGATAGCTCTCCGACATTTGCCTTGGCAACCCGAAGTTGAGCGGCTCGCACTTGAGCGGGTGTTTGA
>Ga0182030_10007336_pt1 | contig 23027 bp, 23 predicted proteins | sample 812S3MmetaG_FD_121299 | JGI IMG/M metagenome (GOLD analysis project Ga0182030, IMG submission 121299) | Permafrost microbial communities from Stordalen Mire, Sweden - 812S3M metaG (Illumina Assembly) | ecosystem: Environmental > Terrestrial > Soil > Wetlands > Permafrost | place: Sweden...
GCCCGCTTTAAAATATCGGCGTAAATAAAACTTGATAAGTTACCTATATGGGCATTGTTATAAACCGTTGGCCCACAGCTATAGATAGATATTTGGTCGTCTTTAAGGGTTACGAACGTCTCAAGTGAATTAGTTAGGCTGTTATATAGTTGCATATTGATATTTTAACCCAGTAGCTGTTTTGCCGTATCGACACATTCAGTTTTTATATCATTTAGTTTCCGCCCGCCTTGGATTTTAAAACCTGCAGATAATTTGTGTCCACCGCCTCCAAAATGACTAGCTAGCTGATCGCAAACAGCGCTTCCGGGATTACCGCGGATGGTGGCTGTGATGTGACCATCGTCATAGGATTTCAGGACAACTGAAATGCCGACCCCCTCGGTCTGCAATAAGTCGTTCTGGATTATCTGAGACGGATTGTATAAAGGGCTAAACATATTGATCTCGCTCTGCGGGATTTCTACAATAGCTAAACGGTTATTTAAATAAAACTCACTACGCGTTATCAACTCGGCTTTGTAGCGGAAAATTACCTCGGGCATCTTACCTGCAAGTCGTCGGCTTTCTTCAAGCGCCGGTCGATCAACACCGGCATCGATCATATCAGCAAGTACTCTATAGGTGTTTGCGCCGGTTGAACTATTACTAAGGCCTTGAGTGTCACCCAGGATAGCGGTCATTAAAAACTCCTGAGTGTTTAAGGCAACTTCCCAGCCCAAGTCTTTAGCCAATGAATAGATCAGCTCGCCGGTTGATGAGGTGTTGGGATCATTAATTATTACTGATGCAAAATCAATTGGATCGGCAACCGAGCCATGATGATCAAGAACAATTACCGGCTTAGTGGCTATCTTTGCTTGGCCACTCTGCGAAAAAAGTTTATCGAATAACGACATCGCTGAAGCGTCAACAATAATCGATGCATCGAAGTCACTCGGCAAAATATTACTAACCCGATCCCACCCAGATAGATAACGTAGATAGGTAGGCATGTCTATTGAGCAGTATAAAAGCGGATCTTTGCCCATAGTATGGAGAATTTGCTCAAGAGCTAGAGCGCTTCCAAGGCTATCGGCATCAGGATTACCGGCCTGTAGTATTACTATCCTATTTGCCGAGTTAATAATCTCCGTAATTTTATCAGATTCAGTGCTCATACAATCGTCCGTCCTTCCAGGGCCCTACCAAGAGTTATTTGGTCGGCATATTCCAGGTCTACACCGATTGGGAGGCCACGAGCTAGTCTAGTAATCTTAACCTTGCGGTTACCGATTTGTTGCTGAATATACAAAGCCGTCGACTCGCCTTCGACACTAGCGTTAGTGGCTAATATAATTTCTTTAACTTTATCGTCGTCAACGCGTTTTACAAGTTCTGCAATGTGAAGTTTGTCTGGATCGATTCCATCAATCGGGGAAACTAGTCCTCCTAGGACGTGATACGTGCCAGTAAAATGTCCAGTTTTCTCAAGAGCCATAATATCAAATGGTTCGGCGACAACAGCAACTACGGTCTTATCGCGGCGTGGATCAGTGTATAAATCAGAATATTCATTCCCGGCAGGAATTAGAGCAAAGGTTTTAGGGCAGTAGGAAATATTTTCATGCAAGGAGGAAATAGTTTTAGCCATCGCTCTTGCCTGCTCAGGATTGTTCTTCAGAATAAAATAGGCATAACGCTCAGCACTACGGGGCCCAACCCCTGGCAGTTTACCGAGGGCATCAATAAGTTCAGATAGAGCTGGTGGTAGAATTTGCATTTATTTGTTTCTTTTAAGCGTATCTTTAAATATTTTAAAGGCCCAGGTCTCCAAGAGCACCCATCATAGGCTGCATCTTTTCAGCAGCAATCTTTTGGCTTTCGGCAATCGCCTCTTTAACAGCGTCCTCTAGCCAACGCTCCAATTGACCAATGTCCTTAAGGTCAATGTATTCAGGGTCAATATTAATTTTTCTAATTTTTTGCTCCCCATTAATCTCCACCGAAACTGCGCCATCACCCTTTTCAATTTCGATAGTTTGCTTCTGTAGTTCCTTCTGAATCTTCTTAACTTTCATCAACATTTTTGCCTGGTCGAGTCGGCTCATTGTCTATAACTCCTTATTAGATGTAGTTATTGTATCAAAACGAGGGAAACTATGGGAGAAAACCTGACTTGTTGTTGGTGATCCCTGCCAGGCTATAAGATATCTTCGTAATTGGTAGTTACAACTGACTGCTAGTAGTACGACCATTAAAGACAGGCCTAGACTAATGGCGATTGGATTTTTAGGGAAGACCCCAAGCCACAGATTCCAAACATATAACAATCCGACGATGATAATTATAAAGATTACTGGCAGAAGTATGGCAATTGTAACTGGGCCCCCTAGAGTTACAAGCGCTACACAGGCCAATACTCCATATATAAAAACGTTTCTTGGTTCGGCTAAGCGGTGATTATGGTAGATAGTATATAGCCCAAAGACAAATAAAACGGTTTCAATGACATCTAGGAGAGGCAAAGTACCCAACCAATACTGTGGGCTAAGTGGCGCCCTGACGAACAGCGTGAGGGGAATATGATATAGGTTTTTAAAAAGCATAATTGGCGTATTAAAGTGGTTCGGCAAGCCCAAGAAGGCTTTAAAAAGATTAGGGTGCATTCGAAGAGACCAACCAAGTGGCAGTAAAATAGCCAGCCCAAAAAGGATACCAATAACCTTCTCATAATTACTGACTCTTTTAAACGCTTGAAAAATCCGTTTATGGCTCCATATTAAAACTCCACTAACCAGCCAAATGAAGCCAGGTATGTAAACTAGTGCCGCCAAACAACCCAGGAATAAAATAAATGTCATATTTCGAAGCCTTGTATGCATAAATAGCATGCAGCTAGCTATTAAGACCATTGACCCAAGGGCGAATAAGATGTCAGGTGTTGCAACTCTTGACAGGTTCAAAAACCAACTCGAAGTGGCTACCATCGCTACGCCAACGGCCGACAGAAAAGAGTTAAACCAATAAGTTAGAACAATGTACATAATCAAAAGTAACGCGACAGCGTAAATTACTGAGACAATTCGCAAACTGCCAATACTTGCGTGAAGAATAAGGGCAAAATGAAGTGGTAGATTATAAAGAAGATTAATCGGATTTAGATTATTGAAATGTAGATTATGAGCGGAAAAAGCACTAGCCACTTCTTGGCCGGATAATCTTGGAGGTTGCTTCGACAGATTAAGGACAAGGAGTAACCCAAAGATTATAAAAGCACCAATACTAATAATAATCTCATCCCAGTAACTTGAAAGTATGTACCAAACCTTATTCATAAGCGTTGCTTATCAGTATACCATCTGTCTATCTCTGTGGTCATCAGGAAATTGTTACTCTGGGCTTTGACCACGGTGTTTTGAGTCTACCGAACGAAAACGCTGCTTATCTCTATCAAAGTAAAGCTCTACGCTGCCAGTCGGACCATTTCGATGTTTTTTAATGAAGATATCGGCTATATTCTTTCGATCTGACTCGGGGTTATAGTAGTCCTCTCGGTAGATAAACGAAACGACGTCAGCGTCTTGCTCGATCGAACCAGATTCGCGGAGATCAGCTAATTGGGGGATCTGCGGGCTACGGCTTTCTACTGACCTAGATAGCTGACTAGCCGCAATAACTGGTAGGTTTAACTCTCTTGCGATAGACTTTAAGCCCCTGGAAATCTCTGATACTTCTTGAACTCTGTTGGCCTCAGAGTTGTAGCGACCACCACTACTCATAAGTTGCAGATAATCAACGATAATAAGACCTAGGTCGCGTTGATGTGCTTCACGGCGGGCTTTGGTCCGAAGATCATTAATCGTGATGCTCGGTGTATCGTCAATATATATCGGCGCTTCACTTAAAGTACCCATAGCGTGACTAAGTTTCTCAAAATCCGTGTCAGTTAAATTACCCGTCCTGAGCGCCCAGGCATCGACGCCCGATTCAATTGCCAGTAAACGATCAACTAACTGCTCTTTGCTCATTTCTAGACTAAAAATAAGCACAGGTTGTTTAGACTGAACGGCAATATTATGAGCCAAGTTGAGAGCTAGCGCCGTCTTCCCCATGCTTGGTCTAGCAGCTAAGATGAAAAGGTCAGATCTTTGTAAGCCCGCAAGAATTGCGTCAAGGTCTTTATAGCCAGTTGGGACCCCACGCATTTTGCTTTTATCTTTGTGCAGTTCGTCTAGACGATCAAAACTCTCAGCTAGGATAGTTTCTAAACTTACAACAGATTGTTTGACGTGCCTATTACTGACTTCAAATAATCTGGTCTCAGCGTCGTCTATTAGATCATGTAAGCCTTTAGTTTCGTCAAAGCCCAACTGTGACATATCCTGGGAAACAGCTATCAGCCGGCGTCTCAGGGCTTTTTGGGCAACAATTTCAGCATACTGTTCGACGTGTGATGCTGTTGGAACAAAATTTGTAAGCTCAGTCAGATAACTAGCACCGCCTATAAGATCAAGATTATCATTAGATTTCAGTCGGTCCGATAAGGTTAAAACGTCAATCGAACTGTGGTCTTCGTATAGTCCAGTTATTGCCTCGTAAATACGTTGATGACGTGGGTCAAAAAAGTCATCAGGTGATATGATATCGGCAATTTTGATTATTACGTCACCATCAATTAATACCGCCCCAAGCAAACTTGCTTCAGCGTCGAGATTCTGCGGGAGTTCGGTCTTCGTTTTTCCGTCCATAGCTATACCTCTGATTCTAGCAGTTCTGCTCCACCAAAAATATTGCTTATGTTATCTATTGGCGATTCGTCGTTAAGTACTTCTTCGTTAGTGCTCGAGCCGATAGTTTGGTCAACAACACACTCAATTATTAGTCTTTTCTGGATTACCTCTTTGATAGCTTTTGAGACAATTTCATTATTTCCGGTTTCAATCATTTTTTTCTGGTGAAAAGGAAACTGAAATGCAATTGTAATTTTGTCTTCCTCCCAAGTAGGCTTAGAGACCCGTAGAATACTGTAAAGAGTGCTGTGAGTCTTTTTAATGATATCTAAAACGGCGTGCCAAGCCTCATCATTATCGTATTCAATCGGGTTATGCTCCGGCTCGTCAGTCTTAACCTCCGTTTCGGCAGACTCTTTTTGCTCAACAATTTTTGGCTCATCGACTTTAACTGACTCTTTTGGCTTAATCGGGGCTTCTGCTGGGGATTTTTCATTTTTTGGGTCGGCGGGCATAGTCTTCGGCACAAGGCTTCCAAGTAAAACTAGCTCTAGGGCGACTCCGGGGTTTAAGGATCGTGGTATATCGAGAAGGCCGTTTAGGAGTGACAGAGCCTGCTTAGTAGTCAGTAAATCATGATCCTCAAGTATATCTGTACGAATATTTTCACCTAACTGAGCTGCGATTACCGAGGGGTCGTAGCCATTGTTGTCAATATCTGACAGGATGCGTAACAGTTGTAATTTATCAGCTGCAATAACAGCTTGTTTAATAGAGTTAATTACTTGCGTAGGCGCTAGCCCAATTGTGTCGAGCACGTTGTCAACCGATATCTTGTCGGATTGATTACGTATCTGATCAAGCAAACTGATGCTGTCTCGGAAACTACCCTTACCATGAGTGGCTATGAGATCGATTGCCTCATCATCAATTACGATTTTCTCGGCCTTGGCTATATATTTTAGATGCTCAACAACCTTATCTTTTGGTACTGGACGGAAGCTGTAGCGTTGAGTGCGGCTAATAATAGTTTCGGGTACTTTATGAAGTTCGGTAGTTGCCAAGATAAATATTACATGAGCCGGTGGTTCCTCAAGAGTCTTTAACAGAGCACCAAAAGAATCTTTGCTTAGCATATGCACCTCATCAATAATGTAGATTTTGTATTTTAATAGGTTCGGTGTAAAGTTGGCTTTCTCTCGAAGATCGCGCATTTCGTCTATTCCGCGGTGCGAGGCGGCATCGATTTCAATAATGTCGAGTATCTGATCGGGTTCGTCAGAATAAGGTACGTCGTTAATAGCGTAAGCCAGTATGCGGGCGACTGATGTTTTACCAACCCCTTTCGGCCCTGTAAGTAAATAGGCATGACTAATATTATGGTCTTTTAAGGCGTGTTTTAACGTAGTAGTAATGTGTTCTTGGCCTACGATCTCATCAAGCGACCTTGAACGGTACTTTCTATATAATGCCTGTCCCATTAATCATATTATACGCGATATCGTACAGCAGAAACGTTGTATAAACTAACATGCTTTACACTTAGCATTAGGAGTATATAATAATAATTGATGTCAAAGCGCAATAGCTATAAGTGGACTAGGCGTAAAAAAGCCATCTACGTGGTTAGGCGGGCTGCTTCTTTATCAAGTCTCCTAGTTATTCTAAGCTTGACTTCTCATACCCAAAAAAGACAAAAAACCTACGACCGGTTATGCAGTTTTATGCTTAAAGCCGGTGGGGTCTATACCAAGTTCCTTCAGGGCGTACTCTTGGCGGTTCCGGAAGTTCAAGATTGGGTCGAGCGAAACGATGTCGATTTTTTCGAAAACGTGCCAACCGAACCGCTCGATGCCGAGACAATAGTATCCGAGGAATTGGGCGAACAAGCACAGCGGGTAAACATTAACCAACGCGTAATTGCTAGCGGAACTTTTGCGCAGGTATATTATGGTGTGCTTGATTCCTTCCAGCCAGTCATTATTAAAATTCAACGACAAACCATTCTCACATCGATAAAAACGGATATTTGGTTGTTGAAATTTTTTGCTCGTTTCGCCCAGCCACTAATTACCAATATAGATGTTGATATATCGACCATTTCCCAAGACTTCTCCAGAGTTACTCTAGCTGAGGTAGATTATAAACGCGAAGCTAGGATGGCCGAATTAATGAGAGAGCGACTTTCGCTACACCACACTGACGTTATTATCCCTAAAACCTACGTTGAGCTTTCAACAGCTAAAGTCATAGTCCAAGATCGACTTGGGGGGGTCTCCCTAGCTGAACTGCTTTATCGAAAAACGCCATTAGTAAAATCGGAAACAGAGATCTTGCACCACGTGATGCGGCTTATTTTGTCACTACCCTTTACGGTCGGGTTGGTTTATGCTGACCCCCACCCTGGAAACATCAGAATTATAAATGCAAGTCATATTGCTCTGGTTGATTTTGGGGCGATAGATGATAGCCAAGTTGATATTGATGTATACCGTAAATTATTAAAGGCCGTAGTTCGAGCGATGGACGGGAAAATGACACCCGTCGAAGCTTTGGATGTATATTTCTCCACCTACGCCCCGAGGTTATATAAAGCTCTTGAAATTACTAGAGTGGCTCTTGGGTTACCGCCAATTATTCCGTTGTTTGCCCAACTAAGTCTCGGTAAAGAACAATCAACCGAACCACAAGCTAATATTAGTAACAATGTTTTTGCATTATCTAATATTAATCGTCTAGTTAACCCTAATAATCGCTTTGCATTAAGAAGTTCTCTGCAAAACTTGTCATATGCCAGGGCTATCCATACAATCATTCAAACAATGTTGCTGTTTAAGCTCGATAGCGAGATGTTGTCGGCACTCCGTCTGAGTAGTGATTGGATGGATCAGAAATCACTATCAGATCAACCAAAATCAAACATTACATTAACCACTACTGAGGCCAAAGAAATTGTTTTTGATTGGCTCGAAAAAGTCTTAATAAGAAATCCATTTATGGTTTCAGACTTAAAACAAATATATATAACTTTGCGGAAAACTAATACTGAACCAACTACACTATAAAGCAGCTTCTAATGCTGCCCATTCGGTCGTGGAATCGTCTTCGGGTACATTGACACTAACTTGATCGCCAGGTTTAGCTTTAAAATATGTAACGCTTGCAAGCAACACGCGGAAATTGCGGTCTTTGACTTCGACAAAATAATGTCCATTTTCTAATTTTAGCGTTCCGACTACTTGCTTACGAGCTACAGGCCCAATTTGTTTGTACAAGAAAGCCCCATCATTAGCGATAGTGAGTTTTAAAATATCACCTTGGACTAATTTCGATTTTGAAGCGTAGTTAGCTGGTACTGGATAAATTTTGCCGTCAGAACCAACCATACTCTGGCCGTCAAAGACGCCTTCAATGATTTTTCCGAGGGCTTCCTCTTTGTTGCTAGAAACTACGTGGGTATCTTCACCAACTAAACTAATTAACAACTCTGAAGCTGCGGCTAAATTCGTCTCAGCCTCTTGGATTAAGGCTTTTAGTCTTTTAATCTGTTTGTCCGCTACATCTGCCATTTTCATCCTTCACCTAAGTGTTTATTTCGATACACTCTTACCTCAAAGCTATCATTTTTTTCAAAATTAGTCAAAGAGGTTGATCGTAAACTGTGGAAAACTTAAGTTATTCCACAGCTACAGTCTATCGTTTTAGCTTAACTCGACTGTTGCGCCGGCTTCTTCTAGAACTTTCTTGGCACTTTCAGCATCTTCTTTTTTGGCTTTCTCTAAGATAACCTTAGGTGCGCCATCAACTAGAGCTTTGGCTTCGCCTAACCCAAGCTGGGTTATGTCTTTAACGGCTTTGATTACGGCTACTTTCTGGGATCCGGCGTCCTTAAGTGTAACGTCATATTCGCTTTTCTCTTCCGCTGCGGGAGCTGCGTCACTGGCTGCTGGAGCTGCAACTGCTGCTGCAGGAGCGGCTGCACTTACACCCCAGTACTCTTCTAGAAACTTTACAAATTTTGAGATTTCTAGAGCACTTAATTTATCTAATTCACTAACGAGCTTTTCAAACTCTTTTGGAACTGTAATCTTCTTATCTTCTGACATATAATTTCCCTTCGTTATTATTCTTTAATCGCTTCGGCATGAGCCGTTAACACATTTAAAACTCCACGGACGTTACCAGCTAAAACATTCACAAAACCACTAAGTGGTGCCGCGAAAGTCCCAACCAACATTCCCCGTAGTTGATCTTTACTTGGCAAATTAGCAAGTTCTTTAACATCGTCAGCCCCAATAAACTGGCCATCAATAGTAAAGGCACCCACAAATTCGATGTTAGGGTTAGTTTTAGCAAAATTATGCAGATTCTGTGCTGGTGCTACCTCGTCTTCAGAGTTAAACGCATAAAGTAGCATTCCCTCTAAAGCAGCAGTATCACTGTTTTTAAGGTTAGTCGTTGCTTCGATAGCTTTTTTAAACAATCGGTTCTTTATAACCTTAATACTTGTACCAGCTTCACTTGAGTCTGCTCGCAAAGTCTGCATGGCTTTAACGTTTGTGCCTTGGTATTTGGCTACAACTGTTAGCTTCGACGTTTCCAATAATTGTGTTACGTCGGCTACAATTTTATCTTTTTCAACTTTAGTTAGTGGCATATGATTGTTGCCTCCCCTCGTTAAAAATATCTTAATAGAACTTCATCGACCTATGAATAAGTCCTACATCTTACGCTGCCTATAAATAATATAAAGAGTATTTATACCTTGGCGACATTATTAAACAATATATTACTATTATCGTCGCTGTCTCTGGCAACTTAAGCTTCATTCTACAGATAAAAACACTTTAAGTCAATTGAAAAACCACCTAAGAAAACTTATCAGTCAATAAAACCACCAGACTGATGTGCCCAAAGTTTGGCGTATATGCCACTGGCTCGTAACAAGTCCTTATGGGTGCCATCTTCGACAATCTTACCGTCTTCTAGTACTAAGATTCGATCCATCTTTTGAATGGTGCTTAATCGATGGGCTATCACGATCGTTGTACGCCCTTCCATGAGTTTCCAGAGAGCATCTTGGATCATTACTTCACTTTCCGAATCAAGCGCACTGGTCGCCTCGTCTAGTACTAAGATTGGGGCATTCTTTAACATTGCGCGGGCTATAGCGATTCGTTGACGTTGGCCTCCAGATAATTTAACTCCTCGTTCGCCAACTAAGGTTTCATATCCCTCGGGCAATTGTTTAATAAAGTCGTCGGCGTGAGCCAGTTTGGCGGCATGAGTTACCTCAGTAGTTGTGGCATTCTGTTTTCCATAATAAATATTTTCACGAAGAGTTCTGTGGAACATGATTGGTTCTTGTGGTACATAGGCGATACTGCGTCTTAGGTCATCCTGAGTAATAGAAGCGATGTTCTGCCCGTCGATCAAAATTTCCCCTCCGTCAATATCGCTAAAGCGTAGTATGAGACGCATAAAAGTAGACTTACCCGAGCCTGAGTGACCTACTAGGCCAACCTTCTCTCCGGCCTTGATACTAACATTTAACTTATCGAACAAGGCTTCACCCGCCCCGGCATGGGTAAAGTCTACATCCTTGAACTCTATCATTCCGTTTTTGATTCTAAGTTTCTGGGGTTCGATGGGGTCTTTGACTTCAGGCTCAATACCCAATATGGCAACCATATCCGCCGCGTCTCCAAAGGAACGATTGTAGTTACGCAGTACGCTGGTGCCAAAACCAAAGAGTTGAGTGGCGATACTTGAGGTATAAGTTAGTATTAAAAAGACGGTGGCGAGGTTTGATTTAAATACCATCACGCCTATAACGGCCATAGCCAAAGCCAGCGCCGAAATACTGTTGGTGATAGTTGTTAAATAGATAAGTTGATTACGGCTGCCACGCATAACATCAGTGACTCTGGCGTGAGTATTACCCGTTAATCTGTCGAATTCACTCTTTTCATACCTAGAACCGGCAAAGCTTTTAACTGCCATGACGTTTATTAAGGCATCGGCCAAATAGCCCGTCTGAGTACTCTCGGTATTTGCATGGATTTCACTAAGACGGCGCACCCTTTTCGAAATCAAAAGGGCCATAATTATGTAAAATAGCGAGAACCCGAGTAGAATCACTACGAACAGTGGCGCTCTTGTGGATAATATTATGAGAGTAAATATTAAGCTAGCAAATAGAGGTATGACCTGGAAGAATGTCGTGTCTGCAAACCTAATATAACTTCCTAGTATCTTATTTGTCTTGGAGACAAGTGCCCCGCTAAAAGTATTGGCGTGGAAGTTTGAGCTCTGGGCTAAGAGATGGTTAAAGACTCTTCGAGCTATGTCTCTCTCAACTCCAGCCTCGAGTTTCCAAAGATATAGATCTGTTATTCTCCACATTACGACCCCTCCTAGTAAGACCAGGAACGCATACTCCAAGAGGCTTGTCCCGAAACTTGCCCATACGTGATGCGGCTGATAGTTATGTTCACTCAGTCGATTTAACACGTTAGCAACCACCAGGGCTGGTAGGAAGTTGTAAACGAATACGGTCAGCGGCACATTGATTAAGACCACGGTTAAGTACTTTGGATACCTTGAAATGTGTTGCCAAAAGAAACGCAATGTTTGGTTAGTAGAGTTTGTTGCCATATAGAGTTTATTCAGATAAATTTAGATTGTACGAGACACTCTCATATTAACATGCTACCAATATGAGCTAGACCTGATACTTGTTGTTTCTTAATGTTATCGGCTCTAGCGAATATTTTTCAGTTTGTATTGAGTATAGCGTTCAGCTGCTAAACGACTTAGCTCGGGATCTTCATCCTTATTAACGAATTTCATGGCTTCGCCTAAGATTGGGTGAACCTCACAAACCTTCTCATATAATTCATGAGTTAGTTTTCGGTACCCAGGGTGGCCTTGTGGACTAGTTCGAAGTTCAATAAAGTGAAATGCTTCTCTTGCGTTTAGGGTAAATTTCCAGCGCATTTTATGTCCTAACAAAGTGGCATACTGAGCCTCAAGATCGTATTTATTCTCTTGCAAGTAACTGTACAGAGCTAAACTTATAGAAAAACACTCCTCAAATATGTCGGTGCATCCTGCTTGCTCGACTAATTTTGGGATCTCATAGCCAAAACGAGGTGTTAATTGTTGCCATTCTAAGTCGTCTACCATTCGATGTCTCTGCAAATCTCTAAAAATGCCGTAGTCGCAGACTATATCCCATGAGTAGTGGGCTTTTTCCAGCGCCCTACCCGGCCTGTGCCGACGGTTAAGACGCTCACCCATGTAGGTATTAATAACGTCGACTTTTTGCTGATAAGGCCATTTAGCAACTTCTGTCCTTATCTCTTCGATTGATAAAGTCGAATTATCATAGAGCATATCAGCCACTAGATCTAATTCATTGTGAGGCCAATATTCTGTCAAGGTTACCGGATCTTGATCTTTCGAGTGATGAGTCGGCAATAGTTTTAGCGTCAGTTCACGCATAGCTGCCTCTTTTGTGGCCCGGTAAGCGACAATTGCACCTCCACGGTCGGGCTTATCTGAGCGTTCCAGGAAAGTGCTAAGTACTTTCCGTGATTCTGTAAGTATATTTTCACCGGTTTCGTTAGCCTCCCGTAGTCTATCACTCTGGAGATGAAGGATTAAGCTTTCGAGCGCTTGGCCTGAAGCGAAAATGCCAACCGTTGATGTTGTGGCAACCGGAAGTACCGGTCGAGCTGCATCGCAGGCTTGGGCTCGGATTGCTGATCTCCAGGCCCCGTCACGGTCTTTTTTGGGTGTTTTTGAGCTCTGCTCTAGGTATTTTGCCAGATTATGAACAAGCTCTGAGTAAAGATCAAAAATCTTGTCTATATCTTTTTTGTAACGCTTGGCAACGGTCGGTTTAAGATATGCCGGTTGATAATAGCGGTACTTCCCACTTAGGTCTTTTTTGTCATAGTAGATATAGCGGGTAGATTGTTCTAGGTAAGACGCTAGCCTTCCCCACTCTAATTTTTTAGTAAGTAAATTCGAGGCGTTTTCGACAACTAAATGCATCCCGGCGAGTTGTTGGACTGAATCATCACCGTAAGCTGTAATTACTCGTTGCAAAAGTTTTTCGTCTTTCCCGAGTTGGTTGGCAAACTCATCTAGGATAGTAATTCTCATGTCATCGCCTCGCCTTGATAGTCTGGCCATAGCAGCAGCTATAGTGGTTGGGCTAAGTTCGCTTGTGAAGGCGTAGACATTACCTTTTGTATTAGTAATAGCTCTTGATAAGTAATCTTCTCCGTCTTTTGTTATTTTAAAATTATTGTCTTCTTGTTTTTCCAAGAAGATTTTGTCCTCGCTTAATAATGGTTCTGGATTAGCGCTTGATTTATCATTAGGCTGCATAGTGATAGATTTTTCGCTAAGTATTGTGGCTAACGATTGTGCGGCGCTGGTTTCTCCAACTACCACCCGGTTGGCTAAGGTTTTTGCAACATATTTCCAGATCTCCGTAAAAACGGAATCTTTTGAACCTGTTGCGTAAATTACCGGTAATTGTCGCTGCTTGGCTTCCCATAGATAGCCGGCTCGGACTCGATCGAGAAAACTAGCGTCGAGATTGTCGAATCGATCACCCTGGTAACGGTCTTTTAGACGCTCGACAAGCGTTTGAGTTTCTAAGTCCATAACCAGCGTTAAGTCTGGCTCCATATCGCCAACAGCAAAGCTAATTATTTCAGTTATCTTATCGTAGTCTTTAATATCGCCACGCCCGTAGTATTGGATTGCTAGTGTTGTTAAATAATTACGGTCTACTACACAGCAGATACCCGCGTTAACGCTATCCCTTATTAGTTCTAAAGATTGTGAGCGTGCGGCATTATATAGCAAAACCTCGGTTCTGGTATTCATTGGATAGCGAGGGTCTTGTGTGATGTGGCGGATGGTTCTGGCTGTTAAATCATTTTGACTATCTGGCTCGCGCATCAACTTGACCGGTAGCCCAGCTGCCCGTAGGGCATCGGCTATCATTTGAGCCTGGGTTGTCTTTCCGACCCCCTCGGGGCCTTCGATAACTATGTACTTACCTTTAGTCATAGATCATGCCAGTTATTTTTACCGGTAGAGCTCGATGATCGCGGTAAGCCTGGGGAAGCATCCAGTTCGGAGACCAAGATTTTATGGTTGACTCTAGGTCGGTGCCAGTTAAGTACTTGCCACTGAAACCCTTGTCACGGCCCAGACCATAATTACCGTCGACCTCTCCCGTTTCGTGGAAGACGGCTTGGGCAATTCTCTCACCTACCGGCAAAAGCACCAGTTCCCTGGAATTTAGATTATATATCTCGAGAGTGAGTCGGTTAATATATCCAGGATCGACCCAGCCGGCATCAAAACAGACGGCAACGCCATTACGGGCCCAGCTTGATCTGGCTCGTAGATCATAAGCGCCGGGTGGCTTTATTCCAAAAAATTCGTGAGTATGAGCTAGTATTCGCTCGCCCGGTTTTATGGCAATTACTGGATGGTCTTCAGGTATGCCGACAGCTAACTTAAAACCGTTCTGATCACACCATTCCTTGTGAGACTGGGCTTTATAAGGGCCGTCAAAATACCGTTCGACATCTTCTCGGTCGAAGGGGTTATAGATAATTCGTTCGTTACTGGCCTCAATCCGGTAATAATAATAGCCAAGAGTGACATCCAGACTCGCGTGGGCAACATGCTTTGGATTAAATGGAACACAAATAATGTGCTCCTCTTCTATAGCTTTTCGAATCTGTGTGTTACTGTATACCGCCATTACTCCTCCAAATCTGACTATATTGTACGATTTGTCAAATCTCTGATGCAAGCATAAGCATAAAAATTACAATACATATGCACTAAAATAGTTGGGTATAAAACTGTTACAATGGGACATATGTCCGTGAAAAATGAACGTCACTCCAAGATTGTTCTTAGTTTTGTAATTTTTGCTGTTGGTATAAATGGGTTAGCCTATATTGTCGACCCGCTGCTTAATTTTGTTCATCTACACATAAGCCACATCTATCATTTAAGCAGTTCCTCGGTTGGGGTTGATCTAGTTATTGGTTTAACGCTTATATACCTTAGCTCTCTACTAGCTCGTCGCAAGACTAATGCTTTAACGATTTCGGTTATTGTCTACGGTCTAGTAGTCCTGATTAACCTATTAATGTTGTTGATGCATCATCATGATCGGGGGATAGCTACGGAGTTAATTATTAGGGATATAGTACTACCTATTTTTGCAATCCTCGGTCTAACATATTACCGGAAAGAATTTACAGTAAAAAGCGACATCCAAGGCTTCAGCCAATCGATACCTGTAATCCTGACAATTATTGTTGTTACCTTGATCTATGGCGTGGTTGGATTTCTGCTAATGGACGAACGTGATTTTCATCAAGAAATGAGCTTTATTCATGCCCTTCATTTGACTATAGATCAGTTCGGCTTAACAACCAAGGTACCTGTTGCTTACTCAATTAGAGCAAAAATATTTTTGGACTCTCTTTCGACTATTAGCATCGCTGGACTTATATATATCGCGATATCGCTTTTTCAACCTATCAGAGCCCGTTTTTCCGATCAAAGCCTTAGTCGGTTAGCGGTTTCGGGCTTACTAGACCACTACGCCGAGTCGAGTGAAGATTTCTTCAAAATTTGGCCTTTAGATAAGTCATATTATTTTACTAATAACCGAAGAGCGGCTCTGGCGTACAGTGTTCATAGAGGCGTCGCTCTAGTTGTCAGTGATCCAATCGGGGATAATAACGAATTTGTCGGCATTCTTAGCGACTTTACCCAGCAGTGTCGAATAAATGATTGGTTACCAGCATTTATCCATATCGAAGGTAAATACCGTTCAATGTATGAAGAAAATGGGCTAGCCATGCAAAAAATTGGCGAAGAAGCCATTCTAAATCTTGATAAATATACTACAGGTGTTGCAGATAATAAGTATTTTCGGCATATCAACCAAAAATTTACAAAACTTGGTTATAGCTGTGAGATGCTTAAGCCGCCTCATGATGACGCTTTGATTAATCAGCTGAAGAAGATATCTAAAGATTGGCTAGAGCTCCCGGGTCGAACTGAACGTGGGTTTATGATGGGTTATTTTAGCCATGACTACATGCAGCTATGTAATGTAATGGTTGCCCGCGACTCAGCCGGTACCATACAAGCGTTCATCAATCAGATTCCGCCACTAGACGCTTTCGAAGCAAACTATGATCTTTTGAGACATAGTCGCGACAGTCCGGGCAATATGAGCGACTTTCTGCTACTAAACTTCATTAAACAACTGCACGCAAACGGCTTCATGCGCCTAAATATGGGACTTTGTCCTCTTTCCGGGTTATCAACCAGGGATGCTGATCATGCGACTATCGATGCTGCACTTAGATTCGCATACTCGAACGGTGATCGGTTGTATTCATTTAGTGGTCTTCATAGGTTTAAGTCTAAGTACGAGCCAGATTGGACTCCAAGATATATCGCCTATCGTAATGGCATACGCGGTTTTACCAAAACGATTCGAGCGCTAAATGTTGCTATGAAAGTGAAGAACTAGACTTATTAACAAGGTCGTTTCTTAACTAAACGGTCTTAACGGCAATGCTTGGCCCCATCGAAGTCGTAACAAAGAAACTTCGGATGTAAGCGCCCTTAATACTGCTTGGCTTATTTGAACGTAAGCTTGCCATAAACGCTTCTGCATTTTCGTTTAACTGATCAAGCGTAAAGCTTACTTTTCCGATTGAGGCATGAACTATGCCAGTTGAGTCAACTCGGTATTCAATACGGCCTTTCTTGGCATCGGCAACAGCTGTAGCTAAACTAGTCGTTACTGTCCCACTCTTAGGGTTTGGCATTAGACCTCTCGGTCCAAGAACGCGAGCGAATTTTCCAAGCTTTGCCATGTTTGACGGCTCAGCGATTAAAACATCAAAAGTTAACTGTTGTTTTTCTAGTAACTTAGTTATAGTCTCAATGCCACCGATATCTGCTCCGGCGATCTTCTCGTCGCTAAAAACAGCAACTTTTAGTGTTTTTCCGGTTCCAGCTGGAAGAACCACAATATCTCGAATATTATGGTCAGCATGCTTCGGGTCAACGTTTAAGCGGACATGAAAGTCGACCGATGCGTCAAATTTAACCGGACTGGTCTTTTTCGCTAAATCTAGAGCGTCTTTAAGGTCATAAATTTTCGTTTTATCGATTAGCTTAGATAGTTCACGGATTTTCTTTCCTTGGCGTTCCAGTCGAGTTTTGGTAGGTTTGATAGCTTTCTTTGGCTTATCAGACTCACCACTCTCTACACTTGAGGTCTTCCGGTCTTTCTTAGCCGCTAGTTCTTCAGCCTCTTTGAGGGACTTAGCGCTTCGCTTGCCTGCTTTAGCTATAACAACCTCAGGCTCAGTTGGCACAATAACGTCTTCAACTTTCTCTTCTTTATCTATAATAGGAACAATTTCTGGGACTACTTTAACAGGAGCTACCTTTTTCTTGATAACTTTCTTTTTTACTTCTTTTTTAGGCTCTTTAGCCATATGAATCCTTTCGTGGTGCAAGCGGCGGTTTATACGCCTCCCACAAATTATTTAATAATTATTCGACTTCTACGCCCATACTTCGGGCGGTACCGGCTACCATTTTTTTAACAGCCGTAATATCAGAAGTGTTCATGTCGCCGGCTTTAGCCTCGGCGATTTCAGTTAATTGTGCATCAGTAAGTTTCTTGGACACTTTCTCACTGTTCGGGCGTCCTGACCCCTTATCAACTTTTAAAGCCGCTTTTATAAGGTCGTCAGTAGCTTCACCTACAAAGCGAAATTGCATTGATCGGTCATCGTAGACAGTTAAGTGAACGGTTAGGTTCTTACCCATTAGATCTTTAGTTTGTTCGTTGAATGGTCCTATGAAATCCATCATGTTTACGCCGTACTGTCCAAGCGTGCTTCCAACAGGTGGAGCTGCGCTAGCTTGTCCGCCGCGGATTCTTAGTTTTAGGTTTGCCTTAACTTCTTTTGCCATAAATTATCGATTCTTTCGTAGTACTTTTCTATAGTACATTTTAAACGTCTTGTATAAATATATTCATTTCACCTTCAAACAAGAGTACGTAACTTCATTGATTCTACTAGATTTGGCTGTAATTGTCTAGCCAAATCTTTATTATTGACAGATACAACTAAACTCGTTTTACCTGTAGACTATCCAGCTCTACGGGCGTTTCTCGACCAAACATGTTAACTAGAACCTTGAGTTTACCTTTGGCGACATCAATATCATTAATACTGCCATCAAAACCTTTAAAGGGCCCATCGGTTATATTAACTACTTCGCCAATCTTATAGTCGATTTTATGCTTAGGTTCTGCGCGACCCATTCGTTTCATAATCTTGTCGATCTCATCTTCTTCGACCGGTGTTGGTTCTGAGCCTGATCCGACAAATCCTGTGACACTAGGGGTATTACGAACGATATACCAAGCATCTTCGCTCATCTTCATTTGAACAAGAACGTAGCCTTGGAATATTCGTTTTTCAACAACTTTACGTTTGCCGTTTTTCACCTCAATCATTTTTTCTTTTGGAACTAGTATTTGAAAGATTTTATCTTTCATGTCAAGGCTCTCGGCTCGTTGCCTAATCGATTCCGCAACCTTTTCTTCGTAACCACTATAAGTATGGATTGCATACCATTGCTTTGTTGTATCGTATCGTTTATTCATGTAAAAACACCTTCTTAAATATTTTATCTAATCCGTAATCTAAACTTGCAACAATTATCGCAAACACTATAGCGAACAACATTACTGCAGTCGTGAGTTGTCGCGATAATTTTCGTCCCGGCCACGTAATGAGACGTAGTTCCCCGAAAGCATTCCTGATATATTTTGGCACGAGGTGCCTATTTATCCATTTAAATGGTACAGCAATCGGCCGAAATATTTTTTTTATAAAACCAGGCTTACTTTTCTTCTCGGATTTGATGTCAGCCTTAAGCTGTTGTTTCTCGTTACTGAGAGACTGTTGACGAACGGTGACAACTTTATCTTTTCTAGCTGATTTGTCTTTAGCCATCGCTTATTTTTTCCCAATTAAAAAACCTACTGTTATTGTAGGCCTGATAAGTCAAATTGTAGCGCATTATCTCACCACAGTCAAGAATTATCGTTTAATCAGTTAAATGGTCTATAGTATAGTCATGGATCTTGCTAGTGTTATCTTCGCTGTAGTTGCGGTTTGCGAACTGATAATTTTTCAATCAAGTCAAATCGAGGGTAGTCTACGGATGAGCTTACTGCTCATTGTAGTTGCGCTTTCCAGTCTTTACCTACTCTACCGGGCTCCAAACATCGTGATATTAGTTGTCTTTATAGTTGGGCTATATCGAATATTTAATCTTCTAAGAGTCGTTAAGGGTCGGATGCATACTGGTTACTTAGATAGATCAACGAGCCGTACTAGCCAGTGGCTTATATCAATTCAAGCGGTTATTTTAATAATATATTTGCTCTTTATTGGATTCAGTAGTTTTGGATTATTTATGCATCTTATTTTGTATGGCATATTAATACTTCAAGCTTTAATTTCTATCGTTGTCTATTGTTCGGTAGTCAGTAATCGCAGTCGAACCAAACCAATAATTAAACAGCAGTCTAATAATGAGCTACCGACTGTTAGTGTATGTGTACCAGCTCGAAACGAAACGGAAGACTTAAGAATTTGTTTAGAGATGCTAGTTGCCAGTGACTATCCAAAACTTGAGATTCTAGTTCTTGATGATTGTTCGAGTGATAAACATACGCCCGATATCATTCGGTCTTTTGCTCAGTCGGGTGTGGTATTTGTTCCGGGGACGCCTCCTCCTAGCTATTGGTTAGCCAAAAATTGGGCCTATGACCAACTAGCGAAAGCTGCGAGTGGTGAAATAGTTATTTTTTGTGGAGTTGATGCCAGGCTGAGTAAATCATCTATTGCGGTCACCATAGAGGCACTAGCAGATTATAGTGCTGAAATGATTAGTGTAATTCCAAAATTAAATAATGTGGGCGTAAACCCCTTTATCCAGACTATGAGATATTGGTGGGAGTTGGCTTTACCTAGAATTACCTTAAAACGGCCCCCCGTGATCAGCACTTTTTGGGCTATTAAGAGGGATAAACTAAAAAAACTAGGCGGATTTACGGCCACTCGGCGGATGGTTACACCAGAAGCACACTTTGCCAAACAGCTCATTGCGACAAAGTCATATCGTTTCTTTCGAGATGATGCGGTCTTTAACATCTCAACCAATAAGTCTTCGAGAGATCAGACCGACACGGCAATTAGAACCCGCTATCCCCAGCTTCATAAACGTCCAGAAATTGTGTTCCTGCTGTCGTTTAGTGTATTTATAGGTATGATAATGCCTTTTATTTGTGCTGTTGTTCTTTGGATTACTGGCGTTTTTCCGGCGCTAATATCTTTAATAATTTCGGCAGGTTATGTATTAAGTTATTCCATACTTATTAAATCCGTCAGACAAAAAAGCGCTTTTAGCGTAGCCATAATGTTCCCACTGGCTGTAACAGTAGACCTATTTTTACTTCATCTATCAATGTTTAGGTACGAGTTTTCATCGGTAGAATGGAAGGGTCGTAATATATGCATCCCAGTCATGCACATGACTTCAAGTAACACTCGCCAATCGTTAAATAGATGATCTAAAGGATTTAATTTCTTTTCGAAGGCTTAATACATTATTATCGTACGTTTTAAACTTATCCCAGAACTCTTTACCGTGTTTCATTACTTTCGTGTGGATTAACTCATGGAGCAACACATAATCAATAAGATGCCACGGCAGCAACATCAAGTGCGAATTTAGAGTTATCTCATTCCTAGAGTTGCAGCTGCCCCAGCGGCTTCTAAGAAGCTTTATCTTTATGTCAGTAACTAGAAAATCATGTTGTTCGGCTAACATGTGTAGTCTCTGTGGCAAAACTTCTTTAGCCTCTATCATTAGAGCTTTATTGGAAGCTTTCATAGCACAATCTTGAACCAGAGGTTCATCGGCAGATAATCGATCCGAATATTTAACTCTAATGTCATGGTCTTTCACGAACCCTCGAGGGGTATCGTAGCCGGCAGTCGGAACAAACACTAAGTTGTGATACTTCCCGATTTGTTGGTTATTAATCAATTTTTTGTCGACTGTAACCTTTTGATCAAGAATCCACTGAGTCTTACTAGTGACAAACCGTTGTGCCTCATAATAGCTCACCCATTTGGGTAGGGTTACTTTGACTTGCCCATTATGTGATAAGGAAATCCGGATACTTCTGCTATTACGGCGTTTATTGAATAACACAGATCCAAGGCCTGGCATCATAATATTTTTTACAGACATTGAGTGATTTATTTGCTATCTAATAAAAATATTTCGACGATTTATTGTTGAGCGCAAGCTTGAACTCGGAATCAAATTCACTAATCCAGGTTTGATAACTGGGTTATCTTTGTCGGATGGTTCAAATGCTTTGATATCACGAAGCTTCTTCGATAGAGTAGCAAATTGAGTCTTAAAGTACTGCTTGCCACTGACCACAATATAATCTTCACTGGTTGTTGGGTTTTGCATGTACTGGAGAATACTGTCATAAGTCGTTCGGTCTAGAGTCATGGCATACTTACTATCAGTTTGACGGCGGTCTCGAGTTGCGACTCGTGTGAATGAGCTTTCAACGTCAATTTGGAACCATACAATGACTTCTACTGCCTTGGAGCTGGTTGCTATTTCTTTTAAGGCACGTCGCTGACTAAGCCTGAGGGCGTTAGTGTCATAAACAACTGAAACACCGGCACTCAGGAGCTCCTCGGTAAGGTAATTCATGATTCGCTGAACGACCGCATCTTCTTGCTGAGTATAGGTTGGTTTTTCAAACATCTCTGTTCTGATACGGTCGGCTTGAAGATTGGCAATATTTACCTCATCGACTAGTTGTCTTGAGAAATAAGTCTTACCCGATCCTGGGTAGCCGTAGAGTAAAATTAATACCGGTTTCGTAAAATTTAACTTTGCCATCGTGTAATTATGTATACCAGAAACAGTAATAATTAACAACCATAAGAGTGTGACGGAATCGTAAATTTCAAGTATACTGTACTCGGTTAATGCCCTGTGATTCATTATGAATCATTCAGAAATACGCGTAGGAGTGTAGCTCAGCTGGCTAGAGCGATGGTCTCCAAAACCATAGGCCGGGGGTTCGAGTCCCTCCACTCCTGCCATTAACACATGAATTATAAACGATGTTATTAAGAGGCTTAATGTTTTCGGGGTTTTACTTCGTTACGACCAAGGTTTTTCTTGGTCTCAGTAAAGACTACGTGCTTACGGAGTTTAGGGCTATATTTTTTTAGCGATAGTTTATCAGGAGAATTCTGAGTGTTTTTTGACGTGTAATAAATGCGCTCACCAGACTCTTCGCTTACCATTCCAATAATTTTTCGTTTATCGCCTTTTTTTGCCATAGTAGTATATTCTAACAAGTTAATTGATATTTGTAAACTGGAGCCGACATCGGGAATTGAACCCGAGACCCCTTCCTTACCATGGAAGTGCTCTACCGCTGAGCTACGTCGGCCTAGATGTCTGACTAGACAATACTTCTATCAGTGATTATACAGGAATATGGTCTTATAATTGACTAACATAGTGGCAGAATTCCTCAGAAAACTTAATAGACATATATTTAGCTGCTTTTTTTGGTGAAAACCATCCGGTACCATCTTCTCGCATGTCATCGGACAGCCTGATTTTACTTACGTCCGCTATGTTAACTTGATAGATCATGTAAACCAGGGGGAGTAAGTCCTCTCCGACTGGGATTGTAATACTCGTCAACATGCCTATTATTTGTTTTGGGTTACCTTCGTACTGCACACCAATTTCTTCAACAAGTTCACGATTAAGGGTTTCTAGAAATGTTTCGTCAGGGTCAACTCTCCCCCCTGGTAAGTCCCAGTGGGCAGGATTATGCCCCCATTCAGGAATGTGGAGCATAAATATTTCCCCTTTCTCATTCCTGATAAGTGCCTTTACGGCTATTTGAAATATCTGTTCTGACATTATGGTTTCTGCTTTGGCGCACCTTTCTTAACAAAGTTAGAACTATTTACTCTAACTCTCTCTGCCATGGTTTCGGTAGTTATATATCCTAGTACGTCAACATCTGGGTTATAAAGTTCAACCATATCTAGATCGGGCCTACTAAAAGCTCTAGCTCCTTTGATATCA
>Ga0182030_10007337_pt1 | contig 23027 bp, 17 predicted proteins | sample 812S3MmetaG_FD_121299 | JGI IMG/M metagenome (GOLD analysis project Ga0182030, IMG submission 121299) | Permafrost microbial communities from Stordalen Mire, Sweden - 812S3M metaG (Illumina Assembly) | ecosystem: Environmental > Terrestrial > Soil > Wetlands > Permafrost | place: Sweden...
AAGACGGGCATCTCGGCGGTGAAGCGTGTGTAGACGGCATCAGAGTCGGTCATAGTTTGCTCGGGTGTTTGAACGGGCGCTCAGCGACGCGCTTTACTCTTTCGAATCGCCGGTTTGGGGGCGCGCCGCCCGCGCATGGCGGCCGAACCGTAGCGGCGGCAGAGCAGCGTGTCGATTCGGCGCGCGTTGTGTGCGCGCACGGCCTCTTCGAGCGCTTCGACAGTCTTGTGCGTGCGCGCCAGCTTCTCGGCCGTCGCATACTGCGCCACCGCCAAGTCGGTCAGCACGCTGCTCGCAAAGTGCCACGCCGGCCCGTCGTCGTGTGGATCAGCCGCTTCGAGTGCCTCGACGCGCGCCGTCACCTCGGTGTCGAGTTGCGAGAGCTGCGCGAGCGATCTGTTGTCGAGAAATTGGTCGAGTGCGGTCATCTTGTGTCGGCGGTCGGGGCGCGCCGATAGAGCCGTCGTGAGCCCTCTATGCACCTCGACGCGCACACTCGCCAACGATGAGCACCGTCGACACTCTCGAGCCGATCATCGAGCACCACACCGACGTGCGGGTCGCAGCCGCTGCAGCCGGCCTGCGACCGCCCGCGCCGTACGTCGTCGGCTCGCTCGTGCGATTCGCCACCTGGCGGCCGACGTACAAGGTCGACGCGCGCGGCGAAGGCACGTACGTCTACCTCTACGGCCCCGGCGAACGCGGCCACTCGGTGCTCGTGCGCGCCTCGGGCTTCTACCCGTACCTGTACGTCGAGCTCGGGCAACTCGATCCGCGCGCTCTCGTCAACGAAGTGAACGCCACCATCCTGCAGTCGCTCGCCGTCCAGAGCAAGCAGTGGGCGCCCGAACGACGCGCGTCCGCTCTCGGCATCGTCGGCTCGCTGCGCCGGTACAAAGGCAACACGATCCACCGCGCACCGCAGCGCCAATCGCGCTTCATGCCGGTCGTGGGCTACGAAGTGGTGCCAGCCTCGATTGCGCGCGGCTTTGGCGGCGACTTTGGCTACCGCGGCATCGAGCCGCGCGCGATGCTCAAGATCTACTTCTACTCGCCCGCGATGCTGGTGCGCGGTCGCGACCTGCTGCTCGGGCGGCACGCGCATGCCACCCCGCAAGAGCAGGCGCGTCTGCTCGCCGAGCCGCGCGTTCGCAAGGAGGACGCGGCCGTAGCGGCCGAGGGTGAGCGCAAGTTCAAGTCGATGCGCGACTTTATCAAGGATGTCGACGAGATGCACGACAACGACGCCGTGCAGGAGATCGACGCCGGCATGCCCGACGACGCCGAAGAGCTGTATCGCGAGGTCGACGAGGCGCTCGATGAGCAAGAGTTTGACGAGCCGCCGTCGACGCTCGGCGCCGAGTGGATAAACGCCGACGGCAGCGACAGCGACGACGAGCCGCAGATCACGCTCGCGCACCCGGCCGCCGACTACGAGGAGCTCGAACGCCGGCTAGAGACGCAGTTTTGCAAGACCGCGCGCGACCTGCTGGCCTGCGTGCGCCCGTCGCGCGCGGCCAGCCTGCTCTCGGCGCTGAACGAAGACCGGCCGCTCAAAGTGTGCGACGCCGATCTCGACTTTGTGCTGCGCTTCTGCACCGACGTCGGCATCGCGCCGTGCGCCTGGGCCGAGGTCAACACGGCGGCCAGTCGGCTCGTGCCGTCGGTGTGCCGCGACGAGCGCGCCGGCCGCGTGCACAGCGCCGACGGCCAGCACGGCGGCTTTCCCGACGCGACGTGGATGCTCGATCGCGCGCCGCCCGGCGTCGAGCCGCGCGAGACTCGCGTGCTGCGCGTGTTGCACGCCGAAGACGCCGAGTCGTTCTGCCAGCTCGAGATACGGTGCAACTTTCACCACCTGAGCGCCGTCGTCGACGAGCGCATGTCGCAAAACGTGCCCGAGCCGCTCACGCTCAGCTACGATATCGAGACCGAGACCGGCCCGAACATGGCGTTCTCAAAGCCCGACGCGCAGCGCGTCTTTGACGTTGGCATCGTCGTGCCGTACGCGAGCTGGCACGCCGCCAGCGCGACAAAGCGTTGGCGCAACGTCGTCTTTGCGCTCGGCACCATGACGCGCACCAAGGCGCCCGCCGACGCCGATGAGTTTGTGCTCTGCTTCGACGACGAGCGCGAGTTGCTGCTCTCCGTCTATCGGTTCGTCGCGCTCGTGCGCCCCGACGAGGTCGTCACGTTCAACGGCCACGATTTCGACTTTCGCTACCTTGAGGGCCGCAGCATGGCGCTGCACATCGCCGACGAGTTTGCGCAGTGCTGGCCAAAGATCAAGCGCCACGGCCGCCTCTCGATTCGCCCGCGGCACTTTCAATCGAAGGCGCACGGCGTCCACGAGACATTCGAGGTCGACGCCGAGGGCATGGTGTCGATCGACGTCTACCTCATGGTGAAGCGCAACGTCGGCATCAAGCTAAAGTCCAACGGCCTCGACTCGCTGTCGGCGCACTTCTTGGGCGACCACAAGGAGAAGATGTCGCCGGCCGACATCAATCCGAAGCAGCGCACCGCCGACGGCCGCGCCGAGCTGAAGACGTACGTGCTAAAGGACGCCAAGTTGCCGCTGCTCCTCATCCAGAAGCAGCGCTGGTTGTTGGGGTTCATCGAGAAGTCGCGCCTCGTTGGCTGTACGCTCAACATGCAGCTCGAGCGCGGCATGAACATTCAGGTGAGCGCGCGGCCGGAGCTCACGACCGCGTCTCACAACCGCGCAGGGCAAATCGTCCGTCTACCGCTGGAGCCGGCGCGGCATCAAGATCCCAGAGGCGGCGGCCGGCATTGGCATCCCCGACGCCGGCCAGTATCGACTCGTCGTCAACTACACACGCACCGACCGCGACCGCGAGCGCGAGCACGGCCACTACGAAGGCGCCATCGTGCTCGACCCGACGATCGGCGTCTACGTCATGGTCGTCGCGACGTTTGACGTCAACTCGCTCTACCCGTCGATCCAGATCAGCGAGAACATGTGCGTGCTCGTCCTCATCGCGGTCGATTTCGACGTGCGCAGCGATGCCTACCTGCGACACCTCGTCGAGATCGGCGCGTTTACCTGGCAGACTGTCGTCCGGCGGTTGCGCACGATGGTCTCGCGCGTGAACGAGCCGTACCGCGACGAGCCCGAGGCGCAGGCAATCACGTTCCTGACGCACGGCGCAATGCGCGGCCTCCTGCCCGACATCCAGTGGTACAACCTGTCGCAGCGCAAGGCCGTGCGCAACTCGATAGAGACGATGGAGAAAGAGGCCAAGACGCTGAAGAACACCGATCCGGTCGCAGCTGCCGATCTGACGCGTCGTTGCGAGGTGCTGAACGAGCGGCAGATCAATCTGAAGCTCGTCGCCAACTCGATGTACGGCCTAACCGGCAGCGACAAGTCGTTTCAGTACGCGCCACACATTGCCGCCGGCGTCACTCTCTGTGGCCGCGGCCGCATCTACCACGCAAAGTGGGTCGCCGAGTCGCTGCTCTCGCTCACGATAGACTCGGAACTCGTGCGCGGCGTCGCTCAGTTCGCCGGCGTCGACAACCTGCTGCTGAAACTGCCGCCGGGTCCAGTCGTCGTCAAGAACATGCTCGATCAGATCGCGCGTGTCAAGGCGCTCGCCGCGATGAGGCCACTCGCACAGCGCCAGGCCGGCGAGACCAGCACGGCCGCGACGACTGCGACACGGGCTGCGGCGCCACTCACGCGCTGGTTCGGCGCCGCGAGCCGCGAACGCACCGGCAGCCGATCGGGCGCCAGCACGCCGCTGATGACGGAGAACTCCAACGGCTCGGCGCCCGTAGCCGACGGCCTCGACGCCGACGTGCGCATTCGCACCGTCTACGGCGACACCGACTCGATCTTTACGCGCTTCTGGTACGGCCTGTCGCGCGACGACGCAGCGCCGTTCTGCCTCGCCGCCGCCGACTTTATCTCGGTGTGCATGCACATCACGTGCGCCACCGACGCCGTCACCGACTGCGTCTACCGCATCGAATTCGAGAAGCTCGCCGACGCGTTCCTGCTGCTCGGCAGGAAGAAGTACGCGATGCTCAAGTACGTGCTGAAGGACGGCAAGATGGTCGCCAAGCCGCGCGAGGGCGAGCCGTCTCTCTCGGGCATGGAGGCCGGCAAGCGCGATACGACGCCATTCGTGGCGCGCGGTCAGCAGGTCGCCATCCAGATCCTACTCGACCGCCGCTACACCGTGACGCAGAATATGGCGAGAGCGCGCGCCTTCATCTGGAAGGAGCTCGTCGCGCCGCTGCGCGAGAAACGCGTCGACCCGTACGAGCTCGTCATGACGAAGCAGCTGCGCAACCTCACCGAGACGTACCGCGCCTCCGGCAAGACGCCGCCCGTGCACGTCCAGCTCGCCGAGTTGCGCACGCGCCGCGCCGCGCAAGGCCTCGACACGGCGCCGCGTCCGGGCGACCGACTGCCCTTTATTATTCGGCCGGGCGATCCGCGGCAGCAGCTGTCGGAGCGCGGCGAGGATCCGGTCTGGGCGCTGCGCAACGGCGTGCCGCCCGATCCGGTCTACTACCTCGGGACGCACGTCGCGCCGACGCTCGGCCGCGTGTTTGAGCCGCTGATCACGGCGCACCGGCTCGACCTGAAGAGCGACACGGAGCGCGCCGAGGTGACGCACGAGTTCATGTTCGGCTCGCGCACCGGCTACGCGGCGCCGCCCGACGTCGCTGCGTACGACTTCTCCGAGTACGCCGACAAGAGCAACTTTGCGCCCACGATCGTGCGCTACTCGAACCGCCGGCGCACCGACCTCGCGACGAGCGACTTTATGCGCGCGCTTCGGCCGGGCGCCGAATGCATAGGCTGCGGCCGCTTCCTCGACGACCGGCGGCGCGGCGCCGTGTGCGTCGACTGCATGCACGCCGACCCAAGCCGCTTCATGTCGCTGCTCGCGGCGCAGATCACGCAGCTCGGCATGGACGAGCGCGCGCTGAACTTTGAGCGGGCGCGCATCGTGAACAAGTGCCAAGAGTGCGTCGGCTGCGGCGAGCGGTACGCACACATCACGTGCATGGAATGGGACTGCCCCGTCATGTGGAAGCGGCAGGCAAACGCGCAGGCGCTGGCCGAGAACGCAGCGCGCGCAGTGGACGTGGCGCAATCAATGAACATCGATTGGTAGCTTCATTCAGAACTCGAGCCGCCTCGCGCAGGCGGCTAGGGGCAGTTCCTCATCGGTGCGCACGACGGCGTATGCGATGCACTCGCCGCGCAGTTCGTAGATCACGAAATGTTCGCCGTCGGCACACGCAGCTGCCAGCTGTTCCTGCAGGCCGCCGTTGAGGAGGCCGCCAACGCGGATGGGCGCCTCGTGCGGAAACGCGTACGCCCGTCGAGCGCGCGTATGCGGCGCGCGGCAGAGCAGGTACGCCACGGCCAACATACGACGGACCGCCTTGTTGTCCTGGTGGGGTGCGTGGTCGGAGACGAGAGGTTGTTCTTGGACGGTCATTCGGTGTGGTTGCGTGTTGGGGCGACGTCGGCCTTTTGAGCGGCCCAACCGCCGGTTATGGGCTCTCGTCCTCGTCCAGGTGCAGCCAGCGCGCGAGCTGCGCCTCGGCGTAGGCGATCAGTTCGCGCACCGAGGCTCGGCGCGAGACGTGGTCGTTGTCGAGCAACGGCGGCCGCGTGTCGCGGTAGACGCCGAGCTCGGTGCGCACAACGGCCACGCTCGCATCGCGCACCAGCTGCACAAAGTGATGCGGCGGCCGGTAGAACGTGAGCCGAAACTGCGCGACCGCGTCGCCGGCGTGGCCGTCGCGCGTGTGCACGACGTAGTAGTCGACGAATCGGCCGTCGGCGGCTTCGAGCGCGCGCGTCTCGCACGCCGAGCATCCGCGACCGTCGCCGTCGCCGTCTAGCATCTTGGACGCGCGGTAACGCGACGCGTCGGCCTCCCAGAGCGAGAGATCAATCGATTGAAGCAGGCTGAGCCGCTGCTCAAAGGGAGCGCGGTCATCAAACGCGTTCATTGAAGGAGGGCGGCGAGGCGCTCCAATATGATGTCGCGGTGACAGAGCGCGTCGAGCGAGCAGTAGCAGCCGATGGTCTTCTTGTGCGCGAGTTGCACGAAAGCGGCGCGCTTGACCGGATCCGCGAGCTCGGCGTCGAGCCAGCGCTCATAGGCCGCGAGCGACTGCTCGAGCGTACAGTCGTCGCGCACCGGGTACGGATTCGCCCAGGGCGACGCGCCGTAGACGTACGGCACGCCGTCTACAAAGACGCGGCCTCGGCGTATGACACGTGCGTTGGCGGCATCGGCGTCGTACTCCTTCAGACTCGCAATGCCCCGCTTGCGCAGCTCGGCAACGCGCAGACAGACTGGTTCGGGCAGGTTCATTCTCTGTGTGCGCAAACGCGAGCGCTTGGAGCGGTTCATTCAAGTAGGCCGGCGAGCGCCGCGGCGTCGAGCGTTGCGAAGAACTGGCGGGCGAGCGCGTGCCAGTCGGGCTCGCTGGCGTCGGTGAGCAGATCGGATTTGAGCGCGTCCAGAATGAGCGTGCCGACGCGCCTCGTCTCGTCGGAGAGCGGCGTGTCGCCGAGCATGGCGGCGAGCACCGGCCACGCCGAGCGCGTCGGGAAGCGACCGTTGTGCGGCGCCTTGTGACGCGCCAGGAATTGCGTGCGGAACACGGCGAGGAACGGACTGCGCACATCGGTCGGCGTGTCGAACAGCACGTCCTCGAGCGCCCTGCGCGCCGCGTTCGACCAGCCTTCGCGCTCAAAGCCGCAGCAGCCGATCTCGATGAAGCGCGCCACGGTCTGCGTCGGCGTCTGGACGGCCGCTTCGCGCGTCTTGCGTTTGCCGACGCTCTGCAGCCGCACTTGGCGCGCGCCGTTGCCGTTGACATCGATGAGCATGCGAGGAGTGGTCGTCGTGACGTAGAGCGCAGTCATCGTGTGTGCCTGTGAGTTTGCGCGCCGTCGCCCTTAAGACGCGTCGGCCCGCGCACGCCGATAAAGCGTCCATAGCGGCGACGCGGCCGACCTCGCAATGAAGTGGCGCGAACTGCTCGCGCAGCTGCTCGAGTTCTTGCTCATACCCACCGGCACGTCGAACCCGTTCTCGGCCGTCGACATGGTGCCGCCGCCGAGCAAGCCGAAAAGAGACTAGCCGGTCGGGCGCGCCCCACAATCAAGCACACAAGATGACCTACACCGAGCAGTTCAAGCGAGATGTTGCGCACCACGCGCTCTGCAACATCGCGCGCAGCATCGACTACAACGCCACCGGCTACCCGGTGCGCTTCAAGCTGAGCGCGCCGCTCACGGCGACGGCGCGCACTGTAAACACCGACTCGGCAATCGTGCATAGCCACCCAAAGGCGGCGTACTTTCACGACGCATGCCTCCCGCAGTTACTTCCTCCCACGGCGGAGCCATGCTCGGCGGAGCCATGCCTGCCGGCGCGCGACGCGACTCACGATGCCGAGTACGCTGAGGCACGACGCACGCTCATCGTGCCGTTTGATCCTGTCGATTACGGCACCACCGTCGACGCAGCCACCGGCGTACCTATAGCAACACCGTGGAGAGTGGTCGAAGAGGATGAACGGCGAGTGACGCGCGTCTTCGTTAGCGAAGCGCACGGCGTCTACATCCAACAGTATCGTGGGTGGCTGCCGCCGTCGGTCGTCGTCTTCTTCCCGCTCGCGTACGAGTACGTCGCCGAGGAGCAGATCGTGATGCGCGTTCACACCGTCGGCTTCATCCTGTCGCCAAACACGGAACTGAATCAGGTGCTCCACTCGGTCACGAACGCGGTCAAGATCCAGCGCGAAGGCATTCCTCTGCTCTTCGACGCCAAAGAGGACGCGCTAAACAAGCTGCGACGCACACCAGTGAGTCGTGTTATCCGCCCGCCTGCGACTCCAATCTGGTTGCAGCTCCGCAATGGCAAATTCGCGAGCAAATTCGCGATTGCGCCGACGGTGTATGGTTTCGGTCCAGCGGTCGTTCCAGCCGCGCCGACCGAAGCCACGCCGGCCGAAGTCACGCCGGCGCCGAAAGCGCGTCGTTTGGCGCTCGACAGCGAACCGGCGGCCAAGAAGCGTGCGCATGAATGAACGTTTACTTCTTCGTCGCACCGCTCAAGTGCCAGTTGCGCACGCGCGGGTCCGCACATAGCGTCGTCGCGCTCGTCGGGTCGTCGCAGTTGTTCGCGCGCCACACGTGCAAAAACGGAAACTGGCCGCCCGCGTCGCCGCTCACCGCGCCGTAGCACTCGCCGTACGGGCACTGTGCGGCGAGCGAGCACGGCATCGCAGAGTTCCAACCGGTGCCGTCGAAGCAGTACGCACGACTGCCCGAGCCCGGCCGTAGACGGCACGCAAGGCCGGCGCCGCACTCGTTTAGCGCCGTGCACGACTTGCCCGCCGCATCGCCGCCGACGCACTGCGACTCGCCGGGCGCTAGAGTGAGCGGCTTGTCGGCGCTCCGCTCGATGCCGGCGAGGAGCGCGAGCGAAGTGACCGCGGTCGCCGTCGCGTCGGTGCACGTGCGGTCGGCCGTCGCCTTGCGCAGTACGAAAGCGGTGTTGATCGCGTCCGGGCCCGCCTCGTACGTGTACGACGAGCCGAGGTGTGCAAAGTAGACGAACGAGAACGGCGTCGAGTCGTTGACATTGGGCAGCGCGCGGTACGACGCCTCGATGTCGTCGAGCAGCGTCAGTGTGTTGCAGCACTGGCCGGGGCGCAGATTGTACACCGACCGGATGTTGCCGTCGCGCGGCAGCCCGTCGCAGCGCGTGAAGCCCTGGGCGACTCGGGCGTAGTCGTTGAGTCCGAGATCGGCGAGGCGCCAGCTCGCGACGTTGGCGAGACCGGGCGGCGCCTGCGAGAGCGAGCACTGCGCGTTGTGCGGCAGATGCGTCTGGTCGAATGCCGCCAGAGTGCCGGCGGCTGGCCAGAGCAGCTGGTAGAGGCCGTCGGTCGGGTGCGTCGAGTTGGTGAGCTCGAGCGTGACGACGGTGGCGATCAGCGTGTGATTGGTGCACTGGCCGACGACCGGGCACCGTCTGTAGCTGCGGCGGCCGCGCGAGGCGAATGAGAAGGCGGCGTATGTCGACTCGCGCCGCCGCTCGATGTAGTGTCGGTAGTCGGCGCCGTCGGCGACAAACGGCGTCGCAAAGCTCGGCAGCGCGTTGATAGCCGAGAGCACAAACTCGGCCGCGCACGCCAGCGACTCGGCGGCCGTGTAGTTGGTGCCGGCGTCGTACGCGTCCTCGGCCTGCTCGAGGAGGCCAAAGCCGACGGCGAGCCACTCGCGCACCGAGCGGTCGACGCAGCCGGGAGCGCCGGCCGACGGCACGACGCCCGTATCGGTCGGGGGCGGCGCCGTGTCGCAGCAAGTCGCGACGGGCGTTGTTAACACGGGGTACGCAGAGAGCGAGCAGTTGCCGTAGACGCACGAGCCGTTGCGCGAGCTGACGCAGAGCTCGAGCGGGGCGTCGAGGACGGCGCTAGTGCCCACTTCATAGCAGCCGTCGACGAGCGTGCCGTTGCATGCGACGCCGCCAAACAGCGCCATCGTGAGGAGAATGGCCTCGTCTTGCGCACCGTCGATCCAGGCGAGCGCGTGGTCAGAGTCATTGCATGCGAATATGTACTCGGCAGTCGGCACGCGCGCCCATGCGACCGCTAGTAGCGCGAGGATGGCGCGCATTTACGCAGTGCGATGGCGCGCAGCATGTAGAGTGGAGGGTGCCGCTCTTTACGCCGGCCGACGCGCACCGGCAGATGCATGACCGCACCGCTGAATTCGCCTCGATCGTCGCCAGTCGGGCGGCACGGCCCGGTGTGTGGCGGCAGCTGAGCACGGCACTCACTCGACCGCCGCCCGGCCGGCGCGCGGCGCTTGTCGCCATTCACGAGGCGGCCGCTCTCAGCGAGTCGCGCGATCCGGCGCGAGCAGCTGCCGCTAGACGTGCGCTCGTGAACCTAGTCGCTCGGCACGGCGGCAACATGACGGCCGACGCGCGCGCCCACGTCGCTGTGCTCGAGCGTCTGGCGACTCGGCCGCTGGCTGTCGGACGCGAGACGCGCGTCGAGGCGTTGGGCGACATCGAGCGGCAGCTGCATGGCCTGTCGCGCGTGCTGGAGCAGATCACGGCACTCATCGCGGCGCAGGGCGAGACGATCGAGCGCCTCGACGCCGGCGTGCAGAGCATACAGCGCTCGGCGGCCGGCGCGTGGTGGACGCTCGCCGAGCACAGCGAGCGACTCGGCGGCTGCTGCCGTCTGAGTTCGCGCGCGCGATTCCGCTTCTTCGCGTTCTGCATCGCGGCACTGCTCCTCTGGACGCTGCTCGCGCTATAAGCGGCGCACGCGGCACCGGCCGATGGAAAGCGAGCTTTACTTGATACCCGGCGTGCTCGAGAACGCGCAGGCCGTTGTGCGCGAGCTGCGCGCCGAATACGACGCGCTGAGACACAAGCGGCCCGACGGCCTGCTCACGCTGATGCACGCCACTTTCGGTCTCTACGCGAATCCGCGGCGCGTCTCGCGCGCCAGGCGGCCGCAATTCACGAGCTCATCGTCGGCGGAGATCGGCGTGCGCGTGCACTCTGAGCTCGAACGGGCGTCGAACGGCGCACAGGTGTCCGATCCGCACCTGTTTACGCAGCAGATCGCCGACTACATCCGCGACCAGGGCTGGTCGGTCATCGCCGCCGAGGTGCCGATCGTCGTGCCGGAACTCAACATGTACACGCGCGCCGATCTGCTGCTCTTCGACATGCACCTGAACCGCGTCCTGCTCGTCGAGACCAAGACGGGCAGCGACATCGGGCGTCGGGCGCGGCTCGTCTCGCGCACGGCGCACCTCGGCCTGCCCGACGCCCAAGTGCGCGACTCGCACTATGCCCGCGCGCACCTGCAGCTCGCCTGGATGTTCGCGGCGCTCAGTGCGCGCGCGTTCAAAGTCGAGCCGATCGTGCTGCTCGCCAACGCGCTGCACGGCGTCCGCGTCGAACGATTGGCCGGCTGGGCGCGGCGGAATGCGCGGCACATCTTTGGCGCCGTCGCCGCGCATCGGCGATCGCAGCGCATAGCGGCCGGCTCTATTAGCTCGGGAGACGCGAACAAATGAAGAGAGACATGCTTACGCTTCTGCTGGCTGCGACCGCGACCGCGCAGCCGTACCTGGCGTGCTTTCACAAGAACAGCTGCGTCGACAGCTCCAACACGGGCGCCTTTGCCCTCTGCGCCGCGACCGGCGGCCTGCTCAGCGAGCAAGACTGCTGCGACTCGTTCTGCATCACGCAGCCGCACTGCGCCGGCTGCACGTCCTGTCCCACGGCCGCGCCTGGCGCCACGAGCGGCGCGCCGTCGGCCTGCTCGGCGGGCAACATGGTGTGCCCCATCGTCGTGCAAGGCGCGCGCCCCTACTGCGTCGAGAACGCGTGCGTCGGCGGCACATGCACGTACGGCGGCGCCGCGTGCGGTCCGTCGGCTCCTTGCACCTGCCGCTGCGACGGCAACACGGCGACCGAGTGCGAGCCGTCGGCCGAGATCCAGACTCTGTGCCCGCGCTTTGCGTGTAGCGACGGGGCCGGCCAGGTCTGCATCGCCCAGTCGTGCGTGCGCGCGACGCCCAATCAGCGCTTCGGCCACGCCGAGTACGACCCGTTCTTCCGCTGCTCGGTCGACGCCGACACGCCCTGCGTGTGCAACGGCACGCACACGGCATGCACGGCCCTCGCGCCAACTCCATCGCCGCCGTCGTGCGCCGGCACGTGTCCGCTCGGCGGCCCATGCGACAGCCAGAGCTGCGTCGTGCCGCCCGGCGAGACGCACGGAGCGTGCACACACTGCGGCTCGCGATGTGCCGCCGACTCTGACTGCAAGTGCGTCTGCACGAGCGATCAGCGCACGTACTGCAACGCGTCGGCGCCTACGCCTGGACCGACGAGTAGTTCGGCCAGTCTCACGACGGCTGGGTCGACGACAGCGAGCGGCTCGACGGCGGCACTCACGACGGGCAGCACCACGGCCAGTCCAACGAGTGCGCCGACCAGCAGTTCGACCGCCGCCGTCACCACAACGGCCGGGGCGACAACAGCACCAATCACTAGCGGTTCGACGTCGGGCGCTACGACCGGCTCGACGACTGAACCAGGCACCACCGGCTCGAGCAGCTCCACGGGAGCTACGACGCCCGCACACACGACAGGTGGCTCGACAACCCAGCCAGCCACGAGCAGCTCAACGGGCGCCACGACCGAGCCTGCCACCACGGCCGGCGCGACGACTCGGCCAGGCACGACCGGTTCGAGCAGCTCCGCGGAGGCTACGACGACCACAGGCTCGACGACCGAGCCGGCTACCAGCAGCTCGACAAAGGGCGCCACGACCGAGCCAGCTACCACACCTCACGCTACTTCGGGCTCGCCGACGACCGGCAGCTCGACAGAGCCGAGCACGAGCGGCGCTACGACCGGTTCTACCTCTAGCGGCGGCTCCACCAGCGCACCGACGTCGAGCAGCCCGACGACTGCGGCCACCACAGGCAGCACGACAGCCGCGATCACGAGCGGAGCGACGACGCATAGCTCGACCGCGCCCGCGCCGACGCCCGGCTCGACAGAGCCAACCACCGGCAGTACGACGGCGAGCTCGACGAGCACCAACGCGCTGCACTGCTGCGAGGTCTGCTACGGACCAGACTGCATCGCGTCTGGCTACTCGTGCACGCCTAACCAAACGGCCGATCAGTGCGCGGAGGCCGGCGGCACGATCGAAGACGTCAACGGCGGTATCGCCGTGGGTGAATGCGATCCTGGATGCATGACACCGACCATGAACACTCCGTGCTGCGCCGGCGTGTTCGCAAGCGGCAACGGCCAGCTCGATGTCGCGTGCCAACTGCACTTTCCCAACTGCTACAGTTACCTTGACTCGGCCGCGCTCGTGCCGTTCTACTGCTACGAGAATTGCACGGTCATCAGCGGCTGCTGCGCGTCTGCGAGCGGCTGCGCGCCGGATACGTCGCTCTACGTGTGCAACATCGAACTCGACGGCACGCTTGGCGGTCCAGGATGCGATTCGGCGTGCAACCCGCTGACGACCACTGGCGGTACGACTGCCGGCAGCACGACGGCTCCCTCGACGCACAGCTCGACCGGCGGCACAACGACGAGCGCCGCGTTCTGCTGCATCGATGATAACGGCATCTGCTCGCAGCCGGTCGACGGCGTGTGCATCCCCTCGTACGACGGCGGCGCTGTCGCATCTCCCGGCTCTTGCACAGCCGATTGCGAGTCGATTACGACATGCTGCTTCATCGCAGAGTACGACAACACGACGGGCGTCCTGATAAGCAGCTTGTGCTCAAGCGATGTGGCCACCGTCACATGCGTCACCCAGGCGCCCGTCACGGTCAATGGTGACACTACGCAGTTGACCGCTACGCCGAACAGCGCCTGCTGCACAGCCACGACGGCGCCCTCGACGCACAGCTCGACCGGCGGCACGACCGCGCCCGCACCGACGCCGGCTCCGACGACGATGTGTCCTGAATGTCCGCTGGCGCACCCGACGAGCTGCTGTTCGAACACGACCGTGTCCGGGAGGTGCTTTTTCAATTCCACCACTACGAAGTACGGTTGCCACGCGACGGGCGTCCAGTGCATGAACGTGGTCGACTCGGCCTGCGTGCAGGCCGAGACCCAACATTGCGGCTGCATCTTGCCGGCAGGGACGTACACGTGCGCCGACAGCGCGGCCGAGACGTTTGCCTACTGCCCGACCCCGTGCCCGGTCAACTACGGCCAGACGGTTGCCGGTGGTACCTACGTGAGCTACAAAAACGCCGGTCGAGCCGCCGGGGCGTCGAACGTCACTGTCGGTCTCTCTGGTTACGTGCTCTCGCTGAGTGTGTACATCTACATCCCCGACGCCAACGGCTCTGTCGAACTCGGCCTCTACAGCGATGCTGGTGGGAAGCCGGGCTTCTTGCTCGCGCACACAGTACCGTTTCTCGGTAACACCGGCGGCTACAACACGGTGCCGATCGCGGGATCGCCGCCGCACATCAACGCCGGCTTGTACTGGCTAGCGGCCGAGACCAATTCGACAACTCTGCGCTTCCTGCTGACGGCCCTAATAGGGGATTTGGTCTACGCCCCGGCGCCGGACGAGCTGGCGCCGAGCTTTGGGCCAGAGACAGTCGACTCCACCACGCTCGTGCTCGACGCCTACCTGACGCTGCAGCCCGACGTCTGTCCGACCGCGGCGCCGACGCCGGTGCCGACCGTGCCGATGGTCTGCTGCGAGACGACAGCGAACTACTACATCAACACCAACACGTACACCAGTGACTTCTGCAACCTCGTACCCGCGGGCAGCTGCGCCACGATAGCGGCCGATCCGAACTGTTGCGCGGGCGGCTGTTGCGTCACTGATATGGGTTGCTTCAACGTCACTTCCGAAGACTGCACAGGCGGCAAGTACCTCGGCACGAGTCCGAGCTTCAACCCCGGCACGTCGTGTTGCGATCCGTTGCTTGCCCCGACGTGCAACGGCAACGGCGTCACCTGCGGCACACCGGCGCCCACGAGCACCTCGGCGTCGACGAGCGGCGGCACGACGACGGCGCCGTTGCAGACGTGCTGCGTGGGATCAGACGGCACCTGCAGTCTGACGACGGAACCGCCGCCAGGTTGCAGCGCCAACGCGGCTGGTTCAAGCTTATGCTACGACAACTGCACGACGGTGTACACGTGCTGTACCGACGAGCTTGTCTCGTATGGCGGTACGAACACGAACGGGCTACAGAGTTGCGCACTGGCGGCAGTAGCCCTATGTCGCACACCGGCACAGGACCCCACTTGCTGCGCGCCGGAGTCTACTTCGTCGGCGCATACGAGCACTGCGGCGTCGACGAGCGGCTCGACCTCGCAGCCGACGACGTCGCCATCGACGCACAGCTCGACCTCGCAGCCGACGACGTCGCCATCGACGCACAGCTCGACCGGCGGCAGCACCACGACGGGCGCTTCGACGTGCCAGGTCAACTTTGGCCAGACGGTCGCCGATCCGAACCCCGATCTCACCTTCTCGTATCATGCAAACGAACCAGCCGCGTCGAGCGTGACCGTGTCGCTAGCCGGCGACGTTGTATCGTTGAGCGTGTACATCTACAACGTGGACGCCATGGGGGCCGCCGAAATCGGCCTCTACAGCGACATGGGCGGCCAGCCAGGCTCGTTGCTCGCGCGCACGGCGCCGTTCAACACCGCCAACGGCTTCTGGAACACGGAGCCGGTCGTTGACGGACCGGTCCTCATCGCAGCCGGCGTCTACTGGCTCGCTGTCGACACGAACTCGACGGCCGTTACTTTTCTGGCCACGCCATATAGCGCACCAATCGAGTACGCTGCACCGAGCGCCGACGGAACGTTGCCGGCTACCTGGTCGCCCAGCTCGACGTCGGCCTTTTCAAGCCAGCTCGACGCCTATCTGACGCTGCAGCCCGAGGTCTGCCCGACAGGGACGACGGGCGGCTCGACGAGCGGCTCGACGACGGGCGGCACAACTACCGGCTCGACGAGCGGCTCGACGACGGGCGCCAGCACGAGCGCGCCGTCCACACACTCTAGCACCGCGCACACGACGGCTGCCAGCTGCGTAATGGCGCGATTTGGCGATCAGTCTACCGGCACTACGGCGGCCAACGCGTCCGCGCATGTCGCCGTCGCATCACAGCTCACCGTCGGTGTCGACGGCACGGCGCGGCAACTCAGCGTGTACTTGGTGCACAGTAGCGCCCTGCCGTTTGTCATCGTGCTCGGCCTCTACAGCGACGAGGGCGGCACACCGAACACCCTTTTGGCGTCGACGGCTCTCTCGCAAGTGACGGCACATGGTTGGCAAACTGCGACACTGTCTGCGCCGGTCGACGTTCAGGCTGGCACCGTCTACTGGCTGGCTGTGCTGGCCGATGCTGCGATTGGCATCGGCACCGTGAGTACGGGGCCATCGACTGAAATCGCCTACGACACGTCGATAGGCACCAGTCTCGAACTCCCGCCACACTGGAGCGGGACGCAGCCGCCTTTGCTCTACGAGCTCTCGACCTACGTCACGGTCGACGTGGGCGCGTGCACAACCGCGCACACAACGGCGCCTTTGACTCACAGCTCGACCGGCGGCACGACACTGCCATCGACCGGCTCATCGCACAGCTCGACGGGCGGCCAAACAACGCCCGCGCCGACAGGCACGACGACGCACAGCTCAACCAGCAGCCCACTGACTTGCTGCGGCCTGTTCGATGAGTCGTACACCTCTAGTTACGTCGAAATGGCCTGCAGCGTGGTGACGGTGACCGAATGCGACGCGAATTTGAAAAACGTACCCGACGCCACGTGCTGCGGCGCGGGCGACGTGCCGACGGGGTCAACGTGCTGCATTTTGAAAACTCTCCTAACCCACAGGAACACTACGGCGGCGGGCTGCGAGGTGCTCACGTTGGCGGCATGCCAGAACACGCCTAACGCGGTCCTCGATTCCGACTGCTGTGGCACGACGGCCACTGGCAACACGGCGACTCACAGCTCGACCGGCGGCAAGACGACGGGGGCCATCACACCCAGCCCGACCTCGCACAGCTCGACAGGCGGCACGACGACGCACAGCTCGACTGGCCACACTACGCCGAGCCCGACCACCGGCCACACGACGGGCGCCACGACGCCGAGCCCGACGTCGCCCGGCACCTGCGACGAGGTTGCCGACGCGACGCGCTGCGGCGTGCGACCCGGCTGCGTCGGCGGCACACGCGACGGCCTAGAGTGCTACTCGAACAGCGAGTGCCCGGGCAGTGGCCGGTGCATCCAGTTTCGCGACGCGTGCCGCGCGATCGAGCCGTGTCTTGGCTGCACGGCGACGAATGCGAGCAACGCGCGGCGCGCCTGCGACGTCTGTGTGGCCGACTGCACGACCGCCGAGCGCATGTCGACGGCGGTGCGCCAGTACCCGTGCTGTCCAGCCTCGCTGAGCGGCACCGTCGCGCCACCGGCTCCTGCGCGCGCCTGTTCGCCGGCGACCGGCTTCACGTCGGCGTGCGGCCGCGCCTACGACTGCTGGTGTCGCGCCGAGCCGTGCTTCGATGCGGCCGATACGCACACGACGCTCGATCCTGGCTGCCACCCGCAAGACCCCGAAGAGCTGTGCGGCGACGCGCTCATCGCCGACGGAAGCAACATCGCGCACAACGGCAGCCACGTCGTGCTGTGCACCGACGACCCGTTTGGCGAGTCGACGTGCGGTGACGGCACACACGACTTCTACCTGTTCAACGTCACTCAACGACGCATCATCTTGGCGGTGCCTGCGTCTCTCGACGCGAATCTCATCGTCCAGCTCTCGGCGATGCCGGTCGTCTGCCCGTCGACTAGCACCGTCCTCGTGACGATGCAGAGTTTCACCTCGACCGGCACGTTCGAAGGCTCGATGGCGATCTACTACATCCAGCTCTCGCCCACCGCGCCGCTCGGCGTCTACGCTGTAAGAGTTGCTGTCACGTGCAGCGACTGGATCGCGCCGCTCAGCTGCGTGCCGTACAACCTGACGCTCACCAACGCCCCGCCGCTCTGCCCCGAAGCGATCTGCGCGCTGCCGACCTGTGTCTCGTCGCGCGACTGCGACGCGGGCGCCTACTCGTGCTTTGCGTGCGACGCGCGACTCGGCCGCTGCTTCGAGCACGCCGGCGACTGCGCCGACGAGGACTGCGTCGCGGCCGGCGAGTTGGCCGACACGTGCGCCGATGCGAGTGCGGGCGTGCTGTGCCGCATCTGCACGAATGGCACCGACGTCTGCACGGCCGGTCGCTGCGAGGCGGCGGCGAATGGCACGCTGGCGTGCACGCCGATCGATACGTACGCGCCGCCACCGACGCCGACCACGAGCGGCGTGACAACCGGTTTCACGACGCCATCACCGACGACGAGCCAGAGCACGACGTACGCGACGACCGCGTCAACAACTGCGCAGACAACAGCGCCGCAAGTGTGCTGCTACCACTACACAACGGCTACGGAACAGCCGTTCTGCTCGTCCACCACCGCGACTGACTGCGCCCAGTCTGGCGGCGTCGACGATACGTTCACGCCCGGCTACTGCTCGACGCCAGAGACCGGATGTAACCTGAACAACGTGTGCTGCTCGATCGATGGCACGAGTTGTAGTATGGTGAGCGGCTCATCGACGTGTTCCGCTACGCCACAGTGCGAGATAACGGCCGACGGCGGCTGCGTGGCGGCGCCGACGCCGAGTCCGACGACCGGCCAGACGACGACCGGGTCAACTAGCGCCGGTCACACGATGTCGTCTCCTGCGACGGCACCAGCTGGCTTCGTTTGCTGCTTCAACGACGCGCAAACCGGATGCGCCTTCATCCCCACGGCAGACGAATCATTTGCCTGCGATACGACCACTAGCTGTCACATCGAAACAGACGGACGGTGCGTACAGGGGGCTAGAAAGCGCCACGCCGGCTACGTCCACTCGGCCGCCGTCCACGCGCTCGACGTCCTTCCGGCGCCCGCCGATCCGGCGCTCACGTTCGACTGCGACTGCGTCTGCGCGCAGCGACAGTGCCACAGCGTCAACGACTGCCCGCTCTCGACCTCGCCGACACTGCGCCGCTACTGCGACCGACGCACCGGCTCGTGCGGCTTCATCGGCGTCCCCGCACCAACGAGCGGCGTCGGCGTCCAGTCGGCTCTGGTCGCCGCGCGCGCCAGCGACGTGCAGCTCGACGGCACGTGCGCACCAGCCGCTCTAGATGCCGCCGAGCGCTCGTACACCGCCTACGCCATGGACCGCTTTGGCTCGATCGACCGAAGCAGCGGCGCTCGCCGACCGGCGCTCTGCGGCAGCACCGTCGACACGCTCTCACTCGCCGTCGACTCGTCGGCACCCGCCGCTCTCCAGGCCGCCTGCTGCGCGGCGAGCGGCGACTGGCAATCGACGTGCGCCGAACCTGGCACGGCGAGCGGCCGCCTCTGGGCCGACCGCGCGTGGCTCGCGCTCCACTCTGCGCATACGCGCGCACAGGCCGGCCAGACGCTAGACGCCGCCCGCTCGGCCTGCTGCGCCGCCTGGATGCTCGCCGCTCTCGGCTCTGCGTGCGGCCGCACGCGCGACTCGTGGGCACTCGCGACCACGCACGTCGTCCGGCCGTCGGGTACCGGCCCGACGATCCAGGCGTACGAAGACGGCCACGGCGACGGCGACACCAACGACTGGGTGCTGTACGTGCGCCGCGTCGAACTGCGCGACTCGCGCAACGACCTGGTAGCGGCCAACACGCACACCTACCCTCTCGCCCGCGGCGGCGCATACCGCGCCTCCTTTGCGCTCGCGTTTGGCGCAAACGGCACCAGCGCCGGCACGCCGAGCGCCGCTGCGTGCCCCGACCGCGACCGCCGGCTGGCGCACTCGGTCCTCGACCAATCGGCGACGCGCGCGCAGCTGACTGCCCTCGCGACGCCGCCCGCCGGCCTCTTTGTCGGCACGCTGCGACACGCAGTCGGCGCGAGCGACGGCGCACTGCCACTCGGCGTCGCGGCGGCCGAGTGTGCGACCTTTGGAGCTGCCGGTACACCTGCCTGCGCGGCGGCCGGCAGCGCGCTCGTCGTGCTGTACCGCGATACGGCGTCGGCGTTGCCGCTGCTTCGCGAGTCGGCCGCCGACGCACTCGCCGACACCGTCGCCTACCACGAGCCGGTCGTCAACACGCAATCGGGCACGCGCTACCAGTCGACGCTCTACGGCGCCTCGGCCGTCGCCATCGCCCCGCCGCGCAGCAACGCCACCGCGCGCTACCTGCTGCGCAATCTAGACTGCGGCGTGCTCGTACTGCTCGGCGACACCTCGACCGCCGACTCGCCACTGGCCGTCGAGGTGCCGGCCGACGGCGGCGCGCTGTGGCGCTGGTCCAACGAGGGCGTGCGGCTGATGGAGCGGCCAAACTCGACCGACCGCGTCTGTCTCAGCGGCCCGCTGTCTGGCTCGCTGCAGTGCAGCAACGACAACGTCTGCGACGGCGGCGTCTGCGCGGCACCGGCTGCGCGCACGGGCGTGCCGTACCCGTACGCCGCGGCGGCCGCCGATTGCGCGGCCAGACGCGTGCCGTGCCCGTCTAGCGACGCCTGCTGCACCGACGAAGTGCAGCGCTGGTACCTCTACGCCGCGCGCTCGTCGGCGCTCGTCTACCAGCCGAGAACTGAATGAAGGCTGTGAACGTGTGCGCTTCGCTCGCCCCGCCAAACAGCAAACAAGATGACCGACACCGACCACCCGAGTAACAACATCGTCGCCAAACTGATCGCGGACGCGAACAAACAGCTGGAGAGCAAGGAGACAGCCGTTCTCGAACCGCCAGAGCTGTTCTCGACGCTGCATCGCCAGAGCATCCTCCACGCGCTCGCCGATGAGTTTGGCGTCCGCCTGTTTGCGCGCCACTCGCGCGTCGACGTCCCCGAAGCCCTGTCTATACGCGTCCAGAGTGGCGCGCGCCTGGATCTCTTCTCGCAGCAAGAAGCGATCGAGAAGAGCGATCGTGACGCCAACAAAGCCGGTCGCTGGCCGGCGGCGGCCGCCGACTTTTACAAGCGCTGTGAAGTCGCTGCTCCCGGCACCGGCGTCTTCGGTCTCTTGCCCGTGAACAGCGTCGAAGAACACAACGACGCTCTGCACGCGATCGCCATCTGCAACGGGCCGCCGGTCTTCTTCGGCCGCTCGCCGCGCTTCCTTCCGAGCGCGCTTGTGGTGCTCGCGTTTGCGAAATGAAGTCTTGCTATGCGCGAGTCTGCGCTTCGCTCGCGAACTTCATTTCAATGTCTCTAGGATCTTGGCCGACATCATGCGGCGGCGGCGCGGCCGTGTCGGATCCTCGGGCTCGGCCGAGCGCTTCTTCCCGGCGCTGTCGCTGGCCGACCCCTCGCCGTCCGACGGCATAATCGCGGCGGCGGCGATGACCTGTGTAGCGGCGGCCTCGTGATCCAACTCGGCGTGGCCGCGCAGAGCGGCGAACCACTCTTGCTCGCTGCCGAAGCAGAGCGCGCGCGGCTGGCCGTGTTTCCCGCGCGCAGTCGGCGGCTCGACGTTGGCCGACGACGAGTAGACGTAGCCGACCGACGAAACGACGAGCACCGGTTCGCCGTTCTCGATGGCGACGTGCGATGCGAGCGGGAAGAAGACGAGCACGTCGGCCGGGATGTCGGCGCGATTGTGCTGCAGGAAGATGCCGTGCGCCTCGCTGAGGAAGAGCACGCGCATCTCGTACGACGTGCCGTCGACGTCAAACGCGTTTCGCGAGCAGCGCGGCAGCAGCAGCGTACGCTCGGACCAGCCGTCGGCGTCGCACGACGCGTCGCGACTGAGGATCGGGCCGTCGTCCTTCTTGTCGACGTTCTTGTCGACGTTGTCGAGAAAGTACGCGCTCTCGCGATACGAGCCGATGACGCTATCGGCGACGCGCGTCGACGTGAGCGACGGCGCGTGCAGTATGCGCACACGCATGCCGACACCCTGGAAGTTCACGTAGCGCTCGAGACGCGACAGGACGATCTTGGCGATCGCGCTCTTGACTTTGGGGGCGTAATCGAGACTCATCGTTTGCGCAAGTTGCGGGCGCTAAAGCTCGGGGGCGGTGCTTACATAAGCCATCGGCGGGCGCACAGAGAAATGCTGCTCGCTCTGCTGGCAGCTCTCGTCGCGCTCGTCGCCGGCTCGTCGCATTCAGAGGCGCCCGGCACGGCGCGCGGCCCGCACACCGATCTGACCGATTTCTACATGTTCATGACGCGCCGCGGCAACGTCGCGCTCATCGCCAACGTCGCCGGCCTCTCGCAGTCGCAGGCCGGGCCCAACTACAACCCGCTGAACAACGAGTTCATCTACCAGATCCACGTCGACAACGACGGCGACGCGCTCGAGGACATCACGTTTCAGTTCCTCACCGGCTACCGGTACGTGAACAACGGCCGCGGCATCGAGCTGAACATCAACGGCGTCATGGTGCCCGTGCCGCTCGCCGTCGTCGCCGGCGGCCCGCTCGGTCCAGTCGCCTACAACGCCACGAGCGGCACGACGAGCGGCCTCAACTCGGAGGAGTACTACCGCGTGCGCGTGCTCGCCGGCGACTCGTACTCGACGCCGATCGAGGACGGCCCGTTCCTACACGCCACGCAGGCCGGCGTCGACACGTACGAGTTTACAAAGGCGTTCGACTACGCCGGCACGAAGACGTTTGGCGAGACCAGCAGCGACATCTCCAACGGCCTCTCGACGGCCTACGACGCCTACGTGGCGGGCGCGGCGATCTACACCGACGTCGCAGTGCCCGGCTGCGCGCAGAACGCGACTCTCTTCGTCGGCCCGCGCCGCGAGTCGTTTGGCATCGCGCTCGGCGAGATCTTTGATGCGCTCAACATTGCCAACGGCCGAGAGGGTGGCAACCCGCCGACGCGTTCGACGTTTGCGCCCGATCTCGGCGCCGATTTCTACGACGGCAACTCGCTCGACCGCATGAGCGTGATCTCGTTCGTGCTCGAAGTGCCGCCGGTATGTCTACTCAACGGACTGCCCGGCGGCGACGTGCTGGGCGCGTGGGCGAGCGTGGCGACGCTCGAGCATCGCAACCACGCCGGCCAGGGCAAGCACTTTGTCGGCGAGCAGACGACGCGTCTCGGCAACCCGCTCGTCAACGAGCTGCTCATCGGCACGACGTTTAAGAACGAGTGGAACTCGCGCCATCCAAGCGGCGACTCGCGCTTCGAGACGTTCCTCACGAACCCGGTCGTGCCAGCCTACGTCGCTGCTCTGAATCCGGGCGTCGTGGCGCCCAATTTCACGCGCGTCGATCTCGTCGCCGTGCTGCACACGGGCGTGCCGGGTCTCAATCTGCCGCTGAATCAGGCGTCGCAGAAGACAACGACAAGAGGCGGCCACACGCGCGCGCCAACGCCTCGCACCGCCAAGACGCG
>Ga0182030_10007338_pt1 | contig 23025 bp, 18 predicted proteins | sample 812S3MmetaG_FD_121299 | JGI IMG/M metagenome (GOLD analysis project Ga0182030, IMG submission 121299) | Permafrost microbial communities from Stordalen Mire, Sweden - 812S3M metaG (Illumina Assembly) | ecosystem: Environmental > Terrestrial > Soil > Wetlands > Permafrost | place: Sweden...
GGGCGTGCCTTCCGCACCAGTGAACGGCCGGTTATACTTGTCAGGGCTGACCATAGATTACACCCAATTGTTTCTTTGGCGCTTTACCCGACGCCAGTTGGGTCCAGGCTCGCAATGACAACGTAAAAAAGTCTAATTCCTAAAATTTATTACCTACTCCGGTGGGAGGACTATCGTTTCAAGACGTTTAACAAGCGCGGGAACATTTTCTCGAAGTATTTTCCAAATACGGGCCAGATCTACCCTGAAATATTCGTGGATGAGGATGTTCCTGAGGCCGATCATTTCCTTCCATGGTAAATCAGGGTATTTAATCCGACATTCTTCACTGGTCTTGCTGGCGGCTTCGCCGACGATCAACAACTGGTGCAAAACGGCGGATTGAAGTTGAGCGTCTTTTTGGAAGCGTTCGTAATCAGCCCCTTTGGAAAATTCGAGGGCACGGCGGGAACAATCTAAAATGTCCAGCAATAAGGCGTCATCCCGCCACATAGTAGGGCTCGACCGAGCGAAGGATATGAGCCTTGCGGATATAATTTTGGCTGGCTTCGACGGCTTTCCGTTCCACCAAATCCACCTTGCGGCCGAATAGTTCGGCCAGTTCTTCCTCCATGTGGATATGGTCAAACACATCCCAAGGCGCTTCAGACTCGAAAGTCACAAGAATATCCACGTCGCTTTCAGGGCTGAAATCATTCCGCAAGACTGACCCGAAAAACGAAAGCTCCGCGATCTTCCATTTCCGGCAGAAATCCTCGATTTTTGAACGGTTAATTTGAATGTGCGGACTCATCTTTTATCCTCATCTCCCGAGTGTTTATTTGGAATTTAAATCATTATATCCACTCGACCACACACCGAGAACATCTATTGGGCCCCAGTCTGTCTGCTGGTGACCATTTATGCCCGTTACTTGTAAAAAGGCCCCTGCCTGTTCGGGTCTAGCCCTTGCTTAAAGTACGCAAGTAAGACTTTAAAAGCCTAACTGTCGACTGCCGACTGCGAACTGCCGACTGAATTCGTTAGTTTCTATTCTTCTGCAACACAGACAAAAACCCACCATCACGGTCCCCGGTTGGGAGAAAAGTAACACCCCATTTGTCCTTCAAAAGATTCGTGACCTCAGGAGGAGAATCGGGAATGGCCAAGTCCCATCCCGGATGGGATTCCATGAAAGTCTTGATCAAATCCTGGTTTTCTTCCCTCTCCAGCGAGCATGTGCTGTAAACCAGATAACCCTTGGGGTAGAGATGTCCATGAACCTCTTCAAGCAGTTTCAACTGTTCGATCGCGTGCTTTTTGATTTCCTCGGGCTTTAACTTCCAGCGCAGGTCGGCCCGGCGGGACAAGACGCCCGTGCCGCTACAGGGGGCATCCACCCAAATGAGATCAAATTTTTGGGAGGGCGGAATTTTTTCGATGGCTTCCTCATAAACCCTCACCTTGTTCAGCCCCAACCGACGTAAATTTTCTTTCAGTTTCACCATGCGCACCGGTGAAAAGTCGGTCGCCCAGACTTCGCCCTTTTCTCCCAGTTTCCAGGCCAGGCCCGCCGTTTTACCGCCCGGGGCCGCGCAAACATCCCACGCCCTAAAAACATTGGCGAAGGGGAGCATTTCAAGCATGGCCTGGGGGGTCCAATCCTGCACAAACCAATCGCCCTGCCCGAAGCTATCACCGGAAAAGAGACCGCCTTCATGGCTTGCCAGACGCAGGGTATAGGGGGGCCAGGCCAAGGGTTCGACCCGAACATTCTGGATCAGCAAATCTTCCCGAACCTTTTCACCCAGGTCGGGTTTGGAGCGTAGGAAAACCGGGTGAGGTTTGTTGTTGGCGGCCAGCACCGGTTCCAGGTTTTCCGTATTGAGGCCGTCGGCCGAAAGGCCGGTCGCCCAACGGCGTACCAGCCAGGTCGGGTGGGAATACTTGATAGCCAGCGTATCCATATCGTCTTCGCCCGTTATCTTGAAATCAGCCTTTTGTTTCTCGGCGTTGCGCAAGACCGCGTTGGAAAAACCCGCCAAGGATTCCTGCCCGGCGCCTTTAACGAGATTCACCGCCTCATGAACCGCCGCGTGGGCGGGCACCCGGGTGAGGAACAAAAGCTGGTAGATGCCCATGCGAAGGGAAATCTTGACCTCAACCGGCAATTTGGCGAATGGCGATTGGCAAAGCTTATCGAGGTAATAATCGAGCAAACGCTTTTGGCGGGTGCATCCGTAAACAATTTCCCTGAAGAGGGCCATGTCTTCGGGGATCAATCCCCTGACTTCCATTACATCCGCCACCTTGGCGCCCTTTTCGATTTTCAGGAGGGCCTTGGCTGATTCAAGCCTGGAGGGAGAAACGGTATCGCTGGGGCCGACCGAACCGGCGGGTCGGGGACCGGTAGGCCTGGGCCCCGTGGGCATGGAACCGGAAACCATTCCAGGCCGAGGCCTGAAGGAACTGGGACCGCCCGGCTTGCTCGGGCCCCGAAAGGGTGGGCGATTGCCTGGGCCCGTCCCCCTTCGATCCCCGAACTTTGGAGGGCCGCTGGGCCTGGGATGAAAAGATTCTTTTGGCCGGGGCGCAACCTGATCAACGGGCTTCATTGGAGGAGTGGCTTTGCTTACGGATACTGGAATTACGATTCCGGCTCCCGCGAAAGTCGGCACGAATGGGGCTGGCGCGGGGGGTTTAGGGGGTTCATCGGAATGCACAGGCGCGGAAACAGTTGGAGACGTTCCCGACCTATAGGGTTTTCTTGGACCACCAAAGCTTTTGGTGCCCATCGGCCCCTTAGGCCGATAGGGACCTTTGGCATCTCGGGATTTAAATCGCCCCCTGGGAGCGTTTGGATCTCTTGGTTTGTATGCGCCCTTGGGAAGAGACGATCTCGGGGAGCCACTGGGCCCCTTGGAATCAAACGAACGCTTGGGTTCAAACGACCTCGGGGGAGCGTTTGGATCTCTTGGTTTGTACGGGCCCTTGAAGCTGCTTGGACCCTTACCGTCATACGAACGCTTGGGCGCGTTTGGGTCTCTGGGTTTGAACGGACCCTTAGGAGCGTTTGGATCCCTTGGCTTATAAGGACCCTTCGAGTCAAACGACCGCTTGGGGGCGAACGACCCCTTCGGTTTATAGGGTGCCTTGGGCGCGTTTGGGTCGCGGGGTTTATAAGGCCCCTTGCCATCCCGAGGTTTGTAAGGGCCCTTCGGCTTGTAGGGGCCCTTGGGTTTGTCGCTTCTTGGTTTGCGGGGAGGGGGGGTCACGAGAGCCTTTCACCTACTTTGAAATTGGGATGGCCTAGAGTGAACTCGTAGGCTCCCATGCGTTTTTTTCCCGGAGGCTGAATTTCCTTCAAGAGCACCTTGCCCTTCCCTGCCGCGACCTCCACGCCTTCCTTGCTGATGGATACCACCTCGCCGGGATTGGTCGACACGGTTCCTTCGAGGGCCTTGGCCGAATAAAGCCTCAATGAAATTTCGCCCCATTGGGTTTCCGCCACGGGCCAGGGGGCCAGGCCCCGAATCTGGTTGGCGACTTCATGGGCTGATTTGGACCACAGCACCCGACACTTTTCCTTTTTGATGCTCGGCGAGAAGGTGGCTTGTGAATGGTCCTGGGGAATACGGGGGGCCTTGTTCTCCGCCAAAAGAGCCAGCGCCTCAACGATGCCTTCGGCGCCAAGGATGGCCAGGCGGTCATGCACATCGCCGGTGGATTCGTCGGGCCCGATGGGGGTTTTCTTGACCAGCAACATGTCGCCGTCATCCATCTTTTCGCCCATGTACATGATGGTGACGCCCGTTTCGGTTTCGCCCGCCATGACGGCGTAATGGATGGGTGCCGCGCCCCGGTATTTTGGAAGAATGGAACCATGAATGTTCAGGTTGGCGATCTTGGGAATCTGCAAAACGGCGAGGGGAAGAATCTGCCCGTAGGCCGCCACCACGGTGACGTCGGGCTGGTGCGACTTCAGCATTTCGACCGATTCTGGAAATTTTATCTTTTCCGGCTGAAAGACGTTGAGGCCCAGTTCTACCGCCGTCTGTTTGACCGGCGAGGCCTTGAGTGCCAAACCCCGGCCCGCGGGACGGTCCGGCTGGGTGACAACCAGGCAAATGGGATATCCGGCCTTATGCAAGGCCTTGAGGGCTGGCACGGCAAAATCAGACGTGCCCATAAACAGGATTTTAAAGGGAGTATTCACTGGCATTCCAATGGACTTCGAATGTGCTTCGCTAGGAGAGGAAATTATAAGGTAATTCGAGACTAATAACGTGGGAATATCTAACGAAAGAGACACATCCAACACAAAGCCACGAATAATGTCGTAGTTCTGGAAAGAAAAGACTCTAACAGCCAAAAACCTAATTAACCGCCGATCAAACCCGATGGACGCCGATAGGAACGCAGCCATTTGAATCGTTTCATCCGTCATCGGCACGTGCAAAGCAGGTCGGCCGTCATCTGCGGTTAGGAAACTTTACCCTCATGACACGCAAAGAAGGCTTTCTATGAAACAAGGAAAGAAATTTTTTCACCGCCGATTACGGCCGATTAACGCCGATAACGACTTAATAGTTTAATGTTTTTTCAGACTTATCGGCGTCCAGCGGATTTGATCGGCGGTTCCATGTCCTTTTACTTTTCGTGTTGTAGAGGATATTTACCGTTCTGCCTATTTCTGTGGCGCTGTGAATCCATGGTGAGGATTTGTTGTTTTTTAAAGGCGGATGGGAGCTTTTTCGTAGTTCTTTTTCAACTGGTGGAGCTGTTTCTGGTGGAAAAGCCTCTTAACGGCCGGGATGCGCTGGATGAAAAGCTGGCCGTTCATGTGGTCGATCTCGTGCAATACACATCGTGCCAAGAGACCTTCGTAGTCACGGGTTTGTTCCTTCCCTTCCAGATCCAGAAACGTCACCTTCACCTTGAGTGCCCTTTCCACGTCTTCCCGAACATCGGGAATGGAAAGGCAACCTTCCTCGGATAGATCGCTTCCATCCTCTTCCAAAACCACGGGGTTGATTAAAGAGGTAGATTCGCCCTTTTCTTCCGCGTCATATCGCTCGTCCATCACCATCATGCGGATTCCTTCGCCGATCTGGATAGCCGCAAGCCCCACGCCGTTGGCATCCCGCATAGTTTCGGTCATGTTCACAGCCAGGATCTTCAACTCGGGCGTAAACGCGGTCACGGGCTTGCTCTTGTGCTTCAAGCGGGGATCGGGATATAGAACGATTGGGAGAACCATCGGCTCGCTTTCCTTGTATGAATTCTACGTAAAATTATAAGGTTTGGATTTTGTTTAACTCAAGGGGGGAAGATCATAAAACAATGTTTTTAAGGATGCCTTTGAGGTTTCGAGCCATAGATTCGGGATTCTCGGCTTCCATCAAGCACCGGACGACCGAGATCCGGGTGGCCCCGGCTTGGATGACCGAATCCAGATTGTTTTGGTCGATTCCCCCGATAGCGAAAAAGGGTATTGATAGGTTCATGCCCGCGACCTCGGTGACGAAGGGTAAGCCCGCCGCCGGACGACCCTGTTTCGTGGGAGTGGCGAAAACCGGACCCACGCCAATATAGTCCGCCCCTTCGGTGATGGCCCTTTTGGCCTGGTCTGGGTCATGAGTCGAAAGCCCAACGATCTTTCCCTCTCCGATCACGGACCTGGCCGCGAAGACCGGCAGATCTTCCTGGCCCACATGAACCCCATCCGCCCCGGAAAGAAAGGCGATATCAGGGCGGTTATTGACGATGAACAGGGCGTCGTACCTGAGTGTTAGGTTACGAAGTTGGCAGGCCGTCTCAAGCAGGATCTCATCCGGCAGTTCATAGTTACGCAGTTGGACGATGTCCACCCCGCCCTTGAGGGCCGCCTCAACAGTCGTCAAGAGAGGCCGACCGTCTGGCTTTTCAGGGCTGGTGACAAGGTAGAGCCGCGCCGAATTCAATTTTTCCTTCAGAGTAGTCATCAAATCCCCTAAAAATTTTTAGCCACAGATACATGGGATTCATGTGATTTTTTAAAAAACTTTAAGACTTTTTCTTTGCCTATCTGCGTGCATCCCATGAATCCGTGGCTAAGACTAGGTGTTTTTGCCTTTGCATCTTCTAAAAATCTTTTGCCGGTGTGGAAGCCTGGGCGTACAGTTTTTTGGGGATACGCCCCGCCAGACATGATAGGCGCCCCGCCTCGGTGGCGTTCTTCATGGCATAGGCCATCTTCAAGGGGTCTTTCGCGTGGGCGATGGCGGTGTTTAAGAGAACCGCCTGCACACCCAGTTCCATTGCCACGGCCACGTCTGAGGCCGAGCCCACGCCCGCGTCGATGAGGACTGGGCACTTGAGCCTCTCGAGGATGATGCGGATGTTGTTGGGGTTAAGGACTCCCTGCCCCGAGCCGATGGGGGAACCCGCCGGCATGACCGCGTGCGCGCCCGCCTGTTCCAATTTCTGGGCCATAACCGGATCATCCGACGTATAGCACATGACAGTGAATCCTTCCTTCACCAGAATCTGGGTGGCTTCCAGCGTGGCGATCGGGTCGGGCAAAAGGGTTTTCTCGTCAAAGAGCACTTCGAGCTTCACAAAGTCGGAGATACCGGAAGCGCGGGAAAGATGCGCCACCCGGATGGCCTCCTCGGCGTTGAAGCACCCGGCGGTGTTGGGAAGCAGGGTGTACTTTTTCAGGTCGATGAAATCGAGAAGATTCTTCTCGTTCTTCTTGTCGAGAGGAATTCGGCGCAGGGCGACCGTAACGATCTGGGTTCCGGAGGCTTCCAAGCACTCGGCCATGAGTTCGTTGGTAGCGTATTTACCCGTGCCTACCAGCAGGCGGGAGGTGAAGGTCTTTCCGTTGATGGTCCAGCTATCCTGGGATTTAATTTGGTCTAAAGTTTGGGTCATTTCTATCACCTTTGTTTTACTATTTATTTTGGCAAGTATCCCCTTACAACAAGTAAAAGCAAAAAGACATGGAACCGCCGATCAAGTCCGATGGACGCCGATAAGTTTGAGAAAGCCTTAAACTAAAGGCCGTCATCGGCGTTTATCGGTCGTTATCTGCGGTTAAAAAATTTATTTACGTGCCGTGAGACTAAGTCAGCTTTAATTTTTTGTCGTGCCAACGGCTAACAGCCAATAGCTAATCGCTATTCTGGTTATCCCCCACCCACGAATGTGATCAACTCGATTTGGTCGCCTTCGGCAAGCTTCAAGCCCACCCGGTCGGCAGGTTGGATAATCCGCCGGTTCACTTCCGCCACCACGGCTTCCTTCTTGATCCCCAATTGAAGGATCAAGGCTTCCAGCCCCAGGCCGTCAGGAAAATCCAGGTTCTCCCCGTTGACGAGCAATTTCAAAAAACACCTCGATGAATCCGTTCAAATTTAGAGGGGGTATATTTAGTTAATTGTCGGTTGTTTTCAAGACCGGCTTTTAAGCTGTTGGAGGATCTCTCGGACCTTCGATTCCATCGCGTTTTCATCGGCCGAATTCTCTATTTCCAGAAAACGGTTCAAAGCGATGCGCATGAGCTGGCTGGGCGACAACAGTGGATCGCGGTTCTGAAGCTCTTCCAGGGCTTTCAACTGGAGATGAGTCAATTTCGCGCTTTTGCGCTTTCCTTCGAAATGAGTCCGCTTTTTCAAAGGGGATTGGGCGGCCTTTTTCTTCATGGCCATGAGGCGGTCGGTAGTTCTCTCGACCTCGGTTTTCTTGTTGAAAAAGACCTTTTCGGCGGTGTTCTTGGAATCCTGTTCCTTGTGAAGACGCAATTGCTCGAGGCGCTGGATTTGCTTTTCCGCCTGGGTTAATTGTTTTTCATCACTCATGGGCGCGCCTCCCGCTTCTCAAGATACGTTTCAACAAATCCATCTGGGATAATGATAACTCCCGCCAATGAATCCGGCAAATATCCAATAGATAAAACCAAGCTCTTCTAGCGGCCAACCTGGGTTACAACGGGCGGGGCCCCGCTCACCGCTGATTTATAGAAATAAACCTCCGATTCGCCCGGCTTCCCGTCCGCCCTTACGGTCAGGCGGGCGATCCCCATTTCGGGGACCTCCAGATCTGCCTCCGCGTAAAAGTCCGAGACCACGCTCACATCCTCTTCCCCGCCATTGAGGCTGATGCGGGGATGCAGGTAGCGGTCGCCCGTGTTCACGAAAATCAGGGTGACCGTCCGGGTTATCTCGTCCTCGGTGGCAAAGACGTAAAGGTTCGACATTCGGGTCTGGGCCGAAAGCACCCGGCCCGTCAAATGGGGGCCCATCATCCTCAAGGCCCAGTAGAGGGGCGAGGGCGCGCCTGACACCAGTGCATCCAGGGGGCCTTCTCCAGAGAGGGCGGAAAAATGGGCCGCGGGCACCCCGCCGGTCAAGAGCAACCCCGTCTCCTGAGCGGCCCAGAGGGCGGGCCAGATGGCGATGGGATAGGGCGTAGCAGTGGGCGCGGGAGAAACCTTGGGCGAAACGGAAACGGTGGCTGACACGATCACGATGGCCGTAGGCGTGATGGAAGGTGTTTGGGTGGAGGCTTCGGCAAACACGTTTCCCGCCGTTATCAAAAGGGGAACAGTGACCGAGGTATTCACTTCCACCCGGTCTTCCAGGCCCCGGATAAGAGCGGGCTCGTCCCTCAACACCTTGAGCACGGCCTTGTCCACCACATCGGATTCTTTCCGCACGGCAAATCGATGGATCGAAACCGCGTTGACGATATCACCGTCATAGCGGAGGAACGGGGTCAGCCAATCATCCTCGGCGTGGCTGTACTTGCTGGCCAGCTCGGGGCCCAGGATGACCAGACCCGGATCGATCAATTTCATCGCGTTGTAGACCTCCCGGAACTCGTTGATGTACCGGTAAACATTGAAGGGCGACTGGTTCGGGTCGTCGTTGATGCCATCCAGGCGGTCCGGTTCGTCACCCAGCGCCCAGTATTCCACCCGGCCCGGGTGGGCGTCGTTGGCATGCGCCACCAGGTAGGCGGCCGTATCGGCGCCGAGGTAAGGCAGGGGAAGTTTCACCAGGGGCACGCAACCCACCTGGTCGCAATAGGAAGTGAAAAGGTCCAGCGTGCTTGCCATTTGTTCCTTCGTCTGGGTCTTCGGGTCTAAGCCCGAAAGATCGAGAAATTTTAGCCCTAAGGGTTTCACATAGTTTGCCGGGTCAGTGACCGGAGGCAGGGGGAGCCCGCCGGAGGGAGATTGGAGGTTCAGGCCGAAGAAGCTATTGCCCACCTTGCCTGTTTCGGGAATCAATTCTTCGGGAAGCGACTTCAACTTGACTGTGACGGGGGCATTCTTTACGTAGGGGGAAAGGCTGGTGAAGAAACCATCCTGCCGGGCGTAGATGAGGGTTCGGTCGTAAAGTTTGATCTTGGGAAATACGAATCGCCCGTTGGCGTCCGTCCGGGCATCTTCAGTACCAGGCCAGGTGGTGACGACCGCGCCAGACAAGGCAATTCCCTTTTCATCGCGCACGAAGCCCGTGACCGGCTTGGAGCCCCGGAAGGTGTCGCCGGAAGTTCCATCCAAGACCAGATCCGCGTTGAGGTCGCTGCCTTCCGAGAAGGGGACCTGGAGAGAGACTTTTCCAACCCACTGGATCTGCGCCCACTTGCCCGGATGGCTGGGGGATAAATCGTCCTGGGCCATGTCCATGCGCACGATCCGGTTGCCGCTTAAGGAACCGCCTTCGTCCAAAACCACATCCATGGCGGCTAACTTGCCCGGCCCCAGATCCAGCCCCTCGAAAAAGGCCAGGGGCACACAGGCTTCCAGAACGTACCCCTTCGGGTCCTTGCGAGCGACTACCCGGCCCCCAGTGATTTCCCTGTCCATGTTGAAGCAATACATGGAGGCCATCTTGCATTCGTTGCCAGGCGAGAAACCCAGGTGGTAATCACCCCGCGACAAACGGTTCCGGCGCACGCTTCCCTGCCCGGTGGAGAGGAGCAGTTCCACGCAATCCCCGTTCATGAGGCCGAGCTTGGTACCGTCATTGACGATTAATCGGGGCTTGGTCACTACCGCGGAAAGGTAAAGAAACTGGGCGTCATAGGTGACGAAAACGCGTCCGCTAAAATCGTCGTCATCCTTCCAGAAAGGCGCGCCCGAGGTGACCTGGTTTTTTTGGTAAAGATGAAAAATTCGGGCAGGGGGCCAATCATCCAGATGGCCGTCGATGCGGATGACGGAAACCGCCTCGCCGATGGCGAGAGCCGTGGGCGTGGCAGATTGGGCGAAAAGACGGGGCTGGAGCCATAAAAAAAGGGCCAGGGCCGGGAGAGCGTATTTCAGGCGTAAAGGGAAAGGCCGTTTCATGGGCCGTATTATAAGGGTTCCTGCCCCTGAGTTAAAAAGTAAAGCCGAACTTGAACTCGGGGATGATATAGGGGAAAGGAACAACTTCCGTATTTTGCGAGTAGGTATCCTGATACTCCCCATTCGTGTAGATGTACCCGGTATAGAGTGGATTGTTGACGAAGATCACCGCGACTCCCATCTTCCATCCGATCTCCATGGTCATCCCATCCATCGGCAGGGTCCGAAAACCAAACAGGTAACCCAGACCAAACAGGTCGAAATTCGTTTGGGAATAGCCCCAGGGGTCATTTCCCTGATGCAAGGCGTAATAAATGACGCTGAAGCCGTAGTAGCTCGTAAGTCCGCTGGGGGAGGAATAAAACTTGATGCGGGGCTCGAAATAAAGCATGGCTCCCCCAACCGTGGTGGGATTATAGCTGTAGGAATCTGTCGAGCTGTCCCAGACGTCATTGTAGTAGGTTTGACCCAGCGGTATGTAGGCGAGGGACGCGCCGACGTTCACGAGCGGATTGAGGAAATACCCGAAATCCAGGTCGGCGACGGTGGGTGTGATGATCCCCAGCATGATCGCGAAATGCGGGTCGTAGAATTGGCTCTTGGGCCCGTTATAAAGCTCGATGGACTTCTCATCCGGGTTCAATTTGGTCTGGTCCGCTTCTTTCAGGCTCATCCTGCTTTTTTCCTGCAGGTATTTACCCGCGTAATACTCTTCCATGAGGGGATGGTCCTTCGGGTTCAGCCCGTAATAGCGCAATTTGCCATCCGCGTCCTGGATCGCTTCGGAATAGTTTTCTTGCAGATTGACCCCCGGGGCCGAATGTTCCGTGCCGGGAATCGGTGGAGGAACCGGGCCAGAATTATCCGTGCCAGGAAGAGGAGGAGGTGCGGGGGAGTTGGTGCCTGGCATCGGCGGTGGGACTGGGGCGGAGGAATCCGTTGTTGGAACCGGCAGGGGAGCAGCGGGCATGGCGGCCAGTTTTTTCTTCAACGCGGCGGCGAAGGCCTTGGTTCCCTTATCCTTGTGAAGCGCTAGGCTTGCATTGAAGGCATCCAGAGCGTCCTGGAACTGGTTTTGCTTGTAGAGGCAGTTTCCGAGAGAAAGATAGGCCGGCCAGTTCTTCGGGTCTACCTGAACAGCCGCTTTCAGGTATTTGGCCGCGTCGTCCAACTGGTTCTTCTGGTAGAGGGAAACCCCCGCATTTAAATATTCCTGGCTGGTCACTGCATGGGCTGAAAACGTTATAAAGAAAACCCCCAATAGAAACGGCATGAGTATTGGCTTACGCATAAGATACTTCCCTTTCAAAAATTCCCTGTTTCGGGATGAATTTAATACAGCAGACCCGACCAATCGCGATACTTTAGCTTTCGAAAACAACGGTACGATTAAAACTTTTCCTAAAGAGGCGCCAGATCATCGGTCATGGCGGCGAGGAATTCCTTGGGTGGAAAGGTGCTCTTTCTCAGCCCCGGAAAACCGCCCCACTGAAACGTGGTCCGCAAATAATCGATAAAGGTCGTTTTGTGCCACTCTTCAATAAAGGGCGCGTCCACGGCTGGGTTGGGCAGTTCGATAGCGTAGGGCAATCCCCCGCTCACGTTGGCTTTGTGGTAATAATCCGGGCTCATGTCCATCCTGAATTTTTCCCGTTCCTTGGCCGGACGGCTTTCCATCTCCTGCTTCCATTCGGGAAATTCATAATCGAGGAAATAAGGAAAGGGCTCGATGACCAGGGGATCGGGATAATCCTCAGGGAAAAAGGACTTGTGCTTTCCGGTCAGGTTGACCGAGCCGATCATCTTGTAGAAAAACCGCACGGACATGGGAATGGGCCCGGCCAACTTGGCCAATTCTTCGATTTTTTGCTCAATATCGGGAGAAGGCGGGAAATAAATCTCGCTGGGGTAGGTGAATTCGTAATTTAGGTTTTGCAGGCGCTCGATGATGCGCTCGACGTTGATCTGGACCCGTTCCATGGTCTCGGTGGCGACCGCTTCGGCGTCTTTCAGGATTTCCAGGTCCTCGATAGTTCCCAACTTCAAAAGCTCGGCCCAGACCTGCTTGTATTCCCCGTGCAGATAGCGTTCCAGATAGGACATTGGGGCTGAACCCTCTCACGCATGGTTAACTGTCCCTATGTTACACCCTGGATTTTTTCAACTTTCATGAGATTGAGCATCAAAGGAAGCATTAACCTTGGCGAGGAATAATCCTGCCAAATTAAAAAAGCGAACCCGAAGGCTCGCCTTTTATGAAATTCGATTCTTTTAGTTTTTTAAATCGGAGAAAGCACCATGTTTGATTCTTCGAATTCATTGGAGAATAGGGCTACCCAGCCCTATTCATAATTCAAATAGGGCTGGGTAGGGTCGTCTCGCCCATCAAATACAGATCCACTCCCCGGGCCGCGGCGCGGCCTTCGGCGATGGCCCAGACGATGAGGGATTGACCTCGTGTCATGTCCCCCGCCACGAAAATTCCCGGCACGTTGGTCATCTTGCTGGAGTCCGCCTTGACGTTAGAACGCTGGTCCAGCTCTATCCCGAGTTTCTCAAAGAGCGGATTCTTTTCCGGGCCCAGGAAACCCATGGCTAAAAGGACCAGGTCGGCAGGAATTTCGAATTCGCTTCCAGGAACTTCCTGCATCTTCGGCGGGCCCGAGGGCTGGGGCACCCATTCAACCTTGACGCCCTTGAGCTTCTTGACCACGCCGTTCTCGCCGGTAAATTCCTTGGTGGAAACGCTGTAAAGGATTTCTCCGCCCTCCTCATGGGCGCCCGCCACGCGAAACACGCGGGCCCATTCGGGCCAGGGGTTGTTTGCCGCTCGGGATTGGGGGGGCTTAGGCAATACTTCCAGGGAAGTCACGCTCTTGGCGCCCTGCCGGTGGGCGGTGCCGATGCAGTCTGCGCCCGTGTCACCGCCACCGATGACGATGACATGCTTGCCCTTGGCGACAATCTGGTTCTCGACCTTATCGCCCTGCTGAACCTTGTTGGACTGGGTCAGGTATTCCATGGCGAAATAAACACCCTTTAGTTCCCGGCCCGGTACGGGCAGGTTTCGGGGCTGGGTGGCTCCTCCGGTGAGGACGATAGCGTCAAAGTTTTTGCGCAGATCCTCGATGGGCACGTTGTGGCCGATATTGGCGTTCGTTTTGAATTCTACGCCCTCCGCTTTCATTTGATCCATCCGGCGGTCAACATGCCGCTTTTCCATTTTGAACTCGGGGATACCATAACGAAGCAGGCCGCCGATGCGGTCCGCGCGCTCGAATACGGTGACGGAGTGGCCCACCCGGGCCAGTTGCTGGGCGGCGGCAAGACCTGCGGGCCCCGAACCAACCACAGCTACCTTCTTCCCCGTCTTCTTCTCACTCGGCAAGGGTTTCACCCAGCCTTGGTCCCAGGCATGGTCGATGATAGAAACCTCGATCTGCTTGATCGTGACCGGCTGGTCGTAAACATCCATCGCCAAAGTGCATGAATTTTCACAGGGGGCGGGACAAAGACGGCCCGTGAACTCGGGGAAATTGTTGGTGGCGTGAAGTCGGTCGATGGCTTCCTTCCAGCGGTCGCGATACACCAAATCGTTCCAGTCGGGGATGATGTTGCCCAGGGGACAGCCCATGTGGCAATAGGGAATGCCGCAATCCATGCAGCGGGCGGCCTGGGTCTTGAGTTGAACGGCCTCGGAGGGAAGAACGTATTCTTTCCAATCCTTCTTGCGTTCCTCGACGGGGCGCTTGTGGGGAACTTCCCTTCCCGATTCCATGAAGCCAGTGGGTTTCGCCATCTTTTCCTCTAACGCTTGGTAATGTGGTTTAAGCGACCGCGACCGGCTTGGCCGGTGCGTTCTTCTGGGCCTGAAGGGCCTTTTTGTAATCAGTCGGGAAAATCTTCACGAACTGCTTGGAGGAAGCCGCCCAGTCCTTCAACAATCCAGCGGCAACTGGGCTCTGGGTGTATTCCTGGTGTTTTCGCAGCATGTCGCCCACGATCCTCACGTCTTCCTCGTCCAACGGGTCTAGTTCCACCATGCTCGTGTTGCAGCGGATGGCAAAATCCCCTGTCTTGTTCCATACATAAGCGATACCGCCGCTCATTCCGGCGGCGAAATTGCGGCCCGTGTGGCCGATGACGACTACCCGGCCCCCGGTCATGTATTCGCATCCGTGATCGCCCACTCCCTCAACGACCGCATGCACGCCCGAATTTCGGACGCAAAAACGTTCGCCGGCCTTGCCCCGCAGGTAGGCTTCCCCGCTGGTGGCTCCGTAAAGAAGAACGTTCCCGACCAAAATGTTTTCCTCGGGTATGAACGTGGATTCCTTGGAGGGATAAACGATGATCTTGCCCCCGCACAACCCCTTGCCCAAGTAATCGTTGGCGTCGCCCTCGAGCCTTAAGGTCATGCCCCGGGGCACGAAAGCCCCGAAACTGTTGCCCGCCGAGCCCTTGAAGGTGATCTGGATGGTGTCATCCGGCAAACCCTTGGAGCCGTACTTGCGGGAAATCTCTGCGCCCAGCATGGTGCCAACGGTGCGGTTGATGTTGCGGATGGGAGTTTCGAACTTGATTGGTTTTTTGTCTTCCAGCGCCGGCCTACAGCGCTCGATCAAGACCTCGTTATCCAGCGCCTTGTCCAAACCGTGATCCTGTTTCTGAACGCAATAGACCGGACCCAGATCGGACTCGGCGGGGCGGTGGAAGATGGCCGAGAAATCCAGGCCCTTGGCTTTCCAGTGAGCGATTGCTTCGTTGGTTTCGAGCCTATCGGAATGGCCAACCATCTCGTTGATGGTCTTGAATCCAAGTTCGGCCATGATCTCGCGCATTTCCTCGGCGATATAAAGCATGAAGTTGACCACATACTCGGGCTTGCCCGTGAATTTCTTCCGCAATTCGGGATTCTGGGTGGCGACTCCGACCGGACAGGTATCCAAGTGGCAGACCCGCATCATCACGCAACCCTCGGCCACAAGGGCCGCGGTGGCGAAACCGAATTCTTCGGCACCCAGGAGACAGGCGATGGCCACGTCCCGGCCGGTCTTCAATTGGCCGTCGGTCTGGACCACGATGCGATCCCGCAGACGGTTCTTGACTAATATTTGATGCGTCTCAGCCAACCCCAGTTCCCAGGGGATGCCGGCGTGTTTGATGGAAGTTAAGGGGCTGGCGCCCGTGCCGCCGTCAAAACCGCTGATCAACACATGATCCGCGTGGGCCTTGGAAACACCCGCCGCAACCGTGCCGACCCCCACTTCCGCGACCAGCTTGACGGAGATGCGGGCGTTCTTGTTGGCGTTCTTCAGATCATGGATGAGCTGCGCCAGGTCCTCAATCGAATAGATGTCATGGTGGGGTGGAGGCGAGATAAGTTGGACGAAGGGAGTGGAGAAACGGGTCTTGGCGATCCAGGGATAAACCTTCTTGCCTGGCAGCTGTCCGCCCTCGCCCGGCTTGGCGCCCTGCGCCATCTTGATCTGAAGTTCCTTGGCGTGAACGAGATAATTGCTCGTGACTCCAAAACGACCCGAAGCCACCTGTTTGATGGCAGAATTACGGGAGTCGCCGTTGGGTTCGAGGTTATAACGCTCTTCGTCCTCCCCGCCTTCACCGGTGTTGGACTTGCCGCCCAACCGGTTCATGGCAATGGAAAGGGTCTGGTGGGCTTCCTGGCTGATGGAGCCGTAGGACATGGCCCCTGTGGCGAAACGCTTGACGATTTCGGTGGCTGGCTCAACCTGGTCGAGAGGGATGGAGTTGCCTTTCTTGAAACGGAAGAGACCCCGGAACGTGCAGAGGTTTTTCGATTGGTCGTTGACGGACTTGGAATATTCCTTGAACAGCTTGTAGTTGCTGGTCTTTACCGAGGTCTGGAGCTTGTGGATGGTGTCGGGGTTGAACAGGTGCTTTTCGCCGTCCCGGCGCCATTGGTAGCGGCCGCCCCAATCCAGGTCCAGTTCACGGGCCGGGCGTTCGGGGAAGGCGGCGCGGTGGCGGCGTTCCAGTTCGTTGGATAGTTCCATTAGGCCGATACCGCCGATGCGGGTGGCGGTCCAGGTAAAGTATTCTTCCACGAAATCCTTGTTGAGCCCGATGGCCTCGAAGATCTGCGCGCCCCGATAACTCTGGATGGTGGAAATGCCCATCTTGGACATGACCTTCACGATGCCCTTGTTGGCGGCCTTGATGTACTTTTTCACGGCCGTCTTGTGGTCAATCTCGGCGGAAAGTATCTTGCGCCGGATCAGGTCGTCCAAGGTTTCAAAAGCGAGATAGGGGTTGATGGCGTTGGCGCCGAAACCTAAGAGGAGAGCGAAATGATGAACTTCCCTCGGTTCGCCTGTTTCCAGGAGGAGTCCCACCTTGGTGCGTTCGCCCTGACGGATCAGGTGGTGATGCACCCCGGCGGTTGCCAGTAGGCTGGGGATGGGGGCCAGGTCGTGGTTCATTCCACGGTCTGAAAGAATAAGTATCTGGTAGCCGTCCTTAACGGCCTGGCTCGCTTTTTGGCGGAGGTCTTCTACGGCCTTGGCCAGACCAACGCCCCCTTCTGAAACCTTGTAGAGGATGGGAAGCGTGATGGACTTGAAGCCCTTGTGTTTTATATGAGTGAACTTGGCCAACTCATCGTTATCCAGCACCGCGCAGAGCAACTCGATCTGGCGGCAACTTTCCGGCGTGGGTTTGAGCAAGTTCCCTTCCGGGCCCACGGTGGTTACCACCGAAGTCACGAGTTCTTCCCGAATAGCGTCCAAAGGCGGGTTGGTGACCTGGGCGAAAAGCTGTTTGAAATAGTTGAAAAGCGATTGGGGCTGTTCGGAAAGCACAGCCAGGGGAGTGTCATCGCCCATGGAGCCGATGGGCTCTTCCCCATTGGTGGCCATGGGGGTCATCAGGATCTTGATCTCTTCGTGGGTGTAACCGAAGGCCCTCTGGCGCTTCAGGACCGTGTCGTGGTCCGGCTCGGGCACGTGGGGGGCCCCCGAAAGGCTTTCCAGGCTGGTCAGGTTTTCTTTCAGCCATTCCCCGTAGGGGTGGGCCTTCGAGATCTTCTCTTTCAGTTCGGAGTCGTCAATGATCCGGCCCTCGGCCAGGTCGATAAGGAACATTTTTCCGGGTTCCAGGCGGCCTTTGCGGGCCACGCGGGAAGGTTCGATATCCAATACGCCAACTTCGCTGGCCATGATGACCATGTCGTCCTTGGTGACGTAATAGCGGGAGGGGCGAAGACCGTTCCGATCCAACACAGCGCCGATGACCCGGCCGTCCGTAAAGGCGATGGAGGCGGGGCCGTCCCAGGGTTCCATCAGACAGGAATGGTATCGGTAAAAGTCCTTCTTATATTGTGGCATGGTGGCGTGACCGCTCCAGGCCTCGGGGATGAGCATCATCATCGCGTGGGGCAGAGGACGGCCGGCCATAACCAGGATTTCGAGGGCGTTGTCAAAGGTGGCCGAGTCGGATTGGCCTTCCCGGACGATCGGCAGGAGGCGCTTCATTTCTTCAGCCGTGTAATGGTCGCTGGCAAAGAGGGCTTCCCGGGCGTGCATCCAGTTGATGTTGCCCCGCAGGGTGTTGATCTCGCCGTTGTGGGCGATGTATCGGAAGGGGTGCGCCAGGTCCCAGGAGGGGAAGGTGTTGGTCGAGAAACGGCTGTGTACCAGGGCCAGGGCGGATTCCACGTCCTTGTCCCTCAAGTCGGGGAAATAGGGAGAAACCTGGCCGGGAGTAAGCATGCCCTTGTACACGAGGGTCCGGCACGAAAAGCTGGCCAAGTAGAAGAGATTTTTTTCGGTCAGGATGGAAGCAGTCACGGCGTTTTCCACCCTTTTGCGCACGAGGTACAATTTCCGCTCGAAAGCGTCCTGGTCCTTGAGGACAGCGGGCTTTCCGATGAAGACCTGCTTCATAACCGGCTCCGAGGCTCGGGCAGTGGGCCCGATTTCGGAATTGTCGGTGGGAACAAGGCGCCAACCCAGGAGGGTCAGCCCCTCTTCCTTCACCACACGAGCGATCACTTCCTCACAAAACTGGATATGGTCAGGAATCTTGGGAAGAAACACGGCGCCCACACCGTAGTCACCTGCCGGCGGAAGCTCGAATCCCAGAGAGTTGGAGGTCTTTCGGAAAAACTTGTCAGGAATCTGGATAAGGATGCCCGCCCCGTCGCCCGTGTTGGACTCGCATCCGCAGGCGCCCCTGTGGGAAAGGTTCAGAAGAATCTCGACGCCCTGCTGGACGATCTCGTGGCTTTTGCGGTTCTTTGTGTCGGCCACGAAGCCCACTCCGCAGGAATCTTTCCCCATATCAAAGGGGCTCAGGAGATTTTCATTGGGGTTGGATTGAATCGGCATCGAATTCATGGTTGCTCCGCAGAAACGATAGGTAAAAAAAACGGCCCAATAGAGGGCCGACACATTTACCGTAAGTAAAGGGGAGCTAAATTACAACAGATTAGGGGCTTTTTCAAGCAAAGGGGCGGTGATTGGGTCGAGAGGTTTGACTATGCTAGGGTTGATTAACAAATTTCCTCAGGGCTTGCCCTGGTTGATAAAAGCCATAATTGCGGGCTCGCCCTGGTAGCCCACGAGGACACGCGATTCATTTTTATCAGGATATTCCACAACCAGGGTGGGATAACCCCGAACTTGGTATTTGACCTGGAGATCGGAAACGTCCTTCGAGTTAGTGCCCGTTTCCCTCGGCTCATCCATGACCACGACAGGAACGTAAAGACGGGTGATCTGTTTCGCGTCATCGGCTTTCTCAAAAACCGCCTGATCCATCAGTTTGCAGTATCCGCACCAATGGGCGGTGAAATCGTAAAGGATGGGCTTGTGGGTCCGCTGGGATTCTTTCTGCCCTTCCGCGGGTGGGAGCCAGCTGATGGTCTCGGTACCAGATGACGAACCGGTGGAAACGGCGGGCGCGGAGGGGGTAGGAAAGATCTGATCGTAATATTTTCCTGTCAAAACACCTGTGAGACCAAACCCCAGGATGCCCAGGACCAAAAGAGCCTTGCCTCCCGTTTTCTCGATTCTCATGATTCCCCAAACAATAGAGGCGCAGGCCGGGATCATGCCGATGAAAGGAATCAGCGATGCGAAGCCGGCAATCCACTGCCACATTCCGATGGATGAAGGAGAGTCTTCCGAGCCGTCAAAATGGGAGGAGAGGGGGGACATAGCTCAATTGTAACCCTATTCGAGAAGGGTGTTGGCTAATTGTTCTTGCCGAAATAGTCCTGGAAAAATTCAGTTTTTGCCTGAACAAATCTTTTTTCGAGGATGGCTTGGCGTATTTCCGCGGCGGTCTGGCACATGAAGTGGAGGTTATGCAGGCTCACCAACCTCAGCACGAGCAGTTCCTCCGCCATGCACAGGTGGCGCAGATAGGACCTGGTATAGTTTCGGCAGCATTCGCAGGAACAATCCGGATCAAGGGGGGAAAAATCTTTGGCGTACTGGGCGTTCTTCAAGACGACCTTTCCCTTCCGCGTCAGGGCCGTGCCGTTGCGGGCCACCCGAGTGGGAAGGACGCAATCGAACATATCCATGCCCCTTTCCACACACTCCCAGAGGTCTTCGGGCGTTCCCACACCCATAAGGTAACGAGGCTTGTTTTCCGGAAGGAGGGGCGCGGTGAAGCGGACCGCTTCATATATCTTTTCGCGCGATTCCCCGACCGACACCCCGCCGATAGCGTAACCCGGAAAATCCATGGCGATCAAATCGGCCGCGCTTTTTTCCCGCAGGTGGTTAAAGTGAGATCCCTGAATGATCCCGTAAAGCGACTGCCGGTCAGACCGGCCGCTTTTCTGGTGTGTATCCAGGCACCGTTTAGCCCATCGGGTCGTGCGTTCCACCGAGGCCAAGACATATTCTTCCGGCGCGTCATAGGGAATACACTCATCCAGAACCATGATGATGTCGGCGCCGATCTGGTGCTGGATCTTGACCGCCGATTCGGGACTCAAGGATTGGGGGCTCCCATCCAAGTGGGACTGAAACTCCACTCCCGCTTCCGAAATCTTGCGAAGGTCCGCCAGGCTGAAGACCTGGAACCCCCCGGAGTCGGTCAGGATCGGCCCGTCCCAGTGCATGAAGCCATGGAGACCGCCTGCATGCTCGATTAATTCCGCCCCCGGGCGAAGCATCAGGTGGTAGGTGTTGCCCAAAAGGATGGTGGCCCCACAGGCTCTCACATCTTCAGGAGAAAGTGCCTTCACCGAAGCCTGGGTGCCCACGGGCATATAGCAGGGCGTTTGTACATCCCCGTGGGAAAGCTTTAATAGTCCGGCACGGGCGGAGGAGTGGTTGTCTTTGGCGATCAGTTGAAAGTCATGCATGGATGAAAGAGCGCCCCCATTGAAGAAATAAACTGGCCCAGAAACCCATCACAAGAAGCGATAAGAAACATCCCAGCCGGAAGGACACGGGACGGTAAACCAGAGTTGCTTTTTCTTCACCCGGGTTCAAAACCGCGCCCCGGAAACCATAATTCACGTCTTCCAAGGCCCTCTCGATTCCCCCGGCGGCGAAACGCCAACCCGGGTAATCCATTTCACTGGAAACCAGAAGTGCCTTGCCGGTTCCCAATGCGGACAATTCTACTTCGTTCGCTGTTCGTTTGGTTTCATTTACTTTTCTAAAGGAGTAGTCACCAATCAAAGCGGGGTTCCCGACCCAACATTCCTGATTGAAATGAAAATGTTGAATATTATTTTCACCCAATTCCGCCTGCCAACCTTTCGCTGGGATGGCCCGGACAACCGAAAACCATTTGGGCAGGGGATTCGGATACTCCAGTAAGGCAACCGGGTTTTCCCCCATCCGGTACCGAACGCTTAGGTAATTCAACAAGGGGTCCACTGCTTTGGGGGAAACCGAACCGGTCAAAAGGTACCATCTCAAGTAACTGTTCAACAGAATGGGGTTGGGATAGGACACCTCCTCACGGTCAAATCCCAGGGGAACATTCGGGATCAGGTTTTGCTTCATCCTTTGATAGACATCCTTGATGCTGTTTCCGGAAACGGTCTGGTATGAATCGACCACTTGGGGTGACTGGTAGATCCGACCCGGCTCTTTCATCGACGCGAGGATGGAAGGCGGCTGCTCGTAATAGGCTTTTTCCAGAGTGAAGTTGATTCCCCGGGCGGCGGGCATGATTGAAAACGCAACAGCGAGAACCAGGCAGGCCCACCGAACCTGGGTGGACGGGCCTCCCGCTACATTGATGGCAGAAACAACCAGGAACAAGAGGGATGCCCAAGTGGACAGAAGATCAAGGGGGACACCCGCCAAAAAGGCCCATCCGAACAACAAAAGAGCGAAAAATATCCTGACCATCCCAATACTTTCCTTGTCACCTTCCGGGGAAACCCATTGGACCGCTGATTGCATACCAAGCCGTGCCCCAAAAAAGAAAACCAGGGGCAAAAGATATCCCGAGCGGACGACCCATCCGTAAAAGGGGATATAGGACTTCATCCAGCTGCCAAAATAAGTTGTATCCCCAAGACTCAAAAGAACCCAAAGGAGAAAAAGAAAAGCGGGTCCCCCCTGAAGCTTCCTTTTAAAAGCGGTCCAGACCAACAGTGCCAGAAGAGGAATCCCCATATGGAAAGAATAGAGCCAGTAGGGAACCTCGACCTGGGTATAGAGGGGCTGGCCAAAGGAAAAGGGGTTTAGCCAAGTGGCCAGCGACCCCAGCGGCAGGCTTTGAGTCATGTTCAGGCGGGAAGAGATGTTGCTTAAGTTCCTGAATTCTAAAAACGGCAAACCCCAGGCCATATTGTATCCAACCGCCAGGAGAACAGCGGGAGTGAGCGATATGAAAAGTTTGGCCCAATCCCGCAGTTTCGTCTTGACCGCCGATTCAAGAACCAGAGCCAAGATAGTGAGGTAAGCGAAAAGGGGGTAACCGGATGCCATTTGCAGGCCTAAGCTGATGGAAAGGAGCAGGTGATAACCAGTCGTTTCCTTCCTCCATTGGTCGAAAGACCAAAAGACCCAGGGGATCCAGGCATAGGCGAAGAGCATGACCGGATCCCAGGTGTAGCAGACCGCGCTGGTGGCGAAACCGAACAGCAGCGCGCCCAAAAGGCACGCGGCGGGGGAAAAGTCCCTTCCCCGGGCGAAGACCCAGAAACCCGCCAGGGCGAACAGGTGGTGGAAAAGGATGGAAAGATTGAAGGCGGTGAGGGGGGAAAGAAGAAAATAGAGAAGCCGCACGGGCGGATACCAGCAGTCCATTTCAGGATCGGCCAGGTAGGGAGTTCCTAAACCCGCATCCGGGTTCCAGAGAGGGAGTAATCCTTTTTGAAAAACTTCCGCCCCGTGCAGCCAGAGAGGATAAAAAAAGCGGGAGGCATCCGCCATGACGAAGGCCCGGCCCCCGAATAGCACGTGCTCATGGAGCCAGACCCAGAGAGCCAGGAGAATAAACAGGGGCAAACCGTCCCGACCCCACGAAAAAGGGAGGAAAATTTGATTCGGGGATTCGTGCCTGGAAACCGGAATTACATCACCCAACATTGAGTTCCCTTATAAACAGATATTTAATTAAAGAGCTGAATTCACGGAGTAAGTGCAACACTTCGCCGGAAGACTTCCGCCGGAGTTTTAAAACCCAAACATTTTCTGGGCCTGTGATTGAGCCATCTTTCGATGGCTTTGAATTCTTTGAGA
>Ga0182030_10007339_pt1 | contig 23025 bp, 19 predicted proteins | sample 812S3MmetaG_FD_121299 | JGI IMG/M metagenome (GOLD analysis project Ga0182030, IMG submission 121299) | Permafrost microbial communities from Stordalen Mire, Sweden - 812S3M metaG (Illumina Assembly) | ecosystem: Environmental > Terrestrial > Soil > Wetlands > Permafrost | place: Sweden...
AACATCGCCGACTGCTTCTGATCGTCTCCACGCATACTTCTTAACTAAACCAATCCCCTGTGGAGAAAAAGTAACTCAAAGAGAACTTCTGATGCAGAGTTTTTCCGCAGCCTGTTTAGCCGCCGAGGGAGGTTTTTACGACATGTTGCATTCCCTCAGCGGCTAAAGCCGAAGATCAAAATCGGCTTTTACCGTACGGGCTAAACAGGCTGCGGAAAAACTCAATTTCTCAAAAGTAGCGAAAAATGGATCGCGCCAGGAGGCCCCAGGAGCGATCCGGGAGGGTCGGTTGATGGTTTTGCATCCCCCAAATTTAGCTCCTTCGCCATCCATTCGGAGTTTTTCCGCAGCCTGTAAAGCTCGTACCCTTCAACGCATAGTTTCTGGACAGGTTCTTAGAACGGGAAGCGGACGGTAAAGATCCCGTTGTGGTTGTTGCGATAGAACTTACTCGTTGCGATCTGGAAGCCGCCGCCAATCGACATGCCGACTCTTTTCGTCAGCTTGAAACGTCCGGCCACAACTCCCGGAGTGATATAGTTCAGCGTCTGACCGGCGTGCTCTCCATCCTGATAGTGCGTGGTGTTGAACTCAACCTCCGGCGAGAGCTTCTTCACCACGCGGTATTGCAGGGTGTTGTTCCAGAGGAGATTCGTTCCATTGGCAACTTCGTCGTGCGTTGGAATCTGCGCGCCGAAGGTTCCCTGTACATCGAAGTTGCCGAAGCCCTTGCCATACGCGATGGTCGGCGTGATTGTCGCCGAATTGGCCCCCGTCACCTGGCCGTTCGAATAGGATCCGGTGGGGATGCTCCAACCCAGAAATGCCGTCAGGATGTAATTGCCGTGCTGTTCGTTCCTAGAGAGGATGCGGTACTTGACCAGGAACGCAAGATCACCTGCCCCATTCGTTTCGCTCGGGTCGCCGCTGTAGTTGTAATACGGAGGAGCCTGGAGGATCAACTCGGTCTTGTACCAGGGAATCAGCTCCACGCCCTTTGCTCCATCGTATTCGTTCCATGTATATCCGTCTGCATGTTGCAACCAGTCCTGATCGTAGCGCACTTCTTCTTCCAGGCGCGGCGTCGTGGTCGCAAGCGGTGTCATCCAGTGCGGCTGCTCGCTCTGGGTCTTGTCCACCCGATGAAACCAGTTCGAGAAATACTCATCCTGTTGCGCGATTAGTGGGATGGGAAGGACAAGAAGGGCTGTAGCGAGCAGGCCTCTCAGGGTCGCGGGCAAGGGGAAGTTTTTCATGAATCGATATTATACGAATTTATTTCCTGATTTGATTCGATTCGTCTCAATCAGCCCCGGCAAACATGCAAGCAATCTGCAGCAAAGGGATATGGAGAAAGTCTTCACTTCCCCGCTCCCGGCCTATACTCTGGATGCGATGGAACGGATGCGATGCAAGGAGGGCCCATGGCAGAGCGCCAAAACCTGTTGACGCCGCGCGAGGCCGCGGCTGCCATCGGCGTCAGTTACGCGACCATCAAGAAGTGGATTCTGGCCGGAACCCTGAAGAGCAGCCGCACGCCGGGCGGGCACCATCGCATCGCCGAGAGCGCGCTGGCTCCGCTGCTGAGCCAGCCGGCAAAGAGCAAACCCCAGGCTGCGCGCATCGAATCGCGAGAGCGCTTCCGCTCCACCAGCGGCCGCAACCAGCTGGTGGGCACTATCGTCGAGGTCAAGATCCGCGGCATCCTGGCCCAGGTGGTGCTGGCCATCGGCGAGCAGCGCATCACGGCCATCATCACTGCCGACGCGGCGCGGGAGATGCAGCTGCGCAAGGGGCAAACCGCGGCAGCGCTGATGAAGGCCACCTCGGTGATGATTACCCGCATCTAGTGTTCCAAACTGCACACGCACCACATCGATAACTTGGAAGCCGCCACCCCGTCTGATACCGTGAATACAGCGGTTCTCCAATTGCCGTGACCCGGAATCTGCGCGGACCGAACGCATTTTTCCTCAGGAAGAATGGACTCCGCGCAAAACGCGCGAAGGCGCTGAAATTGGAGATCTGCTCGATGAGGTGAATGACGATTCTTACCGCTGCCTTGCTCCTCTTCTTCCAGGCCGACGGCGGCGCCGGCCCAACGACTTCCTCGGGTCCGGCCTCGATCTCGGAACTGTTCGGCAACATTGGCTCCGTGGCTACCGCGGTGCTGGTGCTGCTGCTGCTGGCCAGCCTCTACTCCTGGACCATCATTCTGGGCAAGATCTTCGCTTTCCGCAGGGCCACCAGGGAGACGCGCCGCTTCATCCGCGCCTTCCGCAAGGCCAGCCGGTTGCAGGAGATCTCCACTCTCGCCGCCGACTGCAAGGCCAGCCCTCTGGCGCAGGTGTTTGAAGACGTCTACGAGACCTACAAGCGCCAGACCGGCGGCTCGGGGCCGCCACGCAACCTCACGCCTCTGGAGCGCTCGGCGCAGACGGCGGCCAGCGAGGCGGTCACCAATCTCGAACGCCGCATGACCGGCCTGGCGACGATTGCCTCCACAACTGTTTATGTTGGCCTCTTCGGTACGGTCATGGGCATTATCGACGCCTTCCGCGGCCTGGGCACCGCCGGCACGGCTACGCTGCGAGCCGTTGCGCCGGGCATCTCCGAGGCGCTCATCACCACCGCCGCGGGCCTGTTTGTCGCCATCCCCGCGCTCATCGCCTACAACCAGCTGTCCGCCCGCATCCGCGTCTTTGCCGGCGCCACGGACGACTTCTGCCGCGAGCTGCTCAACTCGCTCGAAGAGATTCCGGCGCGCGCCGCTGCACCCGCCCCAGCGCGGCCGGCAGGCCTTGCGCCCGGCCCCGAACCCACTCGGGAGGTTGAACGTGGCCTTTACAAGTAGCGCAGGCAGAACCAGCTCCTCGCTGGCCGAGATCAACGTCACACCGCTGGTGGACGTGGTGCTGGTGCTGCTGATCATTTTTATGATTACCGCGCCGGTGCTGCAATCGGGCATTGAGGTCGCGGTGCCCAAGACGCGGACGGTGAAGGAGATCACCGAGCAGCGGCTGGTGCTCACCATCGACAAGGGCCAGAACGTCTATCTCGGCGACCAGCAGATCAGCATTCACGACGTGAGCGACAAGCTGCATCAGCAGGGCGCCGATCCGGCGCACCAGATCATTTATCTGCGCGCCGACGAGTCGGTCCCCTTCGGCGTGTTTGCCACGCTCATGGACGCGGTGAAGCAGGCCGGCATCACCAACGTATCGATTGTGACCCAGCCTCTGGAAGCCAAGGCCGCTCCGGTGCCGGTCAATTAGAGGCCTTAGCGCGTGATTGCATCGTCATTGGGGTTCGTGGTTTCCCACCCATTCGCCAGAAGAAAGGCGAATGGATGGGGCACGGGCGTCGGTTAACTAGCCCGAGCGGCAGAGAGATTCAGCGCAGGGAAATTTATGGACAGCGTACTCGACGGCGGCGGACAACTGGAACGGGAGATGAGGCCCGACCCTGTTGCTGCGTCTGCCACCGGCTCGGTGCTGCTGCATGCGGTGCTGTTCGGCGGCATCGTGTTCTACGGCTTTTTCAACGGTTTTCTGCACCACAACTACTGGGGCAATCCCGGCCCCGGCAGCGCCATGCAGGTGAGCCTGGATTCAGCCGCCATTCCCCTGCCCTCTGACCAGCCCAAAAACGACAATGTGCTGCCCTCGGAGACGCCCAGCCCCGCGCCCGCGCCGCCGCAGCCCAAAGCCGAGAAGGCTGTGGACGAGTCGGCGATTCCCATTCCCGGCAAAGACACCAAGCTCGACAAGCACAAGCAGGTCAAGTCCGAAGCGAAACAGCCAACCCCCAAGCAGCTCGCGCCCAGCAAGGCCAAGCAGCCTCCGCCCAAGCCGGACAGCCGCGTTCAGTACGGCGAACAGGCCGGTTCCAAGCTGGCCCGCTCCACCTACGCAGAGACCGCCAATGCCAATCAGCCGGTCAGCGTGAGCAACGGAGACTTCGGCACCCGTTTCGCCTGGTACGTAGACGGCATCAAACGAAAAGTGGGTCAGAACTGGGATAAATACCAGGTTGACCCGCGCACGGCCAAGGGCGCCGTGGTCGAGGTCTACTTCAAGGTCAATCGCCAGGGGGTTCCGTCCGGCTTCCGGGTGGCCACCGCCAGCGGCAGCCCCACGCTCGACCGCTCCTGCCTGCTGGCCACGCAACGTGTTGACACATTTGGGGATCTGCCCCGGGAATCAAACGACCAGTGGATCGACGTCACTTATGATTGTACGTATTAGCTGTCTTCGCAGTTGTTTGAAAAACAACCGCGGATCCTTCGACTCACCACCCCCAAGCTGGAGAACGCTTGGGGCCCCTTTCGCTCAGGATGAAAGCAATCGTGTTGCTCCGGATTTCTGAGACAGGACAACAGGGAGCCGCTGAACTGGTGCTCATTTTCAATTCCGGCTTGCTTGCGAAACCACGCTTTGCTAAGGCTGCAATGGTTGATTTCATTGAAAAGCTCACCTTGCACGGATTTCACCCCGTCCCTACGGGACGGAAGCTTTCGTTGAACTCTGACCCAGGACTGCGTCCGCCGCGGCGGACTTGTCCTGGGCTATTATCGCTTCTCCCTCCGGGAGAAAATGCGATCCCACTTTCATTCACCGTGGGTTTCACAGTTTCATCTACCGTGGGTCGGCGAAGCCGGTGGACGACTGTTACAAAACCTTTGCCGGGCCTGGTTCACGGAAGGACTCGTTCACGCATGAAGGCATTTTTCCGCATCTTCCCTCTCTGTCTGCTCACCCTGCTTCCCGCCGCGCTGCGGCTCAATGCCCAGGACTGGGTGCACACCGGCACCAACATGGGCCAGGACCGGATCCGCATCGCCGCGGCCGACTTCAAGCCGGGCGCTGCTGATCCGCAGACGCCCGCCCTCAAGGCCGTCTTTGACGCCACGCTCTACTCCGACCTGGGCGGCGCGGGCATCTTCGACCTGGTGTCGAAGAGCATGAATCCCCAGGCCGTGCCCGGCTCGCCGCAGGAGCTGAGCCTGCCGCAGTGGTCCGCTGCGCCGGCCAACGCCGCCATGGTGGCCTTCGGCGGGCTCTCGGTCACTGGCGGCCGCGTTGCCGTCTCCGGCTGGCTTTTTGACGCGCACAACACCGCCAGCCCGCAGGTTCTCGCCCGGCAGTACAACGAGGCGGCCAGCGAGGAATCGGCGCGGATGATCGCTCACCGTTTCGCCGATGAGATCATCCTTCGCCTGGGCGGCGGCATCAACGGCATCGCCGAGACCAAGATCTACTTCATCAGCACCCGCTCCGGCACCAAAGAGGTGTGGATGATGGACTACGACGGCGAAAATCAACATGCCGTCACCCACCTGGGCACCATTTCCATCTCACCGCGCATCTCACCGGATAACTCCCGCCTGGCCTTTGCCTCTTTGGGCCGTGCCGGATGGGAAATTCGCATGTATTCATTCGAGCTGAACCGCTATGTTGCCTTCCCCGCCGGAGTCGCGGGCGGAAGCAACCAGTCCCCGGCCTGGTCGGGGGACGGCTCGAAGGTCGCCTTCTCCTCGGCCCGCTCCGGCAACCCGGAGCTATGGCTCTCTGACGCCAGCGGCGGCAATATGCACAAGCTGACCGCCTTCAAGGGGCCTAACATTGGCCCCACCTTCAACCCCCGCACCGGCGCGCAGATTGCGTGGGTGAGCGGGCGCACCGGCCTGCCGCAGATCTACACCATGGACATCGACGGGGGGAACGTGCAGCGCATCACCGACGGCGGCTACGCCGTCTCGCCGTCCTGGTCGCCCAACGGGCAGCTGCTGGCCTTCAGCTGGAATCGCAAATACGGCCCCGGCGACCCTGGCGGCGACGACATCCACGTGATCGATCTGGCCAGCAAGGACTACCTGCAGATCACCCACTCCTCCGGCAGCAATGACTTTCCCTCCTGGGCTCCCGATGGCCGACACATCGTGTTTCAGCGCACCATCGGCAGCCACACGGAGATCTGGACCATGCTGGCCGACGGCACCCAACAGCGCCAGTTGACCAAGACCGGCAACAACTCCATGCCCAACTGGAGCTGGAAATGAACCAGGCCCTGGACGACAGGATCGCGGACGGTCGAAGCACGACCGCGCCGGCGCCTGCGCCGTCCCGCCATGTGCCTGAAGTCGCAAGCACTAATCGGTTTTCCTCCCCCTGGATGCACTATGATTCTAAGGGTAGAAAATTTTCCTTTCGCCTAGCGCGGAAGGGACAATCCCTCGAACGTCCTGCAGTCCTGCTCTCTGCACTAGGCAGAGCAACCCACTGCGGCCTCAACGGTAGATCGTTTTCTCGCTTTGAGCAAAGGCCACAACCTGTCAGCTTTCCCAGTACGCTCTCAACCGGCGCGGTTATCCAACAGGCCGCGGACAGACGCTTGGGCGCTGGGCTTCAATCGCAAAGGACCTGGAACGCAATTGGAACGTAAACACCACGCGCATTCACCCAATCGAACTCACGGCCATTTTGAAATCACGGCCATTCTTGAAATCACGGAAGGAGTAGTCCATTGAACGCACGATTTCGCATCTTGACTCCCGCTGTCTTGCTTGTTGCACTTCTCGCTGTCGCCGGCTGCAAAAAGAAGGAAGCGGCGCCGCTCCCGAATGAAACCGCGCCCCCTGTCACCGCACCCGCCCCCACAGCCCAGATCTCAGCCACACCCGTGGTGATCTCCGCCGGCGACCAGGTGGTTCTGTCCTGGCGCACCACTGACGCCACCAGCACCTCGATCGACGGCCTCGGCGACGTGCCCAGCTCCGGCGTCAAGACCGTTACTCCGACCGCCTCCACCAGCTACCACCTGGTAGCCAGCGGCACCGGTGGTACCGCTGACGCAACCGCGCATGTGACCGTCAACTCGGCTCCCGCCGTGAACGTGCCCACCAGCACCATGAGCGCGGAAGAGGAGTTCAAGGCCCACGTGCGGGATGCCTTCTTCGACTACGACACCTACGACATCCGCAACGATGCGCAGACGGTGCTCGCAGCCGATGCTTCTTACCTGGTCAGCCATCCGGACATCAAGGTGGTCATCGGCGGCTACTGCGACGAGCGCGGCTCGAACGAGTACAACATCGCGCTGGGCCAGAACCGCGCCGACTCCGCCAAGAACGCGCTGGTCACCGCCGGCGTGGCCGCCAACCGCATCCGCGTGGTCAGTTACGGCAAGGAGAAGCCTTTCTGCTCCGAGTCCACTGAGGAGTGCTGGCAGCAGAACCGCCGTGCCGGCTTCACGCTGGACCGGTAGGAACTGGACCGGTAAGAACCTGGCCCGGTATACACAAGGCCCGGCAGCCGCGCAGTGCGCTGTTGCCGGCCGTGATTCTTCAAGCAGTCCCAGTTCTTTGCCGCCCGGCGGACAAGAACTGGGGCTGTCCCTTGTTGGGCCGTCGCCTGCGACAGTAAACTGTAACCTGTAGGCTCTGAGCCCTGAGCTCCACAGCCGATGATGGGTGACCCATGAAGATAGCTTCAACTCTGCGTAATCGCCTCCTTGCCGCGGCGGCCTTCGGCCTGCTCGCAGCCGCGCTCTCCGTGCCCGCGCACGCCGCTTCCAAGGAGATGATCGAGCTGCAAACCCAGGTCCAGCAGCTGCTCGACATGGTGCAGCGCCTGCAGTCCACGCTGGATACGCGCATGGGCGTGGTGCAGCACATGGTGGAGCAGACCAACGACGCCACCACCCAGATGGCCGCCACCGTCAACGCGCTGCAGTTGAAGATCAACGCGCAGACCGAGGCCAACAACGGCAAGCTCGACACCGTCTCCGGCCAGGTGCAGTCGCTCAACGACTCGGTCGACGAGCTCAAGTCGCGCATCGCCAAGCTGGACAAGACCGTGCAGGACCTGCAGGCGCAGCTCCAGGCCATGCAGACGCCGCCGCCCACCGCCGCACCAGCAGGCGGCCAGCCCGGCGACCCCAACGCACCCCAGGGCGCGGGGCTTGGAGCACCGCCGGCGCCGGTCGCGCCTCCCCTCAAGGACACCTACCAGGCCGCCGTCCGCGACTACAACGCCGCGCATTATGACGTTGCCTCGGGCGAGTTCCAGGATGTGCTGCACTACTATCCCAACGACGACCTGGCCGGCACCGCACAGTTCTACCTGGGCGAGATCGCCTATCACCAGCAGAACTACGCCGACGCCGTGAAGGACTACAACGCCGTTCTCGAAGGCTTCCCCGGCAGCCCCAAGGCGCCCGCGGCGCAGTTGCGCAAGGGCCTTTCGCTGCTCGAGCTGGGCAAGAAAGACACCGCCATCCACGAGCTGCGATCGCTCATCCAGCGCCATCCGCAAACCCCGGAAGCCGATCAGGCGCGGAGAAAGCTGAACGGCCTCGGCGTGCGCGTCTCCACTGCGCCAGGCCGATAGAAGAGGCCGCGCAATCTGCTTTTGAGCGCAGGAACGATGGCTTCTTCTTGAAGCGCGAGTCCTTGAAGCGCGAGTCAAGGACAAACCTTATCGCATCGAAACCCAACCAAGACCTGCTCGGAAGCGTGAGCGAATGCGCCGGGAGCGGCTTCACAAGAGGAGAAAAACGTGGCAACAAAGACACTCAATCTCACCGGCAAGTCGCTGGGCGTCTCGCTGGCAGAAGCGCGAAGCGTGATTCGGGCAGGGCAGAAGAAGGCCTCCAGGATCAATGTCCCCATGAACATTGCAGTGGTCGACGCGGGCGCCAACCTGGTGGCGTTTGAACGCATGGAAGGCGCGTGGCTGGGCAGCATCGACATTGCCATCAACAAGGCATTTACGTCGCGGGCCTTCGACATCGAGACCAAGGCGCTGGGTGAGCATTCGCAAAGCGGCGGCCAGTTCTTCGGCATTCATGCATCGAACCATGGACGCGTCATGGTGTTCGCCGGCGGCGTGCCCCTGAAGCGCGGTGGGCAGGTGGTGGGCGCGGTGGGCGTAAGCGGAGGCCTGGGAGAACAGGATCAGGCCGTGGCCGAAGCAGCAGCCGCAGCATTCGAGGAAAAGTAAACGGCGCTCCCAGTCAGCGGTGCGCCGTCTGTGGCGGCCGGAATTAGAGCAGGTTCAACTCAAGTGTTAGCACCGTGCCCCATCCATTGTGCGTCCTTTGCATAATGGGTGGGAGAGCACAGAAGCCTAAACGGACAGTAAATAGTTAGACCGAAAATGCTCTAAGGAGCCTCTGCACAAGTCGGCGTTTTGAAAGGGCACGCCTTTAGCCGTGCCGCAAGACGAAATAGAAAAGAGTCTGGCTTGAGCCACTGAGGGAATGTAAACGATTGAAAACGCATTCCCTCGGGGGCTAAAGCCCTATATTTCGCGGGCTTGTTGGGCGGCGCGGATAAATCCGCGCCCTTTCAAAACACGGCCAAAAGAGCTTGTTCAGACCTTCCCTACGCGCCCAATGAAAAGCCCCGCTCATCGCGGGGCTTTTCTTTTGCTCGTCGATCGCAGCCAGCTTACTGCAAGCTGGCCATCAGCCCGTCCAGCGCGGATTTCGGCGGCCGCACGACAGACTCCGGAAGCTGGCCCAGCGGCTGGTCCACAATGTTCAGCAGATCCAGGAAGGTCTCCTTCTTGGTGTCGATGTAGAACACGCCGGTCAGCACTTCGTTGTTGGCGTGCGCTTCCATCAGCGTCTGCACGGACTTCACTTTGTCCGTGGGATCGAAGTCTTCATGCAGCTTCTTCAACCGCAGGCTGGAGCCGTCATGCATCTCGACTTCATACACTTCGCCGGAAGCATAATCGACTTCGATGTCGTCGAAGCTCGCCACAAAATCCAGCTCGTTGATCGGTTCATCGTTGTCCTGCATGAACTTGTAGCTCTTGGTCGAGCCCTCGTGGTCGTTGAACGTCACGCAGGGGCTGATCACGTCCAGCATCACCGTGCCCTTGTGCGCGATGGCCGCCTTGAGCATGGAGAGCAGCTGCTTCTTGTCGCCTGAGAACGAGCGCCCTACAAATGTGGCTCCCAGCTGAATCGCCAGGGCACAGGTGTCGATCGCAGGAAGATCGTTGATGACGCCGGTCTTGAGCTTCGAGCCCAGGTCAGCCGTGGCCGAGAACTGGCCCTTGGTCAACCCGTACACGCCGTTGTCCTCGATGATGTAAATCATGGGCAGATTGCGGCGCAGCAGGTGGACGAACTGGCCCATGCCGATCGAAGCCGTATCGCCGTCACCCGAAACTCCAATCGTCGTCATGGTGTGGTTGGCCAGGATGGCGCCGGTCGACACCGACGGCATGCGCCCGTGCACGCTGTTGAAGCTGTGCGAGCGGCTCATGAAGTACGCCGGGCTCTTCGACGAGCAGCCGATGCCGCTCATCTTCATCACCCGTTCCGGCTCCACGCCCATCTGGAACATGGCGTCGATAATGCGCTCGGAGATGGCGTTGTGGCCGCAGCCGGCGCAGAGCGTGCTCTTGCCTCCGCGGTACTCAACAAGGGGAAGGCCGATGTGATTCAATTTGGGTGCTGGTGCTGCTGTAGCCATTTAGTGATTTCCCTTCTGCTCTGAAACAAAGCGCAGCAATGTCTGCGGAGATTCCATATCCTTTGGCGATTTCATGAGGCAACCGCTCCTTCGTGCACTTCCACATCTTCAACATGCGTAGAGGAGATGGCGGTGTGGCCCTCCCTGGCCGCGAACTCTTCGGTCACGGTCTCGGCGTCGAGCGGCAATCCGTTGAAGTGCAGAATGCTGCGCAGCTTGACCACCTGCTCAGCCGGTAGATCGAGCTTCAGCAGGCTGGCCAGCTGCGCATCGCGGTCCTGTTCGACAATGTAGACTCGCTCGTGCGAGGCCACAAAGTCGTGAATCTCGTGGGCGAACGGGTAAGCGCGGATGCGCATGTAGTCCACCTCCTGCCCATATTGCTTCTTGATCTCGTCAAGGCTTTCGCGAATCGCGTAATCCGATGTGCCATAGGCCAGAATGCCGATCTTCGATTTGCCATTGGACACGATGACGGGCGCGGGAACCAGCTTGCGCGCATTGTCGAACTTGCGCGCCAGCCGCTCCATGCCTTCCACGTAATCCTCGGGCTTTTCGCTGTAGCCGGCTGCGTCGTTGTGGCCGGTGCCACGTGTAAAGTAGGCGGCCTTGGGATGCATGGTGCCGGGCAGGGTGCGCCAGCCAATGCCGTCGCCATCCACATCCTTGTAGCGCGCAAAGCTGCCCAGCCGCTCCAGATCGGCGGCCGTCAGCACCTTGCCGCGATCGAGCGGCTTGCTGGGGTAATCGAACGGCTCCGACATCCAGTTGTTCATGCCCAGGTCCAGATCGCTGAGCACAAAGACCGGCGTCTGCAGCCGCTCGGCGAGATCGAATGCGGAGTAGCCGAACTCGAAGCACTCCTTCACCGTTCCCGGCAGCAAGACGATGTGCTTGGTGTCGCCGTGGGAGAGAAACGCGACGCTCAGCAGGTCAGCCTGCGAGGTGCGCGTGGGCAGGCCGGTGGAAGGGCCGGTGCGCTGCACGTCAAAGATCACGCCTGGAATCTCGGCATAGTAACCCAGGCCGGCAAACTCCGCCATCAGCGAGATGCCGGGGCCCGAAGTCGCGGTCATCGACCGCGCGCCAGCCCAGCCTGCGCCCAGCACCATGCCGATGGCCGCCAGCTCGTCCTCGGCCTGGACTACGGCAAAGGTGGCCTTGCCGTCCGGCGTCACGCGGAACTTCTTCAGCATGTCGGTCGTGGCTTCGACAACGGAAGTGGATGGCGTAATCGGATACCAGGCCACCACCGTCACGCCGGCAAACACCGCGCCCATGCCGCAGGCCGCGTTGCCGTCGATGACGATCTTGCCCGCCGTCTTGTCCATGCGCTCGATAAAGTACGGGTCCTGCTTGGTGAACGTCGAGGCCGCGTAATCCCAGCCTGCCTTCACCGCGCCGAAGTTCAGCTCGAAGACCTTCACCTTTTTGGCAAACTGCCTGCGCAGCCCTTGCTCGACGACCGCCAGGTCGATGCCCAGAATCTGCGCCGTCACGCCCACGTACACCATGTTCTTGACCAGCTTGCGCAGCTTGGACTCGGGGCAGATGGCGGCGGTAATCTTGTCCAGCGGCACGGGGTAGAAGACCGCGTCGTCGCGATACTGCTTGAGGTTCAGGTTCTCCTCGTAGATGGCCACGCCGCCGGCCGGCAGCGCCAGCGCGTCCTGCTTGGCCGTCTCGGGATTGATGGCCACCAGCACTTCGGCGTCGCGCTTGCGCGCCACATAGCCGTCCTTGCTGGCCCTGATGGTGTACCAGGTGGGAAGTCCGGCGATGTTCGACGGGAAAAGGTTCTTGCCGCTGACAGGAACCCCCATTCCGAAGATGCTTTTCAGCAGCACGCTGTTGGCGGATTGCGAGCCGGACCCGTTCACCGTTGCTACGTTGATGCTGAAATCGTTGATCACGCGCGGTCGCGTGGTGGTTGCGCTCTGTGTTTCTCCCAGAGCCAGGTTGCTTGTCGCCATGTGGCGGGATTCCCTTCCGAAAAACTCTTCTCGTGTCAGCGGCTCATTTCGCGCGTCCGCTGACCGCTTTGCCGGCTCTCGAGGCGATCGGAAAATTCAAAAGAATCGATCGTTTCCGGGCCAGAATCGGCAATTTGCTCCCCTGTGATTATAGTCACTTCTTGGTAGGAGCGTACCAATTCCGGACACGACGGTTACCTGTTTGAGTCCCATTGAGCGGCACGGTGTTGTTTCAGGCCCAAAGCAGAACCGGACCGGCCGGAGCTGAAACAAGGTGCCTCAGACCTCGCCTTTGTGACTGCGGAACCCGAAAATCGCCTGGGCGTCCCGCAAACGGCGGGGTGCCCCATCCTTGCCACGTTCTTGTCCTTGTGGCAAGGGTGGGCGAGCACAAAGCCCGCAGCGCGAGAGCGCATAATCCTCATCCCAGCAGCCGTTTGGAGTCCCGGTTCCAGCGCAGCAGCAGCGTACTCGCAATCACCACCAGCGCCAGCGTCAACCCGATCCAAAGCCCATAAATCCCCCATTTGAGCAGGAAGCAGAGCCCCAGCCCCAGCGGCAGGCCCAGCACCCAATAGCCGACCAGGTTGGCCAGCATGGGCGCGCGGGTCTCGCCCAGTCCGCGCAGGGCGCCGGTGGAGACGGTCTGGATGCCATCGAAGATTTGGAACGCGGCAGCCAGCAGCAGCAGTCCGGGACCGACGGCCATCACCTGCGCGTCGCGGGTGTAGAGCGCGATCAGCGGCCCCGGCGCGACTAGAAACACCACCGCTGCCAGCAGCATGAAGCTGGTGCCGAGTCCCAGCGCCAGCCACCCTGCCCGCCGCGCCCTGGCGGGGTTGCCCGCGCCCACGGCGTGGCCCACGCTGACCGCTGCAGCCGCCGAGATACCCAGGGGCACCATGTAGGTGAGCGCCGCATAGTTCAGCGCGATCTGGTGCGTGGCCAGGGCCACAGGCGTGAGCCAGCCGGCGGCCAGTGTAGCCAAGTTCCAGGCGCCCACCTCCAGCACAATCTGCCCCGCCGCCGGCGCGCCCAGCCGCACCAGATGCTTGAGCTTTTCCGCGCTCGGTCCCGCCCAGTGCTGAAACAGCGGATGCCCCCGGCGGCGCTCGTAGCGCCAGGCAAACCCCACCAGCGCCAAAGCCATAAAGAGCCGCGCGCAGACCGTCGAGAGCGCTGAGCCGTCTACCCCCATGCGCGGCGCACCCCACTTGCCGTAGATGAGCACCCAGTTGCCCAGCCAGTTGAGCAGGTTGGCGCCCACGAAGGTGACCGTGATCACCCGCACATGGCCCACGCCTTGCAAATACCGCCGCGACGCGCCATAGATGAGCAGCGGCAGCGTTCCCCAGTTGAGGATGCGCAGATAGCTGGCCGCCGGTCCGGCTACTTCCGCGGCAATGCCGAAGCGGGCGTACCCATAGCTGGCCAGCCAGATCGAGAGCATGACCGGCGGCGTAATGGCCATGGCCAGGTAAACGCCTTGCGCAAGCCAGCGATGGCACCCGTCGTAGTCCTTGCGGCCGTAGGCCTGCGCCACCAGCGTGTCCAGCCCCAGCAGCAGGCCGATGCCGAACAGCGACGGCGTATAGAAGACAGCGTTGCCCAGGGCCACGGCGCCAATCGCCGCCGGGCCCAGCCTGCCCACCATGATGGTGTCCACCACGCCCTGGGCCATCCAGCCCAGTTCGCTCAGCACCACCGGTACCGCCAGCGTCACCAGCGCGCGCAGTTCCCCTTTCCACTCCGCCTTGGAACTCATCTCAAACCGCTCTTTCGCTTGTTTCGGTTGAAGGGTACGGGCTTCAGCCCGTACGTCAAAGTCAATAACCGCAGCGGGCTTCAGCCCTGGAGGAGCCTTTTTGCGCCATCCCGCAATCCCTCGGCGGCTAAAGCCGGGATTCAAAATTAGCTCTTGCCATACGGGCTAAAGCCCGTACCCTTCAACGCGTAATTCCTGGGCAGGCTCTCAGAACGACACGTCAGCGGGCTGCGTGACGCGGAGCACCGACTGGTCGCCCGTCTGCCGCTTCCAGGCCGCGCGAATGGCGTCGACCTTGGCCCGGTTTTCGGCCGTGTCCGGGTAGTCGACGATCAGCAACTTCGACCGCAGCCGTGTGGGAACTGGCTGCTTGTTCCCCTGCCACTGCCCGTAGACATCCATCACGCTCAGGCCCGATGGAAAGCGCGGCGTCACTTCCTTGTCCAGGAACGCGCGCCACTGGACCTGGCTCACGCCCTGGTCCGGGCGGTCCGCCGGTCCCAGGCCGAAGTAGAGTTTAGTGTCTACCCAGCCCGTAGTCTGCCCAGGGTGCGCCGCGTCGCCGGTGAGCGTGGGCACGGTGGCCGCGGCCTGCGGCCCAGCCTGGTGCGCGGCAAAGCCGCTCAGGCAAATAAACAATAAGGATGCAAAGAGAAATGTGCGCAGGCGCATTCCAGCTCCAGTGGTAAAGGATTGTGGGTTTCCGCGCCAGGCGCGCGGAATCGCTGGGCGGTGCAGATGTGCGCGGCCCGGGGGCGAGCCGCCTTATTTTTCTATTTCCACGCCACGCCAGAAGGCGACATGACCCTTGATCTTGCGGGCCGCCGGCTTGGGGTCGGGGTAGTACCAGGCCGCATCCGGGTTATCCTGGCCATCGATCAAGAGGTTCAGATACCTGGCCTGCCCCTTCCACGGACAGGTGGAGGTCGCGGTGCTGGGATGGAAGTACTCCCGCTTGAGACTGGCCTCGGGAAAGTACACATTCCCCTCCACCGTCTCCGTCGTCTCGCTTTCGGCAATCACCTTGCCGTTCCAGATCGCTCGTGCCATGGTCGATTCCCAACGCTATCCGCAGTTTACCTGCGCCCCGGCTGAGCCGGGGTGCACAGGCAACGGATATGACACTACCAGAGATTCAACGACTTGGCGAGTCCGTCGGCCGGAATCTTTCTTGGCAGAAAGCCTTACTTCGCTTCCGCGATGGTGTCGATGTGGACGCTCTTCTTGCCCGCGTCGGCAGTCGCCGTCACGGTCACGTGGTCGCCGTAGAAGGCCTTCACGGCATCGGGATTGTCGATAGCCCAGACTTCCTTCTTGGCCTCGTCCACAAACACTGGCGCTTCCCCGCCCGCGATGCACTTCTTCACGCAGGCTGCGCCGGTGCCGGTATGCTTGGCGCCGCACATGGCGTCGGAGATCCAGCCATTGATGGTGGAGTCGGCTGCCAGGGCCGAAAGGGGGGCGAGGGCGAGAACGGCAGTGAGCACAGCAGCAGTACGTTTCACGGCAAACCTCCAGGGGATGGTGACTCTCGAACAGCTAACATCATGCTCCCGCGACCGGGGTTTCGGCAAGTGCTTTGCGCGTGGTAATTTGCCTGTAACAAAACCTCAGCCGCAAACCTCAGCTATTGGCCTGCTGGCGGCCCGCCATGGCCTTGCGCCGTGCATCCATCGCCTTGACCGCCATCTCGTAGCGCTGCGACGCGGCTGAGAACCGGTTCGTCAGCTCCGAAGTCTTGATCAGAAATCCCGGATTCTGGGCGCGAATCTCGGTCAGAATCGGCGCGAATTTGGCCAGCAGAAAGAATCCCTCGCCGTTGCAGTCCACAAACAGTTCGGCGGAGACGGCGCCGTGCAGCACCATGGCCGCCGCCATCTCCCAGTAGCTGATCACCTGGCGGAACCAGGCATTGTGCGGGTCGGCCGGGTTGCCGGAGACGGCAAAAAACTCCTCGGCTGTCGAGGGCCAGAACTCCCCGCCCAGCCACGCGCGGGCCTTGCGCATCTCCGGCTCGGTGCGCAGTTGGTACAGTCTCAGGACGATTTCAGCGTCGGCCGGTGTTGCGAGCATTCGTTCCATCGGGCATCTCTCCGTGCCCAATACTACCGGATCAAGCCCCAGCCGTGCCGGGCAGCGCGCTGGCGCCGCCCTACTTCTCCACCACCGGCCCGTGCGTCTCCGCGGTCGGCGGAGGCGGTGCGTCGCCGATCCGCTTCGAGTACGTGCATCCCTCGCCCGCTTCAAGCACAGCCGTTCCCTTGGCCGCGCCTTTCGCCGCCGCACCCTTGGCCGCCCGCTTCTTCACCGCTGGCTCCTCTTCGGCCGCCTTCTTCTTGTTCGGGCACTCGAGATACACACCCGAGCGCAGCGTCTTCTCGACGAGGTACGGGCTGTCGCACTCCGGGCAGCGCTTGGCCACCGGCTTGTTATTCGATGTGAAATCGCACTTGGGATAATTGGTGCAACCCCAGAACACATTCCCGCGGCGTGCCTTGCGCTCCGCCAGATCGCCGGTGCCGCACTTGGGGCACTTCATCCCCTCAATCAAATTCTGCTTCACGTACTTGCACTTCGGATAGCCAGAGCAGGAGACAAACTCCCCATACTGCCCCTGGCGCAGCACCAGCGGCTTGCCGCATACCGGGCAGTCTTCGCCGGTCGGCACCGGCGGCTTCTGCTGCTGCTTCTGGGTCAGCTTGCGGATGGTCTTGCATGGCGGGTCGGCGCTATAGTCCGGGCAGGCCATGAACATCCCGAACGGTCCGCGCCTGAGTACCATCACCTTGCCGCAGTTCTCGCAGTACTCGTCCTTCTCGTCCGCTTCCTGGGCCTCGGGCGTGTTCATGTCCGGCTTGGCCGCGGTGTTTTCCTTGGTGAAGGTGCAACTGTTCTTGTCCTTCTTGTTGTAGGCCGAACAGGAGAAGAACGTGCCGAACTTGCCCCACTTCAAAACCAGGGGCGAACCGCACAGCTCGCACTTCTCGTCCGTCATGATCTCCATCCGCTTGATGTCTTCCATCTTCGCGCCGGCATCTTTGAGCTCGTCCTCAAAGTGGTCGTAGAAGCCATTCAGCAGATCGGTCCACTTCTCCTTGCCTTCTTCAATATCGTCCAGCTCCTCTTCAAGCTTGGCCGTGTACGCGGGATCGAAGATGTAGGGGAAATTCTTTATCAGCAGGTCGCATACCACCACGCCAATCTCGGTGGGATAGAAGCGCCCGCGCGACCCTCCGTGCTTGACCACATACTCGCGATCCTGGATGGTGCTAATGATGGACGCGTAGGTCGACGGCCGTCCGATCCCGCGCTCTTCGAGCTCCTTCACCAGCGAGGCTTCGTTATAGCGCGCCGGCGGTTGCGTGAATTTCTGGTCGTGCTCCAGCTTGTCCAGCTCGAGCGCCTTCACGCCGTCCAGGTTGGGCAGCTTGTTGGACGACTCATCGTCGTCGTCCTTCTTCTCTTCGGTCGCTTCGTAGACCTTCAGGAAGCCGTCGAAGCGCAACACCGAGCCCGACACGCGGAAGTCGTAGGTCTTCCCGTCCTTCGCGCTCACCGCTTCAATCTTCGCCGTGGTCACGTCAAAGATGGCCGGCATCATCTGCGAGGCCACAAAGCGCCGCCAGACAAGCGTGTAGAGCTTGAGCTGCTCGTCGCTCAGGTAGCGCGCAATCGACTCCGGCGTCCGCGCCGCATCGGTTGGCCGAATGGCTTCGTGCGCATCCTGCGCGTCCTTCTTGCCCTTGTACACATTGGGGGACTCAGGCAGATACCGCGAGCCCAGCTGCTTGCCCACCCACTCGCGCGCTCCGGCAATCGCATCCGGGGAAACGCGCGGCGAGTCGGTTCGCATGTAGGTGATCAGGCCGGTCGTGCCCTCCGCGCCCAGGTCGATGCCCTCATAGAGCCGCTGCGCCACGCCCATGGTGCGGCGCACGTTGAAGCCGAGCTTGGTGGACGCATCGCGCTGCAGCTGGCTGGTGATGAACGGAGGCAGCGGCCGGCGCTGCTGCTCGCGCGACTGCACCGAGGCCAGCGACCAGCGCGCCTTCTCAAGCGCCGCAACCACCGCATCCACGGTTGCCTTGTCCGGCAGCGCGCTGCCGATGAACTGCTCCTTATTGTCCTTGTCCTTGCCGCTGGCCACGCGCGCCGGCTCGCCGTTCACGCCGATGAACCTGGCCTTGAAGCTCTTGTCGGCCTGCCGCTCGGCGTGCAGCGTCGCGTCCAGATTCCAATATTCAACCGGGTTGAACGCGCCGATCTCGCGCTCGCGTTCCACAATCAGCCGCACCGCAACCGTCTGCACGCGCCCCGCCGAGAGCCCGCGCCGCACTTTATCCCACAGCAATGGGGAGATCTGGTAACCCACCAGCCGATCCAGCACGCGGCGGGTCTGCTGCGCATCCACGAGATTCTGATCCACGTCGCGGGCGTGCTTGAACGCCTCCTGCACCGCCTTCTTGGTGATCTCGTTGAACGTCACCCGGCGAATCTTTTTCTTCTCCTTGTCCGAGGTTCCCAACTGCAGAGCCAGGTGGTAGGCAATCGCCTCGCCCTCGCGGTCGGGGTCAGGCGCCAGATAAATTTCGTCCGCCTTCAGCGCCAGCTTCTTCAGCGCGTCAACTACCTTTTCCTTGCCCGGAGACACAATCAGCTCCGGCTCAAACGTCCGGTTCTTCAGTTCCACGCCAATATCGTTCTTGGGCAGATCCATGATGTGCCCGATCGAAGCCCGCACTTCAAAGCCCTTACCCAGATACTTCTCGATCGTCTTGGCCTTGGCAGGCGACTCGACGATTACCAGTGATTTGCTCATTGCCATCCTTATTTCCTAACCCACTCTACCGTGCCCGGGCTGTTTGACGCGCAACCGGACAATTCTGATTAATTTTTGTTCAGCCCAAATCGAGCAGCGAATCGGCGTCAGATTTCCCGGTCCGGAAAACCACTCCACAGAAAACCACCCACAAAGGATGCACCCTACCATGGAACACCTTGCGGTTTCCACTCCGCCTGCTGCATTGGCTTCGCTTCGCCGCCATTACCGGGCTCTTCAACTCCCCATCGAATCTGTGCCTTATGCCGGCAGATGAAGAACGAAAAATTTGCTGTCATCATCCAAGAAGTAGCAAGAATTGCTCCTCGAATCCCGGAGGTCAGGAAGATGCCGGAAGTTCGAAAACTCAGCATCGCCCTCACCGGCGAGCAGGTCGCCGCCCTCAAAGCCGCCGTAGAAACCGGAGAATACGCAACCACCAGCGAAATCGTGCGCGAAGCCATTCGCGACCGGCAATGCAAGCGTGAACTCCTACTCCTTTTCTTCTCACGGCAAATCTGCAAAAAAGGACAGGCGCGCGACCGGTCAGCAAACGCGTACAATTTGGCTAGCTGCCGGGGGCTGCAAATGGGGTATTGCCACTACTGGGAGACTGAACAAGAGATCGACCAGGAATCTTTCTCCCGCATCGTCGCCGATGTCCAACAGATCGTTCTGACTCTCGACGATATGGGAGTCCGGCTCGCCGGACCCCTCGGAAAAGGACTTCCGGAGATCGACGCGGACCATATTGCTTTCAACGGCCTGTGGGACTGCGGCCACGTCAAGAATGAAGAGATCGTCATTCCGTTTCCGGCGGCTGATGCTGCTGGAATCGGCAACTCAGTCAATGCTGTCGAAGGCTCCTATTACGGGATGGGCACCCTGCTCAAGCATAGGACATGCGACGGCAACTGTAGCTATGAAACTTTCAGGGTTCTCCGGATATGCAATGAGATGGACAATATCCGGGAGGGGAGAATCTCCGATTCCTGCAAGACAGGCTTCCGGCCCTATGACCTCGCGGTCCAGTGCGTGCTCCTGATCGCCAAACACCACCTTAGAGATCGCATTCAGGTTTGGTCAGGTGGGGGCGACTACCACTGGAACGATGCCCGATCATTGTGCTATGCCCACCTGAACTACCCGCTCAACCAATATAGGGTCAACAGGGACGCCGGTTTGATCCTGACGTAAGGTCGATTCCGAGACTTGGGAAACCGCAAACCCCAGGTAGCCGATGCCCCAGCTGATCTCTGACCCCTGATCCCTGACCCCTGCGCCTACATGGTCCGCACGTAGTTCTTGCCCGGCAGGCAGCGGATCCGCCCCGCCATCTCCAGCTCAAACAGCGCCGTAAACACCTCGGACGAGGTCAGTTGCGTGTCCAGCAGGTCGAGAATCTCGTCAATCTGCAGGCTGGCGTCCGAGCGCAGAACCTCCAGCACCATGACTTCCTGCGGCCTCAGCACCGGGTCCGGAAGAAGAGATGCCGTGGTTTCCGATTTGGATTCAACCGGCGCTTCGGCCTCCAGTTCCAGTCGCACCTGCGAGGGCAGGTCCTCCCATACGTCTTCCCACGTCGCGGTCAGCTTGGCGCCCTGCTTAATCAGCGTGTTGGGCGTCCAACTTCCTTTGCTGGTCACGTTGCCCGGCACGGCGTAGAGGTCGCGATTCTGGTCTGCAGCGCAGCGCGCCGTCACCCGCGTGCCCGAGTTCTCGGCCGCCTCCACCACCAGCACCGCCACGCTCAGCCCGCTCAATATGCGGTTGCGACGAGGAAAGTTCTGCGGCGCGGGAAACGTGCCCATCGGCACCTCACTCACAATCGCCCCGCCCAGCGCTAGAATCTCCTCAGCCAGCTTCTTGTTCTCCTTCGGATACACCACGTCGATTCCGGTGCCCCACACGGCCAGCGTGGGCATGCGTGCCGCCAGCGCGCCGCGGTGCGCGCAGCTATCAATGCCCCGCGCCATGCCGCTCACGATCAACAGCCGCCGCGCCGCCAGGTCGCGGGAGATCATCTCCGCAACGCCGGACCCATAAGGACTCGGGTGCCTGGTGCCCACCACCGCAATTGACGGCCGCTTGAGCAGCCGCGCCTCCCCGCGCAGCCAAAGCACCGGCGGCGGATCGTAGATCTCCTTGAGCCGCTCCGGGTACGCCGCGCAGCCGTAAGTGACAAGGTTCGCCCCCTGCGCAAGAACCCGCGCCCACTCCGCCTCTGCCGCCGCCCGCGCCTTGCCGTCGAAGAGGAACTGGGCCGCACCGGCCGGAAACCGCAGCGCTTCAAGAGCGGTCAAGGGCAGCGTGAACACAGTGCCCGCCGCGCCCATCTCCCTGACCGCATCCACAATGCGCTTGGGCCCCAGGCCGGGCGATAGCGTCATGGCCAGCCAGCCCAGCCGGTCCTCATCTAGACAAACAGGGTCCAGACGGGCTGGGCCCAAGCGTGCTGCGTCCAGTTCTACGGCTGTCTCCGGCGCCGCGGCAGGCTCACGCAGAACGCCGTCCTCAAACAAAGTCGCCATCGCACACCGCTCCCGAAGAAAATCCGAGTCGTTGCGCAGATCTTGCTGTGTCAGGGAAAAAGGGTGCCGCGGGTCAGTCGTTCTTGTGTTGGTTTTTCGCCAACCTTAAGCCTGCCCGTCCTCGATGTCAAGTTCGGATGGTCCAACGCCAGGGGCGGACGTGCCCAAATCTCCAGGGCATAACCGAATACCGGAATACTTGCACGGGCTGTCGTCCTTGGAGGGAGCGGGGGCATTTATGCCCCTGAGGAGCACAGCAGAGAGATTGGCCTTCAGACCCGGAGCTTGTCTCGATTGGAAATAAGAGCCCGGGGCTGAGGCATTGGTTTCAGGGGCATGAATGCCCCTGCTCCCTCCGAGAAGTGAAATCAAGACAATGGTATTGCTTCACTGAGCCAAGGGACTAATGCAGATGTTCAGCTGCGATGCTCTCGGGTACGACTGGCGCAACCGGCCAGCGTGAATGCAGTGCGGGCTCCGCCTTGGTATCCTGATAGAACACGTGAGCTCGCATCCAAATCCTCGTCTGCGCATCGCCGCCATCAACTTCCTCAATCCCGCGCCTCTGATGTGGGACTTCGAGCACCCGCCCCTCAACGCCGCGCTCGCCCAGCGCTACCAGATCGACCGCATGCTTCCCTCCGAGTGCGCCGACCGGCTCGCCAGCGGCCACGCCGACATTGGCCTCGTGCCCATTGCCGCGCTCGCGGTCAACCCTTCGCTGCGCATCCTGCCCGGCTGTACCATCGCCGCCAAGCGGCGCGTCCGTTCCCTGCTGCTGGTCCATCGCGCCAGCCAGCCGCTCAGCCGGGTCCGCTCCGTGGCGGCAGATACAGCCAGCCGCACCACCCTGGCCTACACGCGCATCCTCTTCCACCACTGGAGCAACCCCCAGGTTCCCTTCCTGCCCGCAGCAGCCGACCTGGACGCCATGCTCGACGCAGCCGACGCTGCTATCCTCATCGGCGACCCCGCCCTGCTGGCGCTTGAAGAACAGGCCAACCGCTTCGAGCGCACCCGCGAGCCGCTCGTTTATCTCGACCTGGCCGAGGAGTGGAACCGGATCACCGGCCTGCCCTTTGTCTCCGCCGTCTGGGCGGCAGCGCCGCACAACCCCGCGCGCGCCAAGGATGCGGGTGCCCCAGAGCCTGTCCTGAGCCAGTCGGGTGCCCAAGGTCTCGTCCGCCGCGGCGGAGAGACCTGGGATTCCACCCATGCCATTGCGGAGGACTTCATTCAATCCCGCGATCACGGCCTGGCCAACATCGACCCCCTGGTCGCCGAGTGGTCCCGGCGTCTGCCCATCTCCGAGGAGACCATCCGCGCCTATCTCACCACCAACATCCACTACATCCTCGACGCGGATTGCCTGGAAGGCATGCGCGTCTTCTTCCGCACCGCCGCCTCGCTCGGCGTTCTGCCCGAGTACAGCTTTCAAGTTGATAGAC
>Ga0182030_10007340_pt1 | contig 23024 bp, 32 predicted proteins | sample 812S3MmetaG_FD_121299 | JGI IMG/M metagenome (GOLD analysis project Ga0182030, IMG submission 121299) | Permafrost microbial communities from Stordalen Mire, Sweden - 812S3M metaG (Illumina Assembly) | ecosystem: Environmental > Terrestrial > Soil > Wetlands > Permafrost | place: Sweden...
CATGGACCCGACGTGATTTAGGGCCTACGGTGCGCACGGTGCCTCGCCTCCCCGGCCGCCACGTCCTGCGCCGCGACCGGCCGCACTGGGTGGCCGCCGAGGCCATCGCCGCGGTCGAGGCTGACCGAGGAGCCAGATTACCGGCTCGACGTCACCGCCTGGACCCGCTAGGCTGCCCGGTTTCTAGTGGAGCACCGACTTGGTGGCTGGCACGACCAGCTCGACCCGCGCAATCGGCCCGCCTACACGATGTGGTCGGGCAAGCCCGACGTCTACCACCTCCTGAACGCCGTGCTCTTGCCTCACCTCCCGCTTGCCGGGAGCCTACAAGCAGCATCAGGATGGCCGCCGGGAGCCCGCGCCAGATCCTGTCGTGAGCTCTTGCCCAGGCGAGTTTTCAGCGCAGCCGGGTGACCTGATCGGCGAATCCGGACCGGCGCCGGGCGAATACGTCGCAGAGTTCGGGCCGCGGAGACGTTAGCTCGCCCAGGGCGGGGGCCAGGCGAGTGCCGATGTCGTCGAACCCGATCAGCCCGGCTGCGACTGCCCCTAGGAGCGCGGCACCGCGGCCGGACACATCCGGCAGGTCCACCGGGCGCAGCGGGCGGGTCAGGACGTCGGCCAGCAGTTGCCGCCAGGCCGGCGACGTCGTCCCTCCCCCCGCGAGCCGGATGGGCTGAGTGCCGGCGCCGCCCGGTAGCGCGTCCAGAGCCTGCCCCAGGGCGCAGGCAACGCCCTCCAGAGCCGAGCGCAGCAGCCGGGTGCGGTCCGTGGCCAGGCCGAGCTGGGTCCAGGCACCGCGCATGTGCGGGTCGAGGTACGGCGTCCGCTCACCGGTCAGGTGCGGCAGGAAATAGGGGTCGTCGTCCGTGGCCGGAGCGGAGGCAACGGCGTAAAGGGTGGGCCAGTCGACGCCCAGCACCTGGCGCACCCAGTTCAGCGCCAGCCCGCCGTTCAGCACGGCCCCCATGCCGTACCAGCCGTGGGGCGTGGCCGTGCGGTACAGGTGGGTACCGGTCTGAATGCTGGCCGAAGGGGACGTGAGTGGGGTGATCACCTGGCCGCTGGTGCCGATGGTGAGTTGCACGTCGCCGGCCTGCATCAATCCGGCGCCGAGCGCGGCTACTGCGGTGTCGCCACCACCTGCTGCCACCGGCACACCGACCGGCAGGCCCAGAGCCTGCGCGGCGGCCGAACTCAACCGGCCGGCCAGCGCCCCGGCCGACTCCAGCACCGGCGGCAGCATCTCGGGGCGCAGATGCAACGCCTCGACGGTGTCACCGTCCCAGCAGTTCCCCGGGACGTCGTAGAGCAGGGTCGCGGAGGCATCGCTGGGCTCGGCGGCCACCTCGCCCGTCAGCTGCAGGCGCACCCAGTCCTTGGGTTGCAGGGCCCAGCGTGCGACGGCGTACTCGGCTGCGGCGTGCTCGGCTGCCCACAGCAACATCGGACCCGCCATGTTGGGGCTCAGCGGGTTCGCCAACCGATCGAGAGCGGCATCCGGGAGCGCTCGATAGCGGTCCAGGTAAGCGTGGGCGCGGGTGTCCAGGTGGAGAATCGCCGCACGCACCGCATCCCCGGAGGCCGCGGTCAGCACCAGGCCGTGCATCTGCCCCGACAGCCCGAGGCCGGCGATCGCCGCGACAGGCACGCCCGACGTGGCCTGCCGGACCGCCGAGATCACCGCCTGCCACCAGTCACCCGGTCGAGTCTCAGCCCAGCCCGGGTGGGCGGAGGCCACCTCGTACGGGGCGGAGGCGACCGCCCGGACGGCGCCGCCGGGGTCGGCAACGACGACCTTGACCGAACTCGTGCCCAGGTCGATCCCCAATGTCAGTTCCTCGGCGGTGGGCACCCTACTTGACCGCGTGGGCGAGGCCATTGACGAGGTAGCGCTGGGTGAACAGGAAGACGAAGACAACCGGAATGGAGATCAGGGCCAGGATCGCGAAGAGGCCTCCAGGCGCGCTGAGGAAGGCCCCCCGGTAGGCGAGTGGGACGAGCGTCAGCGGCTTCTCGATGTTGTCGTCGAGCATGACCAGCGGCAGCAGGAAGTCGTTCCAGGACATCATCACCCGCCACACCATGACGACGGCCAGTGCCGGGCGGCCCAGCGGGAGATAGATTGCCGGTAGGTCTGCCACTTGTTGGCGCCGTCCAGGACGCTGGCCTCGTACGTCTCGTACGTCTCGTACGGAAGGGCGAGGAACGCAGTGCGGAAGATGATCACGGCGGACAGTAACCCTAGCGCCGTGTAGACCAGGGTCAGCCCGCTCAGAGAGTTGTAAAGACCGAACGACTGCAAGATCTTGAAGATGGCCACCACGATGCCGGACATCGACAGGACCCGAGCCAGGATCAGGGCAGCGAAGATCACCCCCCGGAAGGACACCTTGAGCATGGCCAACGCGAAGGCGGCCACCGATCCGGCCAGCGTCACGAGCACCACGCTCGGAACAGTGATCATCAGGCTGTTGACCAGGTTGCGGAAGATCGGATTCTGTTGCCACACGTTCGCATAGTTCGACAGCGAGGGCGAGGACAGCAACAAGTTGAAGAACGTTGTGCTCGGATCCGAGGTTGGCAGAAGGGACAGCCCGAGAATCATGATCACCGGGATCATCCAGAGCAGGGCCAGGGGCGCGAGGATGAAGTGCAGGCGGTTCACCCGATGTCGTGGGTTTCGCCGGACACCTGCCGGTGAGGGCCGTGTCGAGGTCGTCGGCGCAGTCACGGGGGACGTGGACGTGCTCATTCGTGATCTCCCGTCACGAAACCCGAACCGAGCGCCCGGATCATCGATAGCGAACTGACCACCGAGAGGATGACGCTGATGGTCGCCCGGTATCCTACGCTCTGCAGCTGAAACGCTTGCTCGAAGGCATAGGTGGGCAGCATCTCGGAGGAGCGAGCCGGACCACCCTGGGTCATGGCGTAGACGAGCTCGAACGTCTTCAATGAGCCGAAGATGCCCAGCAGCAAGGACAGGTGCGTGGAACGCAGCAGCGGGAAGATAATCCGAGTTGCGATCTGGAACCCGTTGGCACCGTCGACCCGGGCGGCATCCAACCCGCTTACGTCGATCAGTGGCAAGCCAGCCAGATAGAACAGCATCGAGAATCCGCTCCACATCCAGACGCTTACAAAGATCGCCGTGTACGGCTGGGCCAGAAATCCGCTGTTGAGCCAGCCAATGCCGAGCGAGTGCCGACCTCCTCCAGTATTCCGTTGAAAGGGTCCATAATTCGCTACCAGGTAATGCCGACGACGATTGGTGACAGGATGGCCGGGATGAAGAAGACGGAGCCGGTGACGCGCAGGAAGCGCACTTATCGCCATTCGATCAGCGTCTTCGGGTTTCCCATGCCGGCTGCAGCGGCTCGTCGTTGTGCACGATGACATCAGCGCGATCCGTCGGGCGGACCGTGTCGAAGTAGAACTGCTGGGAGGGTATGTAGCGGCGGCAATAGCGTCGCTCGACCGCGGCGGCGGATCCGTACAACTGCTGGTCTCGGATCCGGGCGCGATCCAGTGTCTCGGTAAACGTGGCGGACACGAAGATGCTCAGGTCCCACTCGTCGATCAACTCCGGGCGCAGGAGGAACACGCCGTCGAACAGCAGCACGGCATCGGCGGATGCCATCATGACCGGCTCGGACAGTGCGCGGTCCGTTGCCTTGTCGTAGATCGCCGGCTGAAACCTTCGGTCTCCACCCGGGCCTAGCGGATCGAGAAGGACCCGGTGCAACGCATCAAAGTCGAAGCTGTCGTGATAAGCGCCTTCAGCGGACTCCTCGCCGCGCCGATAACGCTGCGACTGCGGCAGAAGGAAGCGTTCTATTGACGCGCGGATGATTTCGCGGCCCTGCGAGCGCAAGAAGACGGCGAGCTCGTCGGCCAGTGTGGTCTTTCCGGCGGCGGGCGGTCCGTCAACGGCGACTCGTACTGGGTGCTCGGTCGTGACGACCCCAATCGCCTCGGCCAGACTGCTCAAGAGCTCACCGCGGGTACCTCTGTCCACGTTCTCCAACCGTCTCTGCATCGTGATATCGCGTGGATCTTTCACTCTACGCGAGTCTGCGGTACGAATCAGGCGGCCGCCTCCGGCCTGGCACGCACGGGTTGCGCGGCGCGCATGAGCAGGCGTTGAACCATTTCGTCACGAACAGTCCGTGGGGCGTGACACCGGTGCACCGGCGGATCGCCGAACGCATCGACGAGGCGTTGAACGGTGCGGCCTGGGCGATCGATGACACCGGCCTGCTCAAGTACGGCACAATGTCGCCGTGTGTGGCCCGGCAGTACACCGGCACCGCCGGGAGTGAAGCGTCCCGGATTTCGTGCGCGCCTCGTTATGTGCGAGCGGCAGCTGGCTGGGTGTCGTTGTGCTGAGCGTAGTAGCCGGCTTCTGCTGGCGGGCGGCGGCCGAGGCGGTGCATGAGGCGGCTGGCGTTGTACCAGTGCACCCAGCTGGAAGTGATTCCCTCCAGGTCAGCAAGGTTGCTGACGGGCTCAGCGCGGAACGGGGAGCCGTCTCGGATGCATTCGGTCTTGTACAGCCCGATGGTCGTCTCGGCGAGGGCGTTATCGTAGGCGTCCCCCGACGGTGCCGATCGAGGGCAGCAGCCCTGCTAGCAGCAGCGTTTCGGCGAACCGCACCGAGGTGTACTGAGCGGATTCAACCGGTCGTCGCAACACCTTGATCTGGAGGTGTTGGCATGGGACGGCCAAGAGGGTGGGCGGCGGCTGCGACGGGGCGGCCGCCGATGCGGCCGCCGGGACGGCCGCCGGTGGCGCGGCGGGAGGATCGCCAGCGGTTCTGGGCGGCGGTTTCCTGCGGCTTGTCGAGTGAGGACGCCGGTGTCGCGGCCGGCCAGGGACAGGCCCTGCTCCCTGGCCAGCCACACCAGTTCCCGGGCCGCCTCAGCCTCAGCAGAGACATCGGGCTTCTTGTGTGTCACGCCGTCCAGTGTCGCGGTCACTGGTGCACCCTCTCCCGCCAGGCCCGCACGGCCCGGCGTGATCAGGCCGGAAACACCTTTAGCGAGACAGACCCGTCTCCTGGTCGAACTTGCTCGGCATCGTGACATCTTCCTTCCCAGAGAAGGAGGTGTGCACGAAACTCGGGATGGTTCAGGAGCGTCGGCCGAGCCTTTCTTGCCTCGGCACCCCGTATTGTCTGGGATCGCCTTCAGGGCCGGTTAGGCAAATTTCGGCAGCGTCTGGGACGTTCGCGCTCCTGTGCGCCCAGCAGGACTGTTCGCGTGTGCCGAAAACAACAGGGCGGCTATAAACTACCGTCGATGACCAGCGTGATGGTCACCAGGAGCGACCGTTAGGCAGACGGTGACGGGACTCTCAGGCCAAGGAATTCCTTCCGTTCTCCCTCCAGCATCTGCAGCGCCCAGTTCAACCACTTGATGCCTTCGCAGTAGATGGCAACTGGGCGTCGCTGGATTTGGTAATTGTCGGTGAACGGTACGTCTGTCTCTGCCTGAAGGTGGTATGGCGGCATGGCCGTAAAGTGTGTACCCATTGTGAACGCAAAGCGAATCAGCCAGTACGGGTCGTCTCTAACATGTAGGGAATCGGGATCATCCAGACCATATAGCGCCGTCATAATGGGAGCGAAGTAGTCGGCCATCCCCTGTGGCGCCGCCGTGTCGATATTCCCACAGTCGACCGATTCCTCGCGAACAAGGTACGACCGCTGATAGGGATTGCCATCGATATACTCGATGTCGACACAAGGAGTGTGCCTTACGTCGAAGCGAATTCGCAATGTGAAATACTCATGGTGAATCTCGTCGTAATGGCCGATGGAATTGTGCCAAGGCTTGTTGTCGTACATCGGATCATCGCGAGCCTCTCGACCCACACTCCGGAAGCCAACGGCCCTCGGGTCCAAAAACCTGATGCCTAGCGATTCGGACGTGATGGACGCCAACGCCCTATCAACGTCCTCAGCCGACGCATGCGAATCGATGAGCCGTTGCGCCAGTATGAGCGGCGCCACATTAGTGATCTTGATATTTTCAGTGTTTGCGTCTCCCATGACCAATGAATGGAAAGGCGGCTCGAGGATACGTAGGAACTCGGGATCTTTCCGGAACCTCGCCAACAGAGTCGACCAGTTGAGATACGGGACACCGTTGATGAGGATCCGACCTGTGCCAAGGAGGTGCTCGTTGAAAGTGCTCGGCGCGGTACGGCGGCACACGGCTAGGCGGTCCTCGATCTTCTTGAAGTAGGAAATATCCAACGTCTCGCCTGGTGCGGGGACTCGGTCGACGGTGTGCACAACCCGGTTGAGGACCGACAAGATCTCTGCATACAGCCGAGCAACCACGGCTGTCGGCGGTGAATGCTTCTCGATGAACTGGCTGACATCCTCGCCGGGCACGTACTCCATCTCGTAGATGACTTCCCTGTGAGTCGTCCTGCCATCCTCTCGGAGATCGACAGGGATCGGGATCTCGCGCTCAATGACGTCAGACGCCGTCGGGAAGTAGCATCTGACGGACCTCGGCAGCGCATTAAGATACTCCGCTTGACACCTCGCCTTGACAAATGGCGGCAGCATCGGCCCCTCACCCTGCCGGGTCCATTTCGCCGTCATCATGGCCTCGCTGAGAATCTTGCGAACGGTAATCCGTTCGTCACCCTCCTTTTTGATGAAGATTGTCAAGGATCCGCTGCCGCCTCTGCCGAGGCCGATAATTATTTCTCCAGTTTTTACATAGGAATAGACTGTTCTACTTAGAGGGTTGTGACGCATCGCATAACCTAGTTCTTGGTCGCTCTCCTCGATAGACGAAGGCGTCGGAAGAATATCGAACTCATCCGGCATCACACTGCCCCCTTTGTGTCAAATATCGGTACGTCAGCACCAGCGATGTGGGCTCTGAAGGGGTCCTATGGGGTTACCAAATCGATGTACAACCGGAGAGAAAATGGTGAATTGAGGCATTGGAATCATTTTCCTCGACCCGTTAAGCGAATTTCTCGGAGGGCTTCTTCCAGTCATGGATCTTACGGGGTTGGTCGTTGATATCGGAAGCCACCATCGCAGGTTTCCTGTCACGGCGATGACGCCTTCGCCGACGCCCAGCGAGTCGCGGCCGACCAGCGGGACCAGGATGAGGAACCGGAAGGTGCGTTCGACCAGGGTCTCGAGGGCGCTCTTTCCGTTATTGCCGATGGCCAGGTCGCCTTCCCAGTGTCCGGAACCGCTCGGCCTTCGACGTCGGTGGGGCGTTCGCCGAGGTAGCGGGGCTCGCGGAATCGCGGCGCGGGGACCGGCCTGGGTCCGGATCGGCGGGCCGGCCGGTGCGTAACCGGCTCCGTTTGAGGGCCAGGGCCGATGCCGGCTTGGCGTAATCACTGATAGATCGCCTCGTGGGGCACCTGCAAACAGGATCGGCTGGATAGTCGTGCGGCAACCGGGCGGCGATCGACGCCGGGGACCAGCCGTGCCGCAACCGGTCACGGCCACCGCATGCAGCCACGGCGATCGCTCGGCCGCGTACCGCTTGGCCGCTGCCGGCCTACGCCGCGGCTGTCATGTCGGCGGCCGTGGCCCGGTAGCTGGACTGGTCGCCGTGGCAGGTTTCACGTGAGATCACCGCCTGAGGCCGAGGCGGCCCGCGAGCTGGTGCGGCTGGCCAGGGGGCAGGGCCTGTCGCTGACCGGTCCCCACGGGCTGCTGAAGCAGGCTCCCCTCTGTGTCAAGAGGGTCATTCCCGGCCCGAATAGTGTTTGCCGGTACTCGCCGTCGTCAGCGGTCCGGCAGTGATGGAAGGCGCCGGGAACGACCAGGAGAAGGGGCTGGCTTTGCCGGCGTAAGGTCGTTGGTGGCGGGTCCGGGAAGTGACTTCTCCGAAGCGCCGGCGCTGGAGTGCAAGCCGGCCGCGCTGGAGCCAGTAGCCGCCCCCGGGTGTCCTCCCGGGCCCGTTACCCGGGTCCGTGCGTTGGTGATCATCTGGTGACAGGCGATGTCGGAGAGCCGGCGTTTCAGGGCGCGCATCGCTTCCCTGTCGTTTCCCGGCGGCGATCTTGCGATCAAAGTAGGCGCGGCCTTCGGTGGGGTTGCGGAGCCGGCGACGGCCATGATGTGCAGCACCCGGTTGATCTGCCGGTTCCCGGCCCCCGGCAGCCGGTGGCGGACTGGTCGCCGGAGAAGGCGTCGATAGGCGCGGTGCCATTCCAGGAGGCGAAGTGGGCCTTGCTAGGGAACCTGGTCACATCACCGACCCCGGCCAGCCGGGCAGCACCAGACGGGCCTATCCCATGCAGGTTAGCCAGGGTAGGGCCGGTAGCCCGGAGCAGCGCGCTGAGTTCTTTGCTGACATCCTTCTTGCGCTGGCAGGTCCGTTCCAGGTCGCTGATCAGCTCGGCGGCGTGCCTCGCCCGCAGCATCCCGCGGGCGGACCCGGGCCAGCAGCGCCCTGGCCTGAGCTACTGACAGGTCCTTCCTGGCCCCGCCGCCGATCAGCCCGGGCAGCAGCTGATGCAGCTGGGAGACCATCCGGGTATGGTCTTCCCCCAGCGACCGGCGGCGGCCGACCAGGACCGGCCAGCACCGCGAGCTGCCGTTACGCAGACCGCCACGGCGGCCGAGCCCTGACGCCGGTCATGATCATGGGCACCAGCGGACTCAAGCGGGCATAGGCCTGCGCAATCTCATGACGGCGCTGGATCAGCTCCGTGGCTTCGGTGACTACATCCAGTCGGGGGGAGACGCGCAGAACCCGGACGTCCGGACAGCGAAGATACGGGAGGGCATGAAATTCTTGCTTCTTCTGGCTGCGCTCGACTTCCCGGCGGGCGCTGGATCCGTATCTCGACTACGTGGCGGCCAAGATCGCATCCGACATTGCTCCGGTACCAGAATGATCATTTCGCCTTCACGTCGATCCCTGGCGCTGAGGTATCAGTGATCAGATACGCGCAGTTCAGGGGACGGTTCGGCTAGCGGATTTGCTAACGAGACTGCCCGAAACGAGGGAGGCGGCGTGAGATAGCGCCGACGCCCCCGCAGGGCCTACTCCTGGTCAGCGGGACGCTCCGGAACACTGGAGACAGGGGAGACGCGCGTCGTAGGCTCATAACCCAGCGACATAGGTAAAACTTTCAAGCCATAAGAGCACGGCGGGCACTTGACAAGCATCGATGTGACGAATATCACGATGCAAAATCAAAGCTACCGCATGCGCGGTCACATGCCCTCGTGGGATTCGAGTCGCCGGGCTGCTGAGCGAGCCGACGGTCAGCTCGCGCGGCACGCTTCGCGCACTGCGCCTCTGGTCAGTCGGTTTTGCCGGGGTAGTCATCAAAGATGCTGTCCCGCAGCGGTGGTGCGGGCCGGGCGGCACCGGGAGCGCCGAGGTCTGCGGCGCCCTGGTGCCAGGCGGCTCGCCACTGCCCGGCAACGTCCGGGTCTGTCCATAGCTGGTCGACAGGCGGTGGCGGGTCGGCGCGTAGCGGCCACCGGCCGTCGCTGTTGAGGAGCAGCCGCATCAGGATCGCGCGGCGGACCAGATCACGCAGGCAGTCGATCAGCCGCTCGTTGCGCATGCGGGGTGTGCAGTCTCCAGCCGCCGGCACCGTGGACACGGCGGCGAGCCACTTCTCCAGCTGCTTCTGGGTGATGATCGCACCGTGAACGAGACTGGACCGCAGGTCGTATAGGGCCTTGACATCGGCGAAGATCGCCGGTGCCGGATCGGTGTCCGAGGACAGGATGATCGCGGCCCGGGTGCAGATCCTCAGCGTGACGTCGGACTTGTCGGTGCCGGAGAGCGCTGCTTCGAGCGCGGTGGCCAGGTCCACGATCTTCTCGAACCAGGGCCTGGGCGCGAACGAGTTGGTGAACTTGATGACGGCCATCTCCAGGCCGTGGACGACCTCTTTGCCGGTGCGGTGCTCCGTGCTGTCGTAGAGGGCCAGCAGCTTCTCCACCGGCTCGGCCGTGGACGCGGACACGACGGCCGGGCGGACGGGTATGGGGTGCGGGTCGTGCGGGATCTCGTCCAGGCGCGCCGTGTACCGGCAGACGGACGTGACCTCGCCGGTTACCTGGTAGATGTCTGCGGTCGTCGCTCCGTACAGCAGGCGCAGCGCGAGCAGGAGCCGGTCGATGGGACGCCCGGCGTCTCGTGCGAGGTTGAACGGGTCGGGGCCGGTCGCGTAGCTGACCAAGGTGGCTTCGGGCCGGGCGAATGACTGCGGCCGTTCGCCGTTGTACGCCGAATGCCCCGTGGGGATGACCTCAGCGATCTGCCGGGTCTCCTGGAACTTCCGGTGCTCCAGGATGGTGACTCCCGCGATCGTCAGCTCCTTCCGGTCAGCGGTCATCAGGTGGGAGACGCGGCGCGCGCACGCAAGGCGGGTGTTTTCGGCGTCCAGGTAGTCGACAAGGTGCAAGAGCGCTATCTCGACGGCGTCGCTGGGCTTGTCGCCCGTCTCGCCGCGGCGGGTGAGTTCGGCGATGGCAGCCTCGACGAAATCGAACGCGAGGTGATCGGGGAACCAGCGCGCGCTGTCATCCGATGGCGCGCCGAACCATGCCGGGTACATCTGCCGAAGCGTCTCGATGAACTGCGTGAACGCCGGGCAGCCGGACAGCAGGTCGCCCTGGTAGTCGCGCCCGACCTGGATGTACGGCCGGTACCGGGAGCACGGCACGACGTGCTCGGCCGCGAGGACACCCCACACCTCGGTGACCGCGGCGACGGCAGCATTCCGCAGCGCGTGCATATCGCCAAGCGACGTGATCATGACGGGACCGGGTTCTTCCGGTTTCCGGGGACCCCCAACATGGCAAGCCAGCCGTCGCGTCGCCGAGCCGACCACCGGGCTGCCGTCGCGCAGAAGCCGCCAAACCGCAACGTCAGCACGCGGTGCCGTTGCTTCTCGTTCATCCAGATGAGAATGCCCGCTGACCGATGGTTCCGCGAATCGTTTATTAAGGGCAAATCGCACATCCTGGGCCTGTTTAGCTGGCCAGGGGTGTCAGGTTGCGGCGGGGATGCCTGAGTGACCGGCCGGATGCGAACGTGGTCTGCTCGCGCCAGCCCATGCCGGCCGCCGATTGTAGTCACCCGAGCGCTTCTCGATGCACGCGGCGAGAGGCACGTCATTCCGCAGCCGGGAGCCATCCCAGATCGCGGGCGATGGCGGCGACATTGGCGCGGGCGTAGCCAAACCGGGCCGAGGTAAGACATGCCGTGTGAGCGTGTCCGGCTCGATTCCCGCGTGGAGCAGGAGCAGCAGCCGAAGCAGCCACGGTGTCACGTACGAGATCGCCACCCATCGGTCGATCCGGTCGGCGAGTGGTTCCTTCTCCTCGTCCAGCACGAGATGGTGGGCGATGTCGTTGCGCGCTGCCATCAGCTTCCCCGCTAGGTCAGGGACAGACTCCGCCAGCTCCGGCACGGCGCTGGTGACCTGGCCGGTGATGTCCTGCGCCCTGGTGCGGTAGCCGACATCCTCGAAGTGGCAGACCGCGTTGTGTACTGCCGTCCGCACGAGATCAGGGTCCATCCCCTTCTCGTCCTCGGCCAGACGTCGGCAGCTTCGCGGGCGGCTTTCTTGATGCGGCCGCACCCGCTGCCGGATGCCGCGGGAAACTGGGACTGCTCGTACGGCAGGCGACCGTGCAGGCCCTCGACAAGGGACGTGCCGGCAAGAACCTGTGATTGAACAGCGCCCTCGCCGAGCCCGTCGACCGCCGACGCGAGACCGTCGAGTCTGCCGTTGAGCGCGATCCATTTCGCGAACTCTCGACTGTCAGTTCGGCCGAGGGCAGCAGCGACTCGCCGTAACCGGCATCCGGAGCGCAGTGTGCTCTGCTGCGCAAGGGAAGCCAGCCGCCGTCCTGGCTGATGCGCACCTCTATCGTCCGCACCTGCACAGGCCGGTCGAGAGCGAGCCTGGCCAGGGCACGGCAGCCCGCCAGCACACGGCTATCCATGTAGCGGACCGGGCACGGCTCGGCGGACTCGTAGACCAGCCAAACGCCCTTGTCCCGGTCCGCTTCTGAAGCCACCACGCGCAGGACTGAGCCGTCGTCAGGGACTATGTGGTTCTGGCTGCCGGCCAGGTGGGCGGTCCAGCGCGGATCGTCAATGCGGAACCTGACCGCGCTGTATAGCTGGCCGGCGGAACATGCGCGCCGGTAAGCGCGACTCGCGCGACGTACTGCGGCCCGAGCGGACCGTGGTTCTGCGCGGAGAGCAGGCTTACCAGCTCGCCCGAATCCAGCTGCCCGTGCAGGTCGATGGGCGCGAACGCCGCGACGTCCTTAGCCGGGTCGCCCGATACGCTGGTGACCACCGAGCCCGTCGCGGTCTGCACCACCGACACCCGCGGGTCGTCAGCTACGCGGCCGGCAAGCCTCACCTCCGCGTTCCGCCCGGTTTCCGCAGTGAATTCTCCTCGCACGCGGGCCCCGCCGCACGCACTCCAGAACCAGCCCTCGCTCACCAGACCATAATCGGCCATGTACGGACGCATCGCCGGCAAGCCGTCCGGACATGGTTGGGACTAGCGAAACCTCAGGCAAGCCTGGGCCAGTCTGCCGGATGCAGCAAACGAGGCAAGAGACGGGAACCTCCTTGCGCCGGTCGGTCCTCTTGATGTTTTACCGTCGGCCGTCCCTTATTGGATCTATGTCAACCCTGACGGTTCATCTGTTGCAACAAATATTCTCTGGAGTAGTCCTGTACCGTCATCGCCGGGGACGAGCAGCAGCTCTACCAGGTCCCTGAAACGCGAGAATTCCATAGGTGCTGTATGAGCCGCCGGGTTGCGATATCGGCGAGCGACCAGCAGTAGCGTTTCAGGCAACTCATCTAGAACGAAATAAGGATCGGCCATCCGGTTACGGCAGAAGGCAGTGAATTCCTGGCTGACGCTTTGAGCCGATCCGCCGTTATTCTCCGCCATCGAACGAAGAGCGAATCCCATTCGGCCAAGCTCGATGGTCCCTGAAGGTGAGGCGACGGCAGACGCGAATGGCTTCAGCGGACCGTTGGCGGTTGCTGTCACGCCTCGGGTTGAGAGCCATTGACGGAAAGGGCGGAGAAGTCGCTGGTTAACCTCAAGCTCTAGCGCCTTGGTTAGCGAGATGATGCCGGGTGAAGCGTCGAGGAGCATCCAGCTCATCGCGTCACATTCCTCATAATAAACTAGCCCCGAAATCAGAAAGCGCCGTGCCGCCGGTGAGACGCTTTGCCATACAGACCCGAGTGCGTGCTGCAACTGCATCTTCAGAAGTCCAAGACCCGCAGCAGGAGGGAGGTAATCCATGCTCCGCTGGGTAAGAAGCGCGAAGCGCTCATCCTCGGCGAGGAGAGGGTTCGTCTTCAGCCGCGTTGCCTCGTTATCTATGTCGATGCGGACTATGCGGCCGCCCTGCCTTGACTTGTCAATCGCGAGCGCCAAATCACGTGCGATGAAGTCAGCATCGCCAGTCAGTTTATAGTGGCCGTCAACTTCGATGCGATTAGGCACTCCAGGAAATAACCTACGCAGATCTGATGGCACGGCGAAAATTCCGCGTTCCTGATATAGCCGCTTATCGTTGCTGATGCGGACACCGACCCCATGCCCTATCAGGCTATACCAGGAACGCATGGGGATCGCGGACACATAGCAGCTGTCTCGCTCGTCTTTCCATCGCTCAGCAAGGGGCCAGGATCGAAGATCGTCATCACGGTCTTCTCCGCAGTACCAGTGCCTGTGCGCGAAGTATCCGCTCACGATGTCCTGGAGCGTCCGATAACCAGCCATCGAATATACAGTCTGCGTTAAATAATGCATCGTAGATCCTGGCGATGACGCGCTGTAATAGCCGCGCCTGGAGGTGGCTGCAGTATCACCCAAGGGTACGAGCCCATAGCGAGCGTGCCGACAGCCGGGCGAGCCTCCGTTCCCAGCTATGGCGCTGCCCGCAACGGTGATGGTGCACTGGCAGCCTTGGCGGCCAGCTGCAAGCCCTCCCTTCGTCATTACTCAATCGGCCCCACGTAGTCATACACGGGGCGAGTCCTGTCGGGAGGGGCTAGTGCCTGCGGGTCGGTGTGCCTCCAGGCATGCCGGACCCCGCTAACAACGCCAATGTAATCCTCTGGGTGGGAAGTATGCATGACCTGGCGTCCGCTAGCCGGCCCGCCGCGGAGCACGATGGGCGTCCCCGACGGGAGCAGTTATTCGCCCGGGCCGGGTCCGGGCTCGCTAGCTGACATCGCATCGGCGGGGTTACCAGGCATGTTTCCTTCAAACGTGATCGCGACTTCCACGTCCTCCCAGGTACGGTCATGCCCCTGGCTGCGGCACTTCGCGAACGCCGTCACAGTGCCGCGGGGATTAGCGGCCACGCGCACCGGACAGAATGCTGGCTGGCCCGGGCGGAAAAGCGCGGACGTCCTGCCAGCCTCCGGGAACTGGATGAGGAAATCCATTCTGATCGGCGGCATGTGGACAGAGGAACTGAACCAGGCATCCCCCGGTACATTCAGCAGGATCAGGGCCAGCGGCCAGTGCGTCTTAACCCGGATCTCCAGGCGGTGATCGCGGCCGTCGCTGAGGCCAGGCCACGGTATAACGCGGCCCTCAAGGACCGGGCGCATCCTGTCATGCTCCCGGTCCGCCTCAATCCGCGCGAGTTCCCCCGCGGTTCTGTTCGCGTGCTCGACCAGGTTGCTCAGGTACTCCTGGCTTGGCCCCCCGGCTGCTGCCCACCCGGCGGCCAGCAGCCGCTGTATTTCCGTCTGCGGCAGCCACACCGTCGCGTCGGCCTCCCGGAACGGGACCGCCACCGAAACCCGGCTAGAGCCGGCTGCCCCGGCCGGGCCAGGTACCACGAACGGCACCAGCGCAACCGGCTGCACAGGTACATCAATGACCAGGATCCCACTGCCATCATCGACTCGGATGAAATCGACTGTGAACTCGCGTGGCACCGGGATAACCAGCTCGCGGATGACCTTGCGATACCGGTCAAGATCAACTAGAGCACGGGGAACGGGACGAACCTCGGCCAAGAATTCCTCACCATGCTCCTTCCTGGTGGCATAACCCACCAGGATCATGCCTCCACTCTTCGCGTTGGCGAAGGCGGACACGTCTTTGGCCAGCTCCAGTGACTTCGCCGGATCATCCAGCTGGTAGACACCGGCCTTGACATCCAGCCAGCCGCACTCAGCGAGCCCCAGCAGGTCAGCCACCCGTCCCGCGTGCAGCGCCGCCCGCGCCCCTTCGATGTCATTGACAGGCATCCGCCCAGTATCGCGGCTATGGCTACCGGCCGACACGGCGCCTGTCCAGCGTTCGGCGGCGAACGCCATATGCCAGCTGGCCGCCGATGGCATCGGACGTTCCTGCATGTGTCCAACCGACTACGTCACCGATACCGGCATGCCCGAGCTGCGGTCTCTCATGGGGGTTCAACTCGGGTTCATGGGGGTTCAACTCGGATGCAAGGTCATTCTGGCTGTTTCGTGGGGCCTGCGGGCCGTCAGACGGGAACTTCCGGGAACCAGCTGGAAAACGTTATCTAGTCTGCCGGACGATGGAGCGCCACACGCCGGTACAGCAACCTGGTCCCGGCGCGCAGCCCTGTCCTGCTCCCCCTTTGATCGTCGTTTCCGCAGGTCAGATGCTCGGTCTAGTCTGATGCTCAGACAGCTCCGTCGCTGTTCTCTGGTGGAAATGCCGGGCCGGGCGCCCCGTTTCGTGTTATCTTGGACCGGTGATAGATCACCGTTTCGGTGATGTACCACCCCGAACGGGGATCAAGTCCCCCCTCGGACACACAAACCGGTGCGATCTCCCCAAAATAGACACCGCTTGAACACGCGCGCCCGGGTGGCCGGTCCTCACGGCCGCCCCGGCCCCCGGCCGCGCAGCCGCCTCCTGTCCCGGAGGCAGCTATGACTGCCCGGCCCGTCGCCCCGGTTATCCCTGGGGCCAGCCGTGGTCGCCTTCGGCAGGGCAAGCCTGGCCTTAGCCGTCCGATGCCGCTGGCCAGCCCGCTGGGTCGGCCGGAGGTGGTGTACGGGTTCGGCCGGATCGACGCCTCTGGCCGGGTCGCGGACCGGGTGACCATCGCCGCGCTGGGCTGGCGGGGCGGTGACCGCCTGACCGTCACCGCCGAGGCCGGGGTGATGATCGCACGCCGCGACCCGGGCGGCATGGTCACCGTGCCGTCCCGGCCCTACGTCGTGATCCCGGCCGCGCTGCGCCGCCGCTGCGGACTGCGTGCCGGTGACCACGTGCTGCTGGCCGCCTCACCCGGCCAGGACATGCTAGCCGCGTACTCCTTCGCGGTGGTGGACCAGGCGCTGCAGGCGCACGCCCCGGTCTCCGGTGAGGGGAGGATGCCATGACCGCCACCAACCCGGACACCTCACAGCAGGCCGTCGTAGAGGCGGCGCTGGTGCTGCTGGAGCGGATGGGCCTGACCCCGGCCGACCTGGCCGCCGTCCCGCAGCACCGCCCGCAGGTGCCGACCTTCGCCGAGTACATCCCGGTCGTGTCCGCGGCGGTCAGCGCCGGGACCCGCCGGGCGTACGGCTCGTACTGGAACCGGGTCATCGAGCACTGGGGCGACCGGCGCCTGGATGAGCCCACGCCGTCGGAGATCCGGCAGCTGATGAGCTACGTCAAGACCCACGTCGTGACCCGCCGCAACGCCCGCGGCGGCCGCAGCGCGGAGGAGCACCTGGTGGCGGCGCTGCGCTGCCTGTACCGGCGGGCCGTCGATGACGGGCTGATCGGCGAGGCGGACAACCCGGCGCGGAAGGTGGCCAAGCCGCGCCGCCTGCCGACCACCCGCCGGGCCCTGCCCGATAACCGGCTGGCGCAGATCAACCAGATCGCCGCGGCCACGGGCGATGACCCGGAGCTGGACACGCTCATCCTTCGGCTGCACACCGAGACCGCCTGCCGCCGCGGCGGCGCGCTCGCGCTGCGGCCGCGGGACCTGGACCCGGACCAGTGCCTGATCCTGCTGCGGGAAAAGGGCGAGACGGTCCGCTGGCAGCCGGTCTCCCCCACCTTGATGGGCCGCCTGATCGAGCACGGCCAGGAGCGGCATGCCCCGGCGGACGGGCAGCTGCTGCGGTACGCCGGCGGGCGGCCGATCACCCGCCGCCGCTATGACCACCTGTGGGCCCGGATCGGCCGGCACCTGCCGTGGGTGGCGACTCAGGGCATCAGTACCCACTGGATCCGTCACAGCGTCCTGACCTGGGTCGAGCGGAGCTTCGGCTACGCCGTCGCCCATGCCTACGCCGGCCACACCGACAGCGGCGAGGCCGGCGCCACAGCGACCTACGTCCGTGCCAGCCTGTCCGAAGTGGCCGCCGCGCTGGCCGCGCTGACCGGCGAGCCCCACCCGCTCGCCACCACGGAAGGGTGGTGACCGGCATGGCTGCCCTCACCGCCGGCGCGTCCCTCGCCACGGACCCAGGCCCTCGTGGTCCGGTCCCGGCCCAGGCCACCGGACCAGTCGCTGCGGACCGGTCCCCGGCGATGGTCCAGACCGTCCGGTCCTGGCCGCTGCTGGTCCTGGCCGCCCCGGCCGCGGCCGAGGTGTGGTCCGGGTGGGTCGGCATCGCGCAAAGGACAGGGTTCGGGCTGGTCTCCCCGCTGCCGGGCATCTGGCCCTCGCTGCACCTGGACACCGCCATCACCCTGCCGGTCGGCGTCGAGGCCTACGCCGCCTTTGCCCTGCGCGCCTGGCTGGGCCGCTCGACCAGCGACCGGACCCGCCGGTTCGCCCGGTGGTCGGCGATCTGCTCCTTCGCGCTCGGCATGGCCGGGCAAGTCGCCTACCACCTGATGGCCCAGGCCGGGATGGCACGGGCGCCGTGGCCGATCACCACCATCGTGTCCTGTCTGCCGGTCCTCGTGCTCGGCATGGGGACCGCGCTGGCGCACATGCTCCGGGCCGACGCTGAAGTCACGGAGACGCCGGACAGCGCGACCGGACCGCCAGCCACTCTGCGGTCCTCGCCCTGGTCCTTCGAGGACCAGGGCGGACCAGACAGCAGACAGCCCGAGGCCGGCCGGGACCGGTCACCGAGGCGGGACCAGAAAGCTCCCGCGCCGGGACCGCAACACGGACAAAGGCCAGGGAACCTTGCCCGCAAGCTGCCCAGCCACAAGCTGGATCAGGCCCGGGGTGTCGCCCGGAGGCTTGCCGCAGCGGGGCAGCCCGTCACACGACGAGCGTTGCGCAGCGGCGGGGTCAGGGGATCCACCGAGGCCCTGAACGCCCTAGCGCGCACGATCAATGCTGAGCGAGCAGGTGCCAGACCGGTCAGCTGCCGGATCAGCGGGCGAGAGAGGAGACCGGGCGTCTGACCGCTTCGGAGACCACGGCCAGGGTGGCAGATGATGTGCCCGGCTGTGTGCACGCTCACGATGGCGGCGGCTCTGGCTGATGCTGCCTGCTTGGTGGTGACGGTGAACTCGGCCGGGTCGGGGAGGTGGCGTTTACCCAGGGCCGAGGACCCCCGGCGCAACCAATCAGTCTTCTGCGGAGAGTAACCATGAACTGGTTAAGTAGCGTGCGATATCCGCCGTTAGGCGCGGCTGCTGCATTCCCGACGATTGTCAGCTTGGTCGTACAGAACAGGCCGATCAGTACGTCGTGCCTTGTCGCGGTTGCAGCCGGGTCGGGCCACTCATCCCGAGCGAGCCGCCATCCGGCGGCTTACCGATGGGCTGCGAGCCTCCGGGTTTGCCTGCGGCTCCTGGTATCAGATCGCCTGTTTCGGCCGACATGACATCCGCGCTCCGTGCGTTTGCCCGGCGGTTATCGACGACTTGGCGGGGATCGCCGCTGATTCGAACGGCAGTAGTCCCCGCGCTCGTGCACCGCTCAAGTTTGTATTCCGCGACCGTAACTCCCTACCGCGCGACGCAGGCGACCGACTCCCAGTCGCGGGGTCTGACATACATGCCATGTCATTACGCCAGCTATTAGAATCCTCAAGGAGAACTGGCTGCGGAATGGGCGCGACTTCCCCGGCCTGTGCTCTGACTGCTACTGTCGGTGGTGAGTGATCAGGCGTCCCGGGTCAGCGGTGGTTTTCGCGGCACAGGCGGGTTTATCCTGATCACACTCGCGGATAATCACAACCGAACGGACCAGAGTCGACTGCCGCGCAGTCAGGATTGCCGGGGCGGTAAGCTGCCCTCGGTGACGCAAGCGCCAGTGATGTCCAACAGCAGTGCAATGGGCGGGGACCGTGAGACAGGCGATGGAGAGGCTGCTCATTGCTCTTTCCGGTGCGCGGCCAGAAATCCTCAGGGAGTGCCCGACAGAGCGCCCCAAGTTCCGGGTCCTAGGCGGCAGCATCCTTTTCGAGGCCGCCGCGGCGATCGGCTCCGCTTGGCTGGCATTGCATGTCATCGAGCGTGCGAGCGTGCCGGTGGCGACTGCCGCAAGCCTCGCGTGCGGGCTGACCATCATCGCTGTCGACCGGTGGATTGCGGCCTCGCTGCTGACCGGCCGCCCGCGCCAGCCGGTGATCCTGATTCCGAAGCTAGCCCTGGCCGTGCTACTCGCGGCGCTGGTGTCGGTGCCGTTCCTGCTGCAGGTCTTCCAGCACGAAATCAACGGGCAGGTTGCCGTGATCAAGCATCAGCGGCTCACGGCGTTCCTCACCGCGCAGCAGATCAGCCCGACCGGGCAGCTGGTCACGGCGTGGAGCAATGACGTCAACAACCTGCAGACGCTCAAGAATCTCAGCGGGAAGCCGGTCAATCCCAATTCCGACTCGGAACTTCGAACGCTGACCGAGCAGCGGGCAGCCGCAGTAACCGCAGAAGAACGGTACTTCGCGCAGTGGCAGTGCCAGCTGTACGGCGGATCAGGCTGTTCAAGACCCACTGGCAATGGGCCGCTCGCACAGACGAGCCTAAACTCGTACGAACAATCGGTACACCAAGTCGCACAGCTCAATGAAAAGATAACAGCACGCTCGAATCAGCTATCAGGGACGCACGCAGCGTCAGGTAATATCAACTACGATCAGGTAGTTGCCGGGCTGAACAGCGCACTGCAGAAGCTCCGCTCAGCCGTAACAGACCAAGAAAGGCAGAAGAGTACTTTCACGGCGCGGAACAACGCCGATGATGGGCTGGCTATCAGCCTGGAAGCCCTCCTGCGGGTGTCCGTCACGAATCCCCGGCTTAGCGCGGCATGCTCTCTTGCTCTTGCGCTGTTTCTTATTGCTTTCTGCCTTCCGGCATTGATAAAGCTTACCCAGCCGACCGGGAATTACGAAATAATCCTTAGCGTTGCCGCAAGCCGAGCGAAAGAGCAAACCGACGGATCCCGTCCGGGCAGGATACGGTTCTGGCGGCAATCCGGTGTGCCGAATGGGGGATTTAGTATGTCTGGTACCGCGTCACGTGAGGTCCGGGGACACGCATTCATATCATACGTACGCGAGGACTCCCGGCACGTAGACTGGCTGGCAGATAAACTCAAGGCAGCGGGTATCCCTGTGTGGCGGGATACGGCTGACCTGTGGCCAGGCGAGGACTGGCGGGCGAAGATTCGGCAAGCCATTACTGACGACGCGCTCGTCTTCATTGCATGCTTCTCCAAACGCAGCCTGGCTCGTACTAAGACTTACCAGAATGAGGAACTTATCCTGGCGATCGAGCAGTTGCGGAGTCGGCGCCCTGAGGATCCCTGGCTGATTCCCGTTCGCTTCAGCGACTGCGAAATCCCCGATCGCGACATCGGCGCTGGCCGGACGCTTAAGTCGCTCCAGCGCACCGATCTCTTCGGGAAACGGGCCGATGAAGGCGCCGCCCGTGTCGTCGCAACTGTCCTGCGGATGCTGCAACGACCCAGGGGGTTACCCTAGGGGAAACGCCCTGAACCTAAGCCGCCCCCGCGGACAGCACAGGCCAGCGAAGCGACGTAGCCATCGGACTACACCGGACCGTGAACGCCTCTCGTCACGGACCTTGCAGATCATTTCGGCTGGAGTCCGTCATGGATCAGCTAACTAGAGACTGGTCAGTCCCTTTGTCGGTGAGCTTCGTAATATCAGGAATCCCGGATCTTGAGATGCAGGCAACAGAATTGGATGTTCTGCCCCGAGTGAAGGCTGTGTAAGAAACAGCAAGTAACGCAAATATTCGGCAGGGAGACTGTGGATAGTGCTTCCGGCACGGCTTCCCCTGTTTCGGCTGGATACGGGCGTAGTGTCGGGAGCCTGGGTCCCGGCCTGACCTCCGATTCGGCTGACGCCGTGAGGGCTGTCCTGCGAGATGATCTGTCGGCCGGGCCCCAGGTTTACGGCACCCACCGGCGGTGCCGGCCTGATCTGCCTGGCCTGTGCAAGAGGCCGGGGTTCACAGGTCCGACGGCCAGCGGGTGCGTGCCATCCCTCAACCTGAGAAAGGGATGACAGTGACCATCGTAGAAGAAGCACGCCCTGTTACCTGTCGCACCGCGATTACCGGCGGGGTGGATACTCACGCGGATACCCATGTCGCTGCCGCGCTCGATCCTGTCGGCGGCCTGCTCGGCGTCAGGGAGTTCCCCGCTACCGCGGCTGGCTATGCCCGCTTGCTGGGCTGGCTGGGCGGGTTCGGGACGGTGTGCCTGGTCGGGATCGAGGGGACAGGCAGTTACGGTGCCGGGCTGGCCCGTTATGTCACCGCGGCTGGCATCCGGGTCGTCGAGGTGGACCGTTCCGACCGGCAGGACCGCCGCCGTCAGGGCAAGTCCGATCCCCTGGATGCGGTCAGCGCTGCCCGGGCCGCGCAGTCCGGCCGGGCCCGCGGCGCTCCCAAGGGGCGGGACGGTGCCGTGGAGGCGATCCGGACCCTGATGGTCGCCCGGCGCAGCGCCGCGGGAGAACGCACCCGGACCATCAACCAGGCCAGGGCCCTGATCCTGACCGGGCCCGATGACCTGCGGGCACGGTTCGCCAGGCATAAGCCGGCTGCCCTGGTCACCGCTCTGGCGGCGCTGCGTCCCCGTCCCGGCGACGTGGCCGGCCACGCCGTCCGCATTGCGCTGCGCGAGCTAGGACGGCGCGCCCAGTTCCTGGACGGCCAGCTCGAGCGGCTGGACGAGCTCATCGTCCCGCTGGTGACCGCCCGTGCCCCGGGGCTGCTCGCCGTCTACGGGGCCGGCCCGCGCACCGTGGCGCTGCTGCTCATCGCGGCCGGGGATCACCCCGGGCGGCTGCGCAGCGAGGCGGCTTGGGCGCATCTGTGCGGCGTCGCCCCGATCCCGGCATCGTCTGGGAAGGTCAGCCGGCACCGCCTTAACCCTGGCGGTGACCGTCAGGCTAATCATGCCTTGTGGCGGATCGTGTTCACCCGCCTGGGCTCTGACTCGGCTACCCGCGCCTATGCCGAGCGCCGTACGGCAGAGGGAAAGTCCAAGGCGGAGATCATCCGCTGCCTGAAGCGTTACGTGGCTCGCGAGGTCTACCGCCACCTGCGCGCGGCCGCCGGGTAACACCCAAGCTCCGGGGACGGCCTGACCCGATATTCGGCTGCCGCGAACCTGCTGGCCTGCGAACGATTCGTCGGCCGTCCCCGGCCCCATTCCTGACCTGCTGGGCGTGACCTCATAAGAGCTTGCGCGCTCCATCTGGAGCGGCCCATCCCTGTCTTGTCCGCAAACCAGCAATAACCGGCCGGAACCCCATCCCGAAACCCCAGAACGGCGGCTACCGAAATGTCATCCGATCCCCTTGACAAACATAAGAGCATCGATCTGTAATTGCTTGAGGTAATTGCAAACGTCTACTTATTACACTAAGTGATCATGAAGGCGAAGAGTTCATAGACTTCGCCAGAATGCTGGGAATCAAAGGCGAGAGCTTGTCGACCGCAAAACGACAGACCGCCTGAAAACCGGCAGCTCAATGGCGCAGCCGGACCTGCTCATCAACGTCCTAGAAGCAGCGCACCCCCCGCTCCTTCAGCGGCTGGGCCACCTGCTCAACGTAGTCCCGCTGCGCGCCGGCGAA
>Ga0182030_10007341_pt1 | contig 23015 bp, 21 predicted proteins | sample 812S3MmetaG_FD_121299 | JGI IMG/M metagenome (GOLD analysis project Ga0182030, IMG submission 121299) | Permafrost microbial communities from Stordalen Mire, Sweden - 812S3M metaG (Illumina Assembly) | ecosystem: Environmental > Terrestrial > Soil > Wetlands > Permafrost | place: Sweden...
CGTTCGCCCAGGGTTGGCCATTTCTTGCTGTTCGTCAACGATTATCGCGCGTGGGGAACGAAACGATCTGCCGGGGAGCGCCGCGTCGCGGATCATATGTCGAACAAATCGGTCGGGCGGGGCATGTTCGATGGTACAACGGAACGAGTTGCCGGAACGACGGTTCAGTGGCGGCGGTCAGGCGGCTGGCTGGCCGCGTCACGACGGGTCTGGATGCGTTTCGTCCGGGGCCCCCGCTACCCGTCCAACACCGTCGCAAACTCTTTCGGATCGATGGTGTAAGTTTCGTAAGGCAGATGATCGAACGCGATGGCCTCCCGTTCGTCGGACTGGCCGACGATTCGGGTCACGCTCTGCCCCGCCAGCGCCGCGAGTCTGACATAGCCCATGGACCACTCCGAATCGCTCAATCGAGGGCCGATCAATTCCACCAGGCTGGTGCCCTTCGGCGCGAAAATCATGTTGGCGAAGCCCGCGCCGTGTGCCCCGGCGATGACGGATGCCCCGGCGAACAATTTTATTTGGTCGATGAAACTTAGTTTTTCAGGCGATACGATATCAAAGTCATGCTTTTGAGCAATGCCGGCGATTTCCTCATGATTGAGCAGGCGGCGACGATGCCTGTCGATCTCCCCGCCGCGAGAGATGAAGATTTTTCGCTCCCGTCGCTCCGATCTCATCAGCGGCGCGAAGCTTTCCCGCAGCCACGCGAGCACACCGGGTCGAAATGAATGAGGTGGCGTGAAGCTCGAGGAACAAAGGCTGGGATACAGCAGATGCCGCACCGAAACGGAGGACGGATACTCGAGCGGCAGCAATCTGTCCTCGCCGACACCCAGGATCCGCAGGCTTTCCAATTGAAACGCCGTCAACGGACCATTGACCAGCAACGGCACCGACGGATCGCCGCAAAGCGCCAGCCTGGGCAGATAATCCAGCAGCCAGTGACTGTAATTCCGGCAGCCGCCGAGCAGGAACGCGGTGTCCACCGGCAACGCCCGCGGCTGTTCGTGAATCAATTCGATGGTGTCACTTCCAAAGTCGAACTCCATCATATAAGCGGTCATCGGCGGCGAGGGCGTTTGCACGAAGAAATCGCACAGCACCCGATCGCCGGCGACGACCAGCCATTCGCCCGGCAGCACCATGGCATTATGAAAGTTCGTCAGGCCGATCGATGGGGTATGGGTCTTGCGTCCCCGCATGACTTTGAACGAGGAAATATCCCGTCCCCCGGGACCAAATTCGCGGGCCAGCTCCAGGTACCTCCGCTCCGCCGCGTTCCGCCTGTTTGGGGCAATCTCCATGGGGTTGTTCCGATGTCCTCGGATTGTCGGGTTGATCGGGGTTCAGGACGCGCGTGGCGCGAGATCGATGGTCAGGCTAGCGCTCGTTTCGGCGGCGGCGGCGTGGGATAGCGTCCTATCGTCGCGTTCCAGTATGCCCAGGAGCGAGGGTCGATGATACCGGGGGGCGCGTGGTCGAGGGCTTCGCGAAAGTCGTCGTCGGAGACGTGGCGGCGGAGGATCTTCATGTCCTCGTGCGTGGCGGAGGCCATCGCGTAGGCCATGAAGCGAATGGGGTCGGCGAGCGCTTGTGCCGGCGACTCGAACCAGACGATTCGACGGGCGACGGAGCGGGTTTCGGGGGTCAGCGGGATGGGTTTCATTCGTAGGTTCGCGACAGGGGAGCAACGGTTGGCAAGCGATCGAGATCGACCCCCCGCACCGCGGTAACCAGGCGTTCCTTTAGTACCCTCGGCAGACGGCGCAGACCACCCTCATCGAAGTAACAAAGAGCCTTCAACGTGATTTGCGGATTGAACCGAGGGCCATAGAGCGTCTTGGCCGCGGCCAACGCGGTGGCGAGGTCGATTCGTCCATCGCACAGGATGGCGTCGATGTCGCGATAGTCCTTGGCTTCGGCACGTCGTTGCACGACGGAGGCTTTGGTCCCGGCGAGATCGAGAAGCGCCGCCACGCGCGATCCGTTGCCCGGCGCGACACATGGCGGTCGCAGACGCGGCAGTCGGGGCAAGCCGAAAAACGAGAGCTTCACGGGGCCGCCTCGGGCAACGCGGACGGACAGGGTGTTGGGCTCCTGGTGGGTGACCGTCGCTTTGTTGAGAAACGAAAGGCTGTTCGCGAGTGTCTCGGGGTCGAACGAGTGGTTCCCGAAGAAGTCGAAATCGACCGACTGACGGTGCCCCAGGTGCAGTGCGATCGCGGTGCCTCCATACAGCACGAACTCTGGCGGAACCGCGGCCAGTTCGTCCCATAGCCTGCGCTGAGCCTTGGGAAGAATATCAAGACGGGGGGCGAAAGATTCGGTCATGCGGGCGGAAGGATAGCACGGTCGGAATGCGCCGGAATGGCCAATTTTTTGAACTCGTTCACTCGCGTACGACTCCCTGGACAGGAACCCCCGGGGCTCAAACGTCTTCGGTCGAACCCGATGTGTCTGGATATGCAATCGTAATGAAAGCGTCGGAGTTGTTCCCCAATAAGGCGACGCCCAACAATAAGCGAGTCGGCTGACGCGCCGGCCTTTCCCGTCATCCCCGGGTCGCGCCAGGTCGCGCCCGAGGATGACGAGAACGGAACGACGACCTGACGCGATAATTGTTGGGCATCGCCTAAGTTCAAAATTAGGTGATGGAGGCAGCGAAGTGCCTGGCAGCGCGTCACAGAAACGACACCGGGTCCACATCGACATCCACCCGCCCGCCGCGCGCCACCGTGACCCGGCTCAACCACTCCTTCAAGATCGGCTGCACCGCGATATCGCGCCGGGTCTTCAACAACAGCCTCCGCCGGTGCCGCCCGCGCAAAATCGCCAGCGGCGCCGGAGCCGGTCCCAGTACCGTCACCCCGTCCGCGTGCGGCGCCGTCCGCCCCAGATCCCGAGCCAGTACATCCGCCGCCGCCGCCGTGTCGGCGCTGACGATCAGCGCCGCCAGCCGTCCGTACGGCGGCCAGTGACCCGGCCGGCGGATCGCCGCCTCGCTGGCCATGAAGTCTTCCAGATCGCCACCCACCAGCGCCTGCATCACCGGGTGCTCGGGCGAGAACGTCTGCAGCAGCACCAACCCCGGCGCTTCGGCGCGACCGGCGCGGCCGGCGACCTGATGCAGCAGTTGCACGGTCCGCTCGGCGGCGCGCAGGTCGCCGCCGGACAGACCCAGATCGGCGTCCACCACGCCGACCAGCGTCAGATGCGGGAAATGCCAGCCCTTGGCGACGATCTGAGTGCCGATGATCAGGTCCACCTCGCGGTTTTCGATCGCGCGAGCGGCCTCGGCGGCGGCGTGCGGGCCGGGCATGGTGTCGCTGGCCATCACCAACCGGCGCACGCCGGGGAACAATTCGATCGATTCCTCGGTGATCCGTTCCACGCCGGGGCCGACGGCGGTCAGCGAATGTTCCGCCTCGCAGGCCGGGCATTTCTCCGGGATCGGGATCGTGTGGCCGCAATGATGGCAGCGCAGTTCGCGGCGGGCGCGATGCTCGACCAGCCAGGCGGTGCAGTTCGGGCATTGCATGCGGTGGCCGCAGCGGCGGCACAAGGTCAACGGGGCGTAGCCGCGGCGGTTGAGGAACAGCATCGCCTGCTCGCCACGGCCGATGGTGTCGCGGATGGCGTCCACCAACTTCGGCGCCAGGAAATGGCCGCGTTCCGGTGCGTCCTCACGGAGGTCGATCGCCTCGATCCGCGGCATGACCGCGCCGGCATGGCGAACCGGCAGATGCAAATGCCCGTACCGCCCAGACTCCACATTCGCCACCGTCTCCAGACTGGGCGTCGCCGACACCAGGATCGCCGGCGCCTGGCAGACCCGCGCCCGCACCACCGCCATGTCGCGCGCGTGGTAGACGATGCCTTCCTCCTGCTTGAACGCGGTCTCGTGCTCCTCGTCGATGATCAGGCAGCCCAGATCGGGGAACGGCAGGAACAAGGCGGAGCGAGCGCCGACCACGACCGGCGCGCGGCCCTCCGCCACCGCGCGCCAGGTGGTGCGGCGCACCCGGGACGTCAGGTCGGAATGCCACACGGCCGGGGCGACGCCGAACCGCCGCTCGAACCGCGACAGCCATTGCGAGGACAACGCGATCTCCGGCAGCAGCACCAGCGCCTGGCGGTCCTCCCGCAAACTTTGGGCGATCGCTTCCAGGTAGACCTCGGTCTTGCCGGAGCCGGTGACGCCATCCAGCAGGGTGACCGAGAAACGCCGCGCGGCGACGGCGTCGCGCAAAGTGGCGGCGGCGGCGGCCTGATCGGCGGAGAGTTCCGGGCCGGGGTGGTCGGGGTCAGGCGTCAGAAACGGCCGGCTGGCGGGCAACGCCGTGGCGTCGATCAAGCCCAGATCGGCCATGCCGCGGATCACCGCGGTAGACACGCCGGCGGCTTTGGCCAGTTCCGCCGTGGTGCGCGGCTCGGCGTCGGCGAGGCGGTCGAGCACCCTCCGACGCGCGTCGGTCAGCCGGATTTTGGAAAGCTGAGGCTTATCAGCAGCCTCCGGCACCCCCGTCGCTGTTTTCACGTCATCCCCCGGCTCGACCGGGGGATCATCCGATCCAGGATCCTGGGGCCGTTGATCCCCCGGTCGAGCCGGGGGATGACGTTCCTCGGCCGGGGGATGACGTTCCTCGGCCGGGGGATGACGTTCCTCGGCCGGGGGATGACGTTCCTCGGCCGGGAGATGACGTTCCTCGGCCGGAGTATCACGTTCCTCGACCGGGGGAACATGTTGAGCGGCGAACGTCGCTGCCATGGCCGGAACCAAGGCACCCGTCCCACCCGCGTCGATACCGGCGCCGGTCCGCCGCCACCCCATCGCCGGGCCGCCCTCCGGGCGCAAAACGCGCAGCGCCATCCGCATCACCTCGCCCGGAGGAGACAGCGTATAAGCGGCGATCCAATCGATCAGGCGACGGATGTCCTCGCGCATCGGCGGGGTGTCGATGACAGCGATGATCGCGCGCAGGCGATGCTCCGGCACCGGCTTCTCATCGGACGCCGGCACGCCGGGGCCATCCCACACCACGCCGACTTCCTCGCGCCGGTTCAACGGCACCAGCACCAGATCGCCGGGCATTGGAGACGCCCCCTCCGCCCCCCCCTCTGGCACCCGGTAATCGAACGGACCGGGAAACGGATACGGCAACATCACGGCCACGCGTTTTGATTGCCCCCCACCCTTTGGTTGGCCCCCACCCTTTGGTTGGCGTGGAACCCCGGTCATGCTATCTGGGTTGAACAAATCCGTGGGAACCTCCCCTTTCGCTTCTCGCGTTTCCGCATCTCCCAACGGAGGCCATCATGAAGTTCTTTGTCGATACCGCCGATACGGCCGAGATCAAGTCGCTTGCCTCCAGCGGATTGCTCGATGGCGTCACCACCAATCCGTCCCTTGTGGCGAAGACGGGTAAAAAATTCACTGATATCATCGCCGAAATTTGCGCCGTCGTTCCCGGGCCCGTCAGCGCCGAGGTCGCGGCCACCGATTTCGACGGCATGATGCGCGAAGCCGCGGTGCTGCGCGAGATCGCGAAAAACGTCACCATCAAGGTGCCGCTGACGCCGGACGGGCTGCGCGCCTGCAAGAAGCTCTCGACGGACGGGACGATGGTGAACGTGACCTTGTGCTTCTCCGCCGCGCAGGCGCTGCTCGCCGCGAAGTCGGGCGCCACCTTCGTCAGCCCCTTCGTCGGCCGGCTGGACGACGTCGGCGAATCCGGCATGGCGCTGATCGCCGATATCATGCAGATCTTCAAGGCGTATCAGTATAAAACCGAGGTACTGGTCGCCTCCGTCCGCGGCCCCATGCACGTTATCGAGGCCGCCAAACTGGGCGCCCATGTCGCCACGCTGCCGCCCGCGGTGCTCCGCTCTTTGTTCAATCACCCGCTGACCGACAAAGGCCTCGCCGCGTTCGTCTCCGACTGGGCCAAGACGGGTCAGACGATCGCCTGACGCGAATGGACGATCTCGGCGCGGAGCCGCCAAAGAGTGGGCCCGGCGCGGGGGCGGGGAAAAATGGGCCTGGCGTGGTTGCGCCGAAAACCGACTCCGCCGCGGTCGCCGCGTTTCTTCGCGCCAACCCGGACTGGCTGGCGGATAACCCCGAAATCTACCGCATCCTGACGCCACCCAACCGCGTGCACGGGGAGGTGCTGGCCGATCACATGGCCGCCATGGTCCGCGCCGAACGGGCCCATGCCGCTGCCATGGAAGAACGCGCCGACGACGTTCTGGCCGCCGGACGCGCCGCCGCCGGGATGGCCTCGAGGGTGCAGGAGGCGGTGCTGGCTTTGCTGCGCGCCGCCGATCCGCTGGACTGCGTGACCGGAGAGATCCCCAGCATCCTGGCGGTCGATTCGGCGCATCTGTGCATCGAGGCGATCATGCCCGGCACGTTGCCGCTGCCCGAGGGCACGGTCGCGCGGCTTCTGGGCGGGCGGCAGGTGCTGTTCCGTGACAACGTGACCGACGCGAGGCGCCTGCACGCCGAGGCCGCCGGTCTGGCCGGTCACGACGCTCTGGTGCTGGTGCCCGCGCATGGTCCTCCGGCGCTGCTGGCTTTGCTGGCACGAGACCGCACGGTGCTGGACCCGGTGCGCGGCGCGGGCGCACTGTCGTTTCTGGGACGCGCGATCGCCGCCGCGATGGGGCGGTCCTGGGGCGGCCGGTGAGTTGCTTCCAACGCGGATGGGTTGTCCCGCGCGGCGTTGCGATAGTGGATCCTGGGGCCCGACGGCGCGGACCGGTTCATCACCAGATTTAATTCCCTTCGAAGCCCAGGTCCCACCCTCGAAGACGCCATGGTTGCGCCGAATCGTGGCGATCAGCAGACTGCCGCGATACGACCTCGCCGTCTCGGAATGCTTTCGCACACTTTGCGTTTCTTCGCGTGATTCGCGTTTCTCTCTCTGGTATCCGCCGGGCGTGGTCGAGTGGGAGCGAAGAGTAACGCGAATCACACGAAGAAACGCAAATAACGCTAAACGTTCCGTGATTAATATGATCTGAATGGGGGATTGGCGGTCACGCGATGCTGAAAGCCTGGCGCAATGAAGGGCTGGCGGACAATACCACGGCGAAGGCGGCTGTTGGCTGGCTAAGGCGACGTCCAACTATTAACGCGTTAGGTTGTCCTTCCACTCTCGTCATCCCTGGGCTTGACCCGGGGACCAATCGCCGCGCCGTGCCTGGATGGATCCCCGGGTCGGGCGCCATAAGCATCAAGATAAGCGCCGCGTGGGGAAAATGTGCCTCTTCCCGTCATCCTCGGGCTCGACCCGAGGATCTCTCGACGCGCCAAGGAGGCCAAAAGCCGGGCAAGGAGCGTGGCCGGGCCGATCCTCGGGTCGAGCCCGAGGATGACGTTCGGGAACCCGAGGATGACGTTCGGGAACCCGAGGATGACGTTCGGGAACCCGAGGATGACGTTCGGGGGAAGGTTTTCCCTTCGCCGGTCGTATCTTGATGCTTATGGGGTCGAACCCGGGAATGACGGCACACGATGGTTCGCCATGCGACTCGTTTATTGTTGGCCGTCGCCTAAGTGGCAATCGGTTGGCGTGGGCGCGTCGATGACCGGTTACGAATGTCGGGAATCGTTTCTGTCCTGGCTGGCGCTGGAAAAGCGCGCGTCGCCGCTGACGGTGGAGGCGTATGGCACCGACCTCGCGAGCTTCCTCGGCTTCCTCACGCGGCATCTGGGCGCGGAACCGGATCTGTCGGCGCTCACCGCGGTGTCCCAGGCCGACGTGCGCGCGTGGCTGGCGTCACTGGCGAATGAGGGGCTGGTGAATGCCTCGCGCGCGCGGCATCTCTCGGCGGTGCGGAGTTTCTTTCGCTATCTGGCCCGGCATCACGCCGCCGAGAACGCCGCCGTGAAACTTGTTTCGACGCCGAAAACGCGCCGGCCACTGCCGCGCGCTCTGGCCCCCGCCGCGGCGCGCGGAGTGACTGAGGACATCGGCGAAATGTCCGACCAGGCCGCGATCCAGGCTCGCGATATCGCGCTGTTCACCCTGCTTTATGGCTGCGGCCTGCGCATCGCCGAGGCCTTGTCGCTGAACGTGCGCGACGCGCCTCGTCCGGGGGACGATGGGCCGTTGCGGGTGGTCGGCAAGGGATCGAAGGAAAGAATCGTTCCGGTGCTGCCGGTGGTGCGGGAGGCGATCGCGGCCTGTCTGCGGCTGCATCCGGGTGCCGCGCCGGATGCGCCGCTGTTCCTCGGTGCGCGCGGGAAACGACTGGACGCGGCGGTGGCGCAACGGACCTTGCGTTTGTACCGGCAACAGAACGGACTGCCGGAACACGCGACGCCGCATGCGCTGCGGCACTCTTTCGCCACGCATCTGCTGGCGGGAGGGGCGGACTTACGCTCGATCCAGGATTTGCTGGGACACGCGAGTTTGTCGACGACGCAACGGTATACCAGCGTGGATGAGGCTCGGTTGCTTGAGGTCTGGAGGAAAGCGCATCCGCGGGCGTGAGTGGGCGGCCAAACTCGCTTGCTCTGTCGCTGAACATCGCTCGTGGTCGGAGAGGAGGTGATCGCCGCACGGTGGACCGGGCTCTGATCTTTGATTGAACCCTCCGGCGTAGCTGTCCTGATCGCGGCTCGCCGGGTAGGCCGGTGCGTTGGTCAATCGCAAGCCAGCAAGGACTCACCACGGAGGACACGGAGAACCACTGAGGGCCACTGAATTCTGGCGCTTCGCGCGGTGTCTGATCAAACCCCGCGCGAAGCGCCATTTTGTCCTTCTCCGTGCGCCTCAGTGGTTCTCCGTGTCCTCCGTGTTGAGTCCTTGCTTTCGAAGCCGATGCCGACTCCGCCGTTCCAGATTTCCCACGACCGGCTGACAGCGTGAACCCCTCATTCGGTTCTGTACCGATACGATAAATCCCGAGGGAAATTCCCTCTTCCCTCGTCCCTGATGCGTGCCATCGACAACCGTGGTATAGACCGGGTCGCGCCAACGCGGAGACCACGGCACGGCGTCAATCACGATCTCCCTCCCAGACAGCATGCTGGATTTCATCAACATCCAGATCGCCGGCAAAGGTGAGGCGGGCGTTGGCGAATACATGCGCGGTTTGTTGCGCGACGCTCAGGCCAAAGCCCACGCCGCGCGCCTCGGCACACTGCTGCGCGACGGGCTGACCTCGAACCACATCCCACTCGACGAGGCGTTTCGTCAGACCCTCGCCGCCAAAGTCGGCACCATCCTCGATCGATCCGAAGCCCGCCCGTGACGCCGTTCATCCAACCGGAGGCCGCGGCCGATATCCTTCGCCAGATCGAGCGCTACGCCGAACAAGGTCTGCCGCCGATCGCGCGGCGTTTTCACCGCGCCGTGCTGGCCTCGCTCGACGCGCTGATCGCGAAGCCGGAAGCCGGACAAAGACGCATGGCCGGCGATCCCGCGCTGGCCGGCCTTCACGCCTGGCCGGTCAAGGGCTTCGACGCGTTCTGGATCTACTATCCGTATGAACCAGCGCGGTTGACGGTCGTGCGCGTTTTGCACGATAAACGTGACATCGGTTTCGTTCTCGAAACAGGGAACCTCCAGACGCCATAGGCCCGCGTTCCCCACCGAGCGCGCGAACGCCGGTTGCCGCGTTCGGCGAATTCCCTCATGCTGCGCCGCACAACCACCTTTCGGTCCCTTAACAAGCGATGGCAGCCCCGCCGCACAGTCAATATTCGTCCCATCCCACCGGGCTTCTCGGCTCTCCGCTGCGCAACCTCTTCTTCGGCGTCAGCTTCACCTTCGTGGTGATGGTGATCGCTACCATCCTCTACAGCCGTCTCGCCGGCTGGAGCGTCAGCGATGCCATCTACATGGTCGTCGTCACCGTCTACACCGTCGGCTATGGGGAGGTGCGGCCGGTCACGACCCCCCTGCTGCGCGGCATCACCATCGGAACGATCGTGTTCGGCTGCACCGGCATGATTTTCGTGACCGGCGCGCTGGTGCAGTTCATCACGCTCAGCCAACTGGACCAGGTATTCGGATTGAAACGCATGAACACGCAAATCGACAAACTCAACGCCCACATCATCGTTTGCGGTTTCGGCCGGATCGGCGAATCGCTGGCGCAAGGCCTGCGGGCGGGTGGCGCGAGCTTTGTTATTCTGGAACAGGACGAGGCCTCGGCCGAGCGGGCGCGCGATCAGGGCTATTTGTGCATGCGCGGCGACGCCACCAATGAGGCGGCGCTGCAGGCCGCCGGCGTGATGCGCGCGCGGACCCTGGCCACGGTATTATCCAACGACGCCGCCAACGTCTTCATCACTCTCAGTGCCCGCAGCCTCAATCCTGGGCTTGAGATCATTGCCCGCGGCGATCTGCCGAGCACCGAAAGCAAATTGTTGCAGGCAGGCGCCACGAAAGTCGTGCTGCCGACACATATCGGCGCCGAACGGATCACCGAACTGATTCTGTATCAGGAGACCGCGCGTTTCATTCGTGGCTCGGAACGGATGCGCGATTTCGAGCGGGTGCTGCAATCCCTCGGCCTGGAACTGGAAGTCGTCGCGGCGGCGCCGGACAGCCCGATCGTCGGCCAGACCATCGAGGCGGTGGAGCAACAGGCGAACGGCGCGTTCTTCATCGTGCAACTCAACCGGCGGGAGGGCGACGCGATCACCCATCCAGAGCCGAACACCATGATCGAGGGCGGCGATGGCCTTGTGATCGTCGGCCGCGGCGCCAAGGCGCGCGCGTTGAGCGGCCTGTTCGCGGCTCGGGCGTACCGGTTCAGCGTGCGGTGACGGACGGAGGCCGGGACTGGTCTCACGGTGGAGATTGTCAGGCTCGCGATGACCGGTAGGTTGGCCGCATGGAGGCTGATCGGCGCGTGACGGAGGCATCAGGCTTGCGAGCAACATTCCGATCATTGGCCCGTTGCCTGGTCGTTTCGCCCAGGGTGTCCCTCCATACGGATCAGGATAAGCGTCGGATAGCGCACGATCTGCTTTGTATCGTCCTCGGCCTCAAGCCGTGCCACAAGCGGCACCGTCCGTTCATCGTCATGGGCCGGCTCGACCGGTCCATCGTCCTCCCCAGGCTCGCTCTCACCGATGTGTTTCCGCCGATGGTCCGGTCGAGCCGGACCATGGCGCGGGGGAGGATGCCTCACCTCTCGCCCAGCGATTGGGTCACGTCCCGTCCGTGGCCACCGGTCTGACGATGGCGCGTCCCCCATCCCGCCGGAACAGGCCGGAACCGTCCGGGCTACTGGACTCCCCGGTACGCAACCTGTTCTTCGGCGTGTGCTTCCTGCTGGCGGTGATCGCGCTCGCCACGGTTGCCTATTGGCGGGCCGGCTGGCCGGTCGGCGATGCTTTCTACATGGTGATCGTCACGGTCTATACCGTCGGCTACGGCGAGGTTCACCCGGTCGACACGCCGTTGTTGCGCGGCATCACCATCGCGACGATCGTGCTTGGCTGCACCGGCATGATCTTTCTCACCGGCGCGCTGGTGCAATTCATCACGCTCAACCAACTCAACCAGATCTTTGGTCTCCGCCGCATGAACACGCAAATCGAAAAACTCAACAACCATGTGATCGTCTGCGGTTTTGGCCGGCTCGGCATGGCGCTGGCGCAGGAGCTGCGCGATGGAGGAACCGAATTCGTCATCGTCGATCGGGAGGAGGCGAACGCCAGTCACGCACGGCACCTGAACTATCTGTGCGTGGTGGGCGACGCGACCGACGCGGAGGTGCTGGTGGAAGCCGGCGTGCAGCGGGCGCGTGTTCTGGCGACCGTGTTGCCGGCCGATGCCGCCAACGTGTTCATCACGCTCCGCGCGCGCGGTCTCAGCCCCAACCTGGAAATCATCGCGCGAGGGGAATTGCCCGGCACCGAGGCGATGCTGCTGCAGGCCGGCGCCAACCGCGTCGTGCTGCCGACCCATATCGGCGCCGAACGTATCGCCGAACTGATCATGGTCGAAGCGGACGCGCAATTCAGTCACGACAACCCGAGGGTGCGCGAGTTCGAAACGATGCTGCATACGCTCGGGCTTGAACTGGAACTGATCGAGGCGGCGGCGGACGGTCCACTCGCCGGTCAGACGGTCGCCGCGGTCGAGCAAAAGACCGGCGGCGCGCTGTTCATCGTGCAGATCAACCGCCGCGGCGGACACGCGATGACCGATCCGGCGCCCGACACCGTGATCATGGCCGGCGATGGCGTGGTCGTGCTGGGACGCGGCGCGAAGGCTCGCGCGCTCGGCGGTTTGTTCGAGGGATAGCGCGCGTCAGACGATGCCCAGTACCCGCGGCAAGGCGGCGAGCGTGCGCTCATGCGCCAGGGGACGCGGCAGGTTTTCCGGCGCCGGCATCCCGATCCGGTCGTGCCAATAAGCCGACAGACCCACCGCCGCGGTGCCGAACAGATCGTACGCCGAGCCCGCGACGAACAGGCAACGGTCCGGAGACACCCCCAGTTGTTCCAGCGCCAGACGGTAGGTTCGGGGATCGGGCTTGTAGAAGCCCGCCTCTTCGGCGGTGACGACACAGGCGAACTCGACGCCGATCCGGCTGGCGGCGACGTGCCCCAGACGGCGCGAGCAATTGGTCACGATGCCAAGAGGCAATCCGGCGGCGGCGATCCGGGTCAGCACCGGCACGGCGTCCGGCCAGGGCGTCAGTTCGTCGTAACCGGCGTCGAGCGAGTCGGCGAGGCGGCGGTCCAGACCGGCCGCTTCCGCCGCCTCGGCGACCAGATCGTTATAGGGACGGTATGCGCCGGCCGCGTAGGTCGAACGCAAATAAGCGGCGCGCCAACGGCGGCCCGCGTCCTCATCGCCAGCCACGCTGTTCCACAGCGACCAACTGTCGAGCAACGCCGTCAGCAGATCGAACAAAACGGCGTCGTAACCGGGCATGGCCGTGGTTCTCCTGGATGTCGCGCCATCGCGGTCCGGCGCCGCTCAACCGACAACGATCAGTTCTCCGGGCGGCGCGCGCCGGAACATCGCCTCGATTTCCTGGCGTTGGATCTTACCCGATCGCGTCCGCGGCAATGACCTTAACGGCATGATCGTGAAACCGCCGACGTGACGCGCGAGGATCTCGCCGGCGCTTTGCATGGCGTCCAGTGGCGGCGGAACAGCGCCGGTCTCGATCGCCGCCAGTAGGACGCCGACGCAATGCCGGTCGGGAATGCTCATGACGACCGCGTCGCGAATGCCCTCGATCTGATTTAACTCGGCCTCGATCGGCGCCGGGGGAACCTTCACGCCGCCAATGTTCAGCATGCCGTCGGCGCGACCCAGTACCAGCAGCCGGCCGGGCGCGGGCATCAGACCAACGTCGCCGGTATGGAACCAGCCGTCGATGAACGAGGCGGCGGTCAGCGCGGGGTCGTCGAAATAACCGTGCACCATCGTTTCGCTTCTGACCCGAATGATCCCACTGTCACCCGCCGCCACCTCTCGCCCCTCTTCATCAACGATGCGAACCTCCACTCCCTGGCACAGCGTGCCCACGTTGTCGTCGCCCATGATCGCGACCGGGTTGGTTTCGTTCGAGGAATACTTGTTGCTGACACGCGCGCTCAGCCGCTCCCGCAGCCGGCGCCGCAAAGCGGGCGAGACCGCGGCTCCGAACACCTCGATACGCGGTGCGATGTCGTACGGCGGAAGTTTGGAATTTTCCACCAGCCGCGCGATGTCGCCGACCGCGAAAACCGCGTAGTTCGCCCGCGCCGCGGCGAGCAGCGCGTCCGCCTGATCCCCGGCGGCGAACAGCACCGTGCCGCCATGCTGAAGCACGCCCAGTACGCGCACGCAAATGGAGCCGACCGCGAGGCTGTAGAGGCACAAAAATCTCGGGTTCGGCGAGATGTCGGCGGCGACTCGTTCCATTGTACGAACGATACGAAGCTGCTGCGTGGCGCGCGTCATCGGCATCGCCTTTGGCCGTCCGGTGGTGCCGGAGGTCCGCGCGATGCGCGCGATCTGTCCAGCGGCGATGGGGCGTTCCAGAAGGCGCGGGCCGGCCTCGGACAATGTGCGATCGGCGGACCAGACGGACGGGATGCCGATGGCTCCCGGCACCGCGCCGCCGCTGAAAACGATGTCGCAATGACGCAGCATCGTATCGTCCGGGTCCGCGGTCAGCGCCGTCGCCGCCGCACCCGTCGCCTCGCACGCCAGCAGCAGCAGAAGTTGCTGATACCGCAACGAAGTCTCGATGCCGACGAGCATGCCGGGCCGCACGCCCGAGGCTTCGAACGCACGCACGCAGCCGATGAGGTCCGCCGCCAGATGCCGATAGCTGACCGTCACGCCGTGCTCGACGATCGCCGCCGCGTTGGGGGTGTGACGGGCGTACCAGGCGACATACCGGGTTGTACTCGCCAGCCGTGCATCGCCGGCCGCTTCGGTGCCCGGAGGCACAATCGTTTCGCTCATCAGCCGGCTTAACCGAGCGGCTCGCGATCGAAATCGCGCGCGCCGGTCGAGGTCGCGTCCCTCCGCCGCCGGTGTTTGGCGTGGACGGTCCGGTCGGGGCCGGGTGTGCACGGCTGGCTGCTCATGTGGATGTGCTCGATCCGGCGATGCGGCGGAATGATGGAGGCGATCCGCCACGCTTGCAATTGGGCACCAGGCGTCGCGGTCAGCCGACGGCGATCAGATCGCGCGGCGCGCATCGGCGATACGCGGCCTCAATCTCCGGGCGCCTGATCTTGCCGCTGTCGGTGCGCGGAAACCGTCGCATTGGCATGATGACGAAGCTGCCGATATGGCAAGCCAGGATCGCGCCAATTCGTTGCGCGACATCGACGGTCAGCTGGTCGCCGCCGATCTCGACCGCGGCCAGCAGAATACCGACCTCGTTGGGGCTGGCGACGCTCATGACGATCGCGTCGCTGACGCCGTCGATCTGTTTCACGCGTGCCGCGATCGGTGCCGGCGGAAGCTTTATCCCACCGATATTCAGCATTTCGTCGGCCCGTCCCAGCACCTCCAGCCGGTGCCGGGCCGACATGCGGCCGATGTCGCTCGTCTGGTACCAGCCGTCGATGAACGCCGTCGCGGTCAACCCGGAGTCATCGAAATACCCCTCCACCATCGTTTCTGTCCTGGCACGGATCGTGCCACCCTCGTCTGGCCCCACCTCCTGCCCGGTCCCATCGACAATCCGCACCTCCACGCCTTGGCACAACGTGCCGGTACCATCTTCGCCCATCATGGCGATCGGATCGGTCTCGATGGCGGCATAAGGGTTGTCGATGACGGCATGCAAACGCCGACGCACCTCCGCGCGGAGGCGAGGAGACACCGCGGCGCCAAATACGAGGACGTGCGGCGCCTGGCCTGGCGGCGGCGGTTCGGCTGTCGGGACGAAGCGCTCGAGATCTCCGGTCGTGAACAAAGCCTGGTTCACGGCACCGGTCACGATCAGCTTCCGGGCCTGATCGCCCACCGCGAACGTCACCGTGCCGCCCAGTTGGAGGATGCTCATGACACGCATGTGCATTCCGGCGACGCCGATCCCGTAGAGGCACAACAGGCGCGGTCTGGGCAGAATGTGTCCCGGCAAACGGGCGATGCCCCGGGCGATCCGCAGTTGCAAAAGGGCGAAGGACAGTGCCATCGCCTTCGTCCCGCCGGTCGTGCCGGAGGTCCTGACAATGCGCGCCATCCGCTCGGGCACGACCTCGCGGACCAGGGAGGAGGGATCGTCCGCGGGCCCGGCTGACGCCGCCAGTCCCTCCGGCCATCCGGACGGGATCACGCGCGTCCGCGAGGTTTCCGTTCGAGCCTGGCGCGCGAGGACGATGTCGCAATGCCTGGCCATGTCGGTGTCACAATCGGCCTCGGGCGGCGTCAACGACACCGAGGCCGCGCCGATCACTTCGCATGCCAGCAAAATCAGCAGATGCGCGTAACGGTTCGGCGTTTCGATGCCGGCGAGCATGCCGGGCCGAATGCCCCGGGCCTCGAGCGCGCGAACGCAGCCAATGAGGTCCGCCGCCAGACGGCGATAGCTGACCGTCACGCCGTCCTCGACGATCGCTGCCGCGTTGGGGGTGTGACGGGCGTGCCAGGCGATGTGGTGGGCTGTGCAAGCCAGCCGCGACGTGCCGTCCGCGTCAGTGAATGAGGCCGCGATCGTCGCGGTCATCGGCCGGCGTGTCCTGGTCAGCCGGGCGGCATGCGATCGAAATTGGGCACATCGGTGGAGGTCACATCCCAGCGCGGCCGGTCTTTCGCATAAACGATCCGGTCCGGCGTGAACCAATCGTTGCTGTCCACGCAACCGATCGCCACGTTCAACAGGTTCGGATGCGCGGAGTTCTCACCAAACAACCGGCTGCCGCATTTTGCGCGGAAGTGCCGCGTATTGACATTGCCGCTGTCCGCGGTGGAGGCATAGCTGGTGGTGGGACCGTCGCGCGTGACGTCCGCTTTCCGGAAGCGCGCGATGGACATGTGACCGGTGCCGGAGGCGCGCTGGCAGTCCTTGCAGTGGCATTGCCCGGTGCCGATCGGAGGCGCCAGGAGCGTGAACGTAATGGCACCGCACAGACACCGGCCGGTCGCGAAGGGTTGGCTGGCCATGACGCTCTCCTCTTCCGAGGCGAGGATGATGGCGGCCCGCGGCGGCCGTTGCAAGGAAGCGCCGGGGCGGCCGGCTGACCACGGCGGCCTCCCCCGCCATTACACGCCGTTCCGGCCGCGCTATACTGATCCGCCGCCAGCCGAAGCGGCCCGTTCAGGGAGCCAGATCATGTCCAAAATCGCACGCCTCGCCGTGATGGCCGCCGCCACCGCGCTCGCGATCCCCGCGCACGCGCAACTGATCACGCACCGCGACCTTTCCGCCGCGATGGCGCTGACGATCGCTCGCACCGCGATGGATGCGTGCACCGCCAAAGGCTACCACGTGTCGGTCACCGTGATCGGCCGTAACGCCGAGGTTATCGCCCAGGTACGCGGCGACGGAGCCTCCCCGCACACGGTCGAGAACAGCTTCCGCAAAGCCTACACCTCGCGCACCTTCCGCATCCCCTCCGGCGAGATGGCGAAACGGTTCAAGGACGACCCGAGCTATTTCGCGGTCCGCCTGTCCAACGTGATCCCCGCGGAGGGCGCGCTGCCCATCAAGGTCGGCGACGACGTGGTGGGCGCGGTCGGCGTCTCAGGCTCGCCCGGGGGCGAAAAGGACGCGGTCTGCGCCCAGGCGGGGATCGATAAGGTCGCTGACGAACTGAAATAGGTGAGGGCCTCTTCCTGGGCGGGCTTCCCCTCTTTCCGATCGTCGCCATACTGGCACAACGCAGCATTTTTGATGGAGAGGCCTGATGCCAGCCCAGACGTTCGCCCGCGGACTATCGTTCACCCGCGGACAATCATGGTCCCTCGGCCTTGCCGTCGTCCTCGCCCTTTCCGCCGCCCCATCCTGGGCGCAATCCGCGCGCGCGGTGCGGCTGCGCGCCACGATCGACGCGGCCGACGCCAAAACCCTGACCCTGACCACCCGGGCGGGCCAGCAACTAACCGTGGCGCTCGCCTCCGACACCGTCATTCTGGCGATCGTTCCGATCAAACTGGAAGACATCAAGCCCGGCTCGTTCATTGGCTCCGCCGCCATGCCGCGGCCCGACGGCACCCAGCGCGCGTTGGAAGTGCACGTGTTCCCCGAGAACATGCGCGGCACGGGTGAGGGCCACCGCCCGTTCGATCTGGAACCGCAAAGCACCATGACCAACGGCACCGTCGGAACCGTCAGCGCGGTGACCGGCGGCGCGGGCCGCACGCTGACGGTCACGTATCCCGACGGCCAGAAAACCATCGTCGTGCCGTCCGATACGCCTGTCGTGACCTATGAGCCAGGCTCACCGGCGCTGCTGACGCCCGGCGCGCATTGCATCGTGATGGGGGTTGAGGCCGCCGACGGAAAAATCTCGGCGACCCGTATCTCCGTGGGCAAGAACGGGCTGGTCCCGCCGATGTAGCGGCCCGACGGCGCGCTTGCGCGAGGTTGGGATCCATCCAAAATCTTCGCTGTTACCATCGACAACCTCGCCGCGCCCGGCGTTACCCCGTCATCCTCCGGCTCGACCGGAGGATCGGTCGAGCCACACCCCCCTCGACGAACGTTGGCATTGCCCAGCAGCGCCCTGCCACCGGTGTGCCGGCCCTTCCCTTCATCCCGTGTCCCGTTCACCATCCCGCTTCCTTACTCGCGGATCGCCATGGACCAGATCGCCTCGACCCCGGATCCGGAGCCTCCAGCCCAGACCGATTCCACCGCCTCCACGACCGCCTCAAAAGGCCCCTATCCGTCGCCCGCCGGCCAACCGACCCAATCCGGTCCGCACGGCATCCGCTTCGACTTCAACAACGGCGCCCGGGTCGTCCTGCCACCCCGGACCAAAGGCCGATGGCGCGTCCGCCTGCGCGACCTCGACACCGCCAACATCCTGTTCCAGAGTGAGAATCAGGGCGCCTTCGTCAGCTCCGCCAAGCGATTCTATGTGCGATTTCGTATCGAAATCTGGGACATCGACGACGCCGGCACGATGACCCCGATGATGACCCACGATTACGACGCCCGCGACCAGGAAATTCTCATCCAGTTTCCCATCGGCACCCTGGGAGACATCATGGCCTGGTTTCCCTACGCCCCGCGCTTCGCCGCCGCGCATGGCTGCCGCCTGACCGTCGCCATGTCCGGCCTGATTATTCCGCTGTTGCGCGACTCCTATCCGGACATCCGCTTCGTCACGCATGACGAACTGATCGACGCGAAGCTGCCCGAGACCGTTTATGCCACCTACAGTCTCGGTCTGTTTTTCGACGACAAGGACTTCATCCATCAGCCGGTGGATTTCCGCCTCGCCGGACTGCACCGCACCGCCGCCTACATTCTGGGCGTCGATCCGGCCGAGGAAGCGCCGCGCCTGACCTTGCCCGACGAAAGCCGCCCGATCGCCGAACCTTACGTCGTCATCGCCGCGCAAAGCTCCACCCAAAGCAAGAACTGGACGAACCCGAACGGTTGGCGCGAGGTGGTAACGTTCCTGAAAGAGAACGGTTACCGCGTGATCTGCATCGACCAGAAGCCCGTGCATGGCAGCGGCATCGTCTGGAATCACATGCCGCACGGCGCGGAAGACGAAACCGGCGACCGCCCGCTGGCCGAGCGCGCCCGTTGGCTGCGTCACGCCGACTTCTTCATCGGCCTCAGCAGCGGTCTGTCCTGGCTCGCCTGGGCCGCCGGCGCGAAAATCGTGCTGATCAGCGGCTTTACCCACCCCAGCAACGAATTCGCGACGCCCTGGCGCGTGATCAACTGGCACGCCTGCAACAGTTGCTGGAACGACCAGAGAATCCGCTTCGATCATAAGGATTTCCTGTGGTGCCCGCGGCACGCCGGAACGCCGCGCCAATTCGAATGCTCGCGGCTGATCACCGCCGCGCAGGTCATTCAGGTGATCCAGACCATTCCCGGCTTCGGACGTCACAAACCGCCAAACTGAAACCCTGGGGCGGAACGATTCCGGCGCCACCGCCGTTATGGGAACGATTGCCTAGACGATGGCTTCAACCGGAGATGCTCGATGGCACCGTTACCATTCCTCGATTGGCCGGCCGATCTGTTTGCTCGCGCGCATGCTGTCGCGACGCCGCCGGCGACCGCGAAGCGGCGGGGCAGTGGCACAAAATGTGCGTGCGGATGCAACCAAAGGCACAATCGGGCCGTTTCATGGCTGGAAGATGACGACGGAGTCCGCCAGGTTGTTTGGTTCCGGAGCGTCGCTTGCATGAACAAACACATGGGCGTTGGCCAAAGGATGATCGTGTCATGAACGCAAGGAAAGCCCAGGTCGCCGTACGGTCCGCGCCCGAACAAGCGCCATGGCTACAGGAAGGATCCGGCTATCTCCTCGCGATCATCGTCGTTGGCACGCAGTTCTTCGCCAGCCTGACCCTCGTGATGTTCCATTGACCACGGCCAAAGGCGGCGTGTCCCCCGCGTCGCTGGATTTCAGCACCGAGGCGCTTTTCGGCGAAGAGGTTTTTAAGTCGTGACGTTATGCCCGCCTTTGGTGGGCAACGATGACGGCCCGCGGGCTTTGGCGCGCGGGCCGTATTTTTGTCCGCCAGCTTTTCCGTTTTCCTCGCTTGACTTTCGCGTGGTGGTCGCCCGACGGTAAGCCCGGTGTCCCGGGATTCGCGGCGATCGCGCGGATGTCCGATCGGGCCCATTGATCGCGGTTGGGCCGGTGATCGCATGTTGGAGGGTGGACCAGGCCTATGGCAGACCAAGCGGCGACCGAACTGGCGTTTTCGCCGAGGCCAGCCCGGGAGATGCCGGAGCTCGTGCGAGCCAAGGACTGGTCCGCCACGCCGTTGGGACCGATGGAAACCTGGTCGCCGGGATTGCGGCTGGCGCTGGATATCGTGCTGTCGTCCGGCTTTCCCATGGCTTTGCGCTGGGGCCCGGAGTTCGTGCTCATCTACAACGATGGCTACAAACTGATCCTGGGCGATAAACATCCCTGGGCGTTGGGCCTGCCGGCCCGCGTCGCCTGGTCCGAGGTCTGGCACGAAATCGAACCCGTGCATCGGCAAATCCTCAACGGTGAGAGTCAGGCCGTATTCCACGATGACATCTTGCTGCGCATTCAGCGGCATCAGGGCCATTGGGAAGACGCGCGTTTCACCCTCGCCTACAGTCCCACGCCCGACGCGACGGTGCCGAGCGGCATCGGCGGGGTGTTCGTCACCGCGGTAGAGACAACGGCCCGCGTCGCGGCGGAGCACGGCATGCGCGCCGCGCAGGACGAACTGCGCCGCCTGAACGAAACGCTCGAACAAAAAGTCGAGGCCCGCACGCGGGAACGCGACCGCGTCTGGGCGAATTCCCGCGATCTGCTGGTCGTCATTGGAGCAGACGGCGTGTTTCACGAAATCAGCCCATCCTGGACCACGATCCTGGGACACGCGCCCGAGGAAGTCGTGGGTCGAAGCTTCCTGGAATTCGTCCACTCGGATCATGCGGGCGAAACGCGAGGTAAGCTGGATACCGCCGCGTCAGGCACCGATCTCACCAACTTCGAAAACCTCTGTTGCCACAAAGACGGCGGCGCGCGGTGGATTTCCTGGCACACCGCCGCCGAGCGCGATCTGGTTTACGCCTACGGCCGCGACGTCACCGCCGAAAAGAAGGCCGAGGCCGAGTTGGCGATCGCTCAGGAAGCCTTGCGCCAGTCACAGAAGATGGAAGCGATCGGGCAACTGACCGGCGGCATCGCGCACGACTTCAACAACATGCTGGCGATCGTCATCGGCAGCCTGGACATCGCCGCTCGGCGCCTGCGCCGCGGCGAGGCCGACATCGACCGCTATCTGGAGAACGCGCGCGAGGGCGCCGTGCGTGGCGCCGCTTTGACCCAACGTTTGCTGGCGTTCTCCCGCCAGTCGCCGCTGTCGCCGCGAGTACTCAATTTCAATGAGCTGATCTCCGGCATGTCGGAACTTTTGCGGCGGACCCTGGGCGAGCGGATCGGTCTGGAGGTCGCGTTGTCCGGGGGCCTGTGGCTGACCCGCGCGGACCCGAATCAATTGGAAAGCGCCGTCGTCAACCTGGCCGTCAACGCGCGCGACGCGATGCCCGATGGCGGCGAAATGACCATCGAAACCGCCAACATTTACCTCGACGACCACTACGTCTCCCGCGAACCGGGGGTTTCTCCCGGCCAGTATGTGATGGTCGCCGTAACCGATGTCGGCACCGGCATGGACGCCGAGGTTGTGCGAAAAGCATTCGATCCGTTCTTCACCACGAAGCCCCCCGGTAAAGGCACTGGACTCGGTCTTTCGATGGTGTATGGCTTCGCGCGCCAGTCCGGCGGTCATGTGCGGATTTATTCCGAGGCCGGTCGCGGCACGACGGTGAAATTATATCTGCCGCGGCACCACGGCGCGTTGGACAAGGACATCGCGCCCGCCCGCCCGCGCGGGATGCCGGTCGCCGCGTCGCGAGCCGAAACGATCCTGGTGGTCGAGGACGATCCCCACGTCCGGCGAATGAGCCGCGAGGCACTGAAGGAACTCGGCTACGCGGTGTACGAGGCATCGAGCGCGGAAGACGCGCTGGCCGTGTTCGGCGCCCTCGATCGCGTCGATGTGCTGTTCACCGATATTGTCATGGGCGGCATGTCCGGCCGCGAACTGGCGGATCTGCTGCGGCTGAAACAGCCGTCGTTGCGGACGCTTTACACCACCGGCTACACGCGCAACGCGGTGGTCCACAACGGTGTGCTCGACCCCGGCGTGGCGTTCCTACCGAAGCCGTTCACCGTGGAGGATCTGGCGCTGAAATTGCGCGCCGTGCTGGACGCGTGACCGCGGTGGTTTAATCCGGCAATTCCAGACCAGGCGACAACTCCAGCCACATGGCGTTCAGCGCCGCGAACGAGCAAGCGAGGCCAAGACCAAGGACCCAGGCGAAGTACCACATTGCTTCGATCCCTTTTCAGTAAGCGGTATGCGTGTCGCGAGCGATGTCCGCCTCGGTCACCGGCCCGCGCAGCACGTAATAAATCCAGGAGGTGTAAGCCAGCACGACCGGCAGGAAGACCGCGGTGACGATGGTCATCACGATCAGCGTGGTCAGGCTGGAGGAAGCATTCCAAAGCGTCAGGCTGGCGTTGGGATCCAGCGAGGAGGGCAGCATGAACGGGAACAGGCTGACGCCCGCCGTGGCGATCACTCCCGCGATCGACAAGCCGCTGCAAACGAACGCGAGCACCGGGTGCCTTGCGCCGCGTAGCAGCAGGACGGCGGCCACCGCCGCGGCCAAAGCCAGTAGTGGCGCCGCCATCGTCAGGGGAGCGAGGGTGTAGTTCGTCATCAACCCTCCCGCCTCGCGCACGACGTGCTGACCCAGAGGGTTCGAGGGTGCGTCCATTCCGGCGAAGGACTGGAGCGTCCAGCCGTCCAGCCGCGAAGCCCAGATCCCGCCCA
>Ga0182030_10007342_pt1 | contig 23014 bp, 18 predicted proteins | sample 812S3MmetaG_FD_121299 | JGI IMG/M metagenome (GOLD analysis project Ga0182030, IMG submission 121299) | Permafrost microbial communities from Stordalen Mire, Sweden - 812S3M metaG (Illumina Assembly) | ecosystem: Environmental > Terrestrial > Soil > Wetlands > Permafrost | place: Sweden...
ATATAGGTTTTGCCGCCGAGTTCGACGGGACCGAATTCAACCGATATGTCCGCGGTACGCGATAGCGGAGAGAACGTTCCCAGAGGATTGTTCGGATCCAGATCCGTTCTGAAAACGATACGAAGAATTGCTCCACTGAACGGATCGATCGCGATCTCACCTGTATAAGCGGTGGTTTCCCCATCGACTTTGTAGTGCGATTTTTGCCAGCCGATTGAATAGCGGAAAACTGCTTCGGGCCCTGCAGTTCCTTGCTGCCAGTGGCTCCATTTTAGATTTCCGTGCACCGAGTCAAGCAACGCCGTATTGAGAATGGGTCCAAACTCGCCTGAAGTGGTCAACCCAACCGCTTTGTAAAGCCCGTGGAGACGCACCTGTTCCTGCCCGTCACGGTACAGGATGACGACGCTGCTTTTTGCGACTGGATGTATAGGATTGTGCGAGGTTGAAACGCGTTCAAACGTGGTGGTGATGCGCGTGGCGGACAGATTCGGCAGACGGTGCATCGTGTTGTTCACATAGTCCACGGTGAGCGCGATCATCTTCTTTTGGGTAGCGAGGTCAGGCTCTTCTTTGGCGAGTATTTCGTCGGCAGGAGAGTCGAGGATTGCGGACCTGTCGGCAAGAACCAGGAGTGCTGTTTTTGCACGTGGTCCAGGGAGATTCGCCTGGCAGCGCGCGAATCTGACAGCGCTCAGCCGTTCGGTGAGTTCCATGCCCGCAATTTCACTTGCTACCTCGGCATCCGGCTTGCCGCGAACAGACGCTACAAAGCTCTCCAACTGTTGGACGGTGATTGGACCCGTGATTTGGACCGCGCCGAATGATGGATGGCTTCCCGCGAACAATAGCAACAGGAGCGGCAAAATTCGCGGCCAGTAGTTTTTGGAAAAGAGCGGATTGGACCAGATCGTCACAGATGCACTCTAAACTGGAGCCGCGCTCTTGGAACATTTTCGATCCAAGTATTCTTAGTGCACGGAGTTGAGGTTGAGGCGAAGGAGCTTGGCGGGGTCGAGGTAGGCGCCTTGCCAGCGGATGGCCCAGTGGAGATGGGGGCCTGTGACACGGCCTGTTGCTCCGCTGAGGCCCAGCGGATCGCCGACGTGGACGTGCTGGCCTTCGTGGACGTCGATGCGGCTGAAGTGCATGGAGAGCGTGTAGAGGCCGAGGCCGTGGTCGATGATGACGCAGTTGCCTTCGTAGTAGAGCGGGCGGGCGAGAACGACGGTGCCGCTGTTCCCTGCCCTGACTACGGTGCCCATCGGCGCGCGAAAATCCATGCCCTTGTGAATGCTGGCGAGTTTGCCGTTGAAGGTGCGGCGGGTGCCGAAGCTGTCCGTCGGCGGTGCGTGGACGGGGGCGCGAAAGCTGCCTGACCAGAGGGGCTCGGCGGCGCTGGCGGCGAAGACTTTGGCTTTGATCTCGCTGTCGGCGGCGATTTGCTTGAGCTCGTCGGGGCCGGGCTCGACGAATTTGGGTGAGACGGTGAGGACGCCGGTGCGGTAGTGGGCGGGGTGGATTTCGATGGTCTGGGTCAGGTCGCGTGTGATGTTGTTGGCGAGACGCATGTGGATTTGAAGAGTCGAGGGCGCTGCGGGAGTCTCGACGTCGACGCCAGCCAGGGCGAACCATGTGCGGTGATCGCGTGCGGGAAAGAATTGGAGCTTGCGGCCCAGCCATTCGCCGTCGATGGAAGTCGTGTCGGGTGCGGAGATGCGGAGAAGTTCTGGAGAGCCGGCTACGACGATGGCGGGTGTCAGAGTGAGGGGTGGGGGAGGTGATATCTGCGGCTGTGCGCATGCGGCGGTTGCAGCTGCAAAAGCGAGAAGAAATTGAGGTCGCAAGAGGCGGGGGGCGGGCATGGGTTCAGCATAAACGGGTGGTGCGTGGATCGGACGACGGCTGGGTGGGGTTCGTTGCTTTCCCACCCTAACCTCAAAGCGCGGTTAGGGTGGGGCACCCATGGTCGTGCGGATTGAGGCTGTGCGAAGAACAAGCACGCGTCTTTTCTGCCGTTGCTCGGGCCGGCAGTGGGTAGTTTGTGGTTCGGATGACGACTGGTTTGTGTTCGTTGCTTTCCCACCCTAACCGCAAAAAACGCGGTTAGGATGGGGCACCCATGGTCGTGCTGATTGACGCACGGCGAAGTTTGGGTCGGTGCTCTCTTGCCTCTCGCGATACCGGGTCGAGGGAAATGGCTCGGGAGGTTTGCGTGACCGGGTGGTGGTTTTTTGGGGCCGGTTCGGCGCTGGGGCGTGGAGTTTGTTTGTAACGCGGCGCTAGGATCGGGAGTCTGAAGAAGGATGGTTTTCGCGATGCGGATTCGTTCTGTTGGTCTCGTTCACGGTCTGGTGCTTGCCTGGTTGTGTGTTTTCGCCTGCGACGGCTTTGGGTTGCAAGCTGTGGGCCAAGGCACGGCGGCGCAAAGTTCTGCGGTGCGGGGAAAGCCGGTGCTTGTGGAGTTGTTCACTTCGGAGGGATGCTCGGATTGTCCTCCGGCAGACCGGCTGCTGGAGGAGTTGGACAAGACGCAGCCGATTGCGGGCGCGCATGCGATCGTGTTGAGCGAGCATGTGACGTATTGGGATCATCAGGGTTGGCGCGATCCTTTCTCGCTCGATGAGATGACGGAGCGACAGAAGGAATACGTGTACCAGTTTGGACTGCAGGACAGCTACACACCGCAGATGGTGGTGGATGGGGCGGCGCAGTTTGTGGGGAACAATGCGCAGGCGTTGGAAGCCGCGATGCAGACCGCGGTGGCGCGGCCGAAGGTTGATCTGGCCATTGAGAAGGCGCAGTGGGAGAATGGCGCGGTTGAGTTCACGGTGCATGGTTCGGCGGATGCGGGAGCGCGGCTCGTGGCGGTGCTGGCGGCGAATGAGACGCACTCCGAAGTGGCCCACGGCGAAAATGCGGGACGGACGCTGCATCATGTGGCGGTGGTGCGGGTGATGAAGGAGTTCGGTGGGAATACGGTGGATGGGCGCGAACTGAAGATTGCGGGCGGGAGTTTGACGCACAAAGAGGAAGCGAATGGGCCGGTGCGTCTGGTGGTGTTTCTTGTGGATCACAAGACGGGACATGTGCTGGGGGCGGCGGAGGAGACGGTGACGCGGAAGCAGGGACTAGGGACTAGGGACTAGGGACTAGGTGCGATGGAATCCACAGTCCTCGCTGTCGTTGTCGGGATTCGAAACATCCTTGAAGAAATTTCGATTCGAAGAATCCATATCAAAAGCAAGAAAAAGCGCACCCGAAACGGATGCGCCTTTCTGTTCCCTGTTGCCTATTCCCTGTTCCCTGCTTCTTACATTGGCTGGGCGATGGATTCGTCTTCTTCTTCGAGGCCGTAGCGGCGGAGGAGGTTGGGCAGGCTTTGCGAGAAGGCGGAGCGTGGCATTACGGTGTCGCAGCCCACTTCGACGGCTTTTGCTTTCAGGTCGCCTTGCAGGTGGTTGAGGAAGCCGATAATGGAGGTCGCCTTTTTGAACTTGGTTTTGATTTTGGGAATGAGCGACAGGGGCTTGGCGTTGAGGTTGTTCAAGTCGAAGACGACGAGTGTGGGCTTGGCGGCGTCGGGCGAATCGATGAGGCGCGCGACGGCTTCCTTGTCGCCCTTGACGAATTCCACCTTGATGCCGAGCTTGCGCGAAGTCTCCTGAATCTTGGCCTGGAAGAAGAGGTCGTCGATGAAGCAGAAGATGCGCGTAGGGGCGTCTTCGCGGACGGGCGCCGGAGCGGCCTGATAGACATCTGGGTAGTAGCTGCCGTGGCCGTTGGACGAGGTGGGAATGGTGGAGGGCGGACCGTCAGCGACGTTGCCGTTTGCGACGCGGTAGCTATGGTCCATAGGGCCGACGAACGTGCGTGGTCCTTTTTGCCTGTCCTTGCGGCGGCCGTTGCTGGGCCCATTGATGCTGTTGCCCGGCTGGGGACCCTGACCGTTGCTACCACCGCCGCCACTGCCCTTCTGGAAGAATTTCTTCTTCTTGCGTCCCTGGTTTTGGCGGAGGTGGGGCGGTTTCTGCTGCGAAGGCTGCGGTTGGGGCGGCGCCTGCATTTGCGGTGGCTGGGCCTGAGCCTGTTGGGGCTGCGGCGTGCCTGGCTGCTGGCTGGACTTGTTCTTGCGGCGGCGCCTGCGGCGGCGATGCCCCTGCGACGGCCCAAGACCATTTGTCTGGGCCGACCCCATCTCTGGCTGGGGCTGGGTCGGTTCTGTCGTCATGCGTGTACTTCCTGGCACATTTCTTTATTGTGCATTTGCGTTGCGGGGCCCAGTTTTCCCAAGGTGGGAGCTGGATCCCTTTGCGCGCCACGCGTCCTGGTGGGACGGGGGAATGGTGGCGAGCAGTTGCTTTTCCTATCCGGAACCGGAGAGACTGCGGCGAGTCGTTGTTCGCACGCAATCAATCCTTGTTCCCGTGGAACTATAGTCTTTTCACAGCGAGTGAGGCCCTTGCTATCGAAGCCGACGAACTGTGCGACGAAAAACCAAACAAGCGAAAGGTGGCTCTCCCTGGGTACTGACCCCGTGAAAACGCTCTGATCACCTGGTATGCCAAAACCTGCAACAACTCTTTCCGGTTGCGAGGATCGGTACGGAGCGGCCAGCGTTTTCTGGGTAATGCCCTTTCTGGGGCAATCGCCGCACTCGGACTATTTAAGTCTCTGGAGGCTGGCGAAGAATCCCTTCATCGGCGGCGAGCTTTCACTTCCCTTAACTTCCTGAGCAGGGTGGTCCGCTTCAGCCGCTTTGACAGGCAAATCTGATACTACAGCGAGCCGACCTGCTGTGCAAGTCCGGACAGCAAACGAGGGTAATCAAAAGCAGTATCTTAATAATCGAGCAGAATGAAGCGATACGAATTAAGCCTGGTGGTGCACAAAACGCCACCCTTTCGGATGGCGTTTTGCGTTTCCCGTGCTGGTCACTGGCCTCCCAGCAAATCATGGCCGGTGGATTTTTCCACCGTGCCTATCGCAAGCTACCCGGCCGGTCGTCCCTTTTGTTCGGGGCCGCCTCCTAGGCTTATGCTCCTGGGGCGGATGCTCTTGCCGACGCCTGCTTTTTTGTGGGCTGGCCGGAATCTTCCAGCAGCCGGTACATCACTGGCGACTCACTGTATAGCAATTGCTGGGCCGTTATTATCGTCTATTTGTTTCAAGGATTTACGTCGATCTTGAGGCGTGTTTTTTCTCGATTCCAGTAGCTATTGGACGAAATTCTGTGGAAAACCATAGATACCGTACCGTGCATATTGTCGGGCATCGAGCGAGCCAGGGTTGTCATCTAAGGGCGGAACTGTTTTTTGGGGCCGCGATACGAGGCAAGAACCCTTCCCGCAGAGGCTAAAGCCCTCCTATATTTTCCGCCACTTGCGGCACGACTGAAGAGGCTGCGGGAAAACTCTGGATTTCGGGTGAAACGGGGGGAACCCCTTCTCCGGGGCTAAAGCCCGCGATCATTCTGTTGGCCTTATGCGGGGGTTGAAACCCCCGCCTCCCTCCGAATCGAGTTTTTCCGCAAGCTGTTCAGTCGTGCCCTTTCAAAGCAACACGAGTTTTTTAGACAGATTCTAAGTCGGCTGGAGTCGGGATCAGTGTTGGCAGTGGGGGCAGTAGTGGGTGCTGCGGCCGGCAACGATGATGCGCTTGATGGGTGTTTTGCAGGTGAGACAGGGCTGACCGGTGCGCTGATAGACGCAGTGCTCGAGCTGGAAAAAGCCGCGCATGCCTTCGGCATCGACGTAGTCGGAAACGGAGGAACCGCCGAGGCGGATTGCGTGGTGGAGGACCTCGCGGAGGACGAGACGCAGGCGCTCGAGTTCGATGCGGGTGAGGTGTCCGGCGCTGCGGCGGGGGCGAATGCCGGCGCGAAAGAGGCTCTCGTCGGCGTAGATGTTGCCTACACCGGAAAGAAGTGTCTGGTTGAGCAAGGCCGCCTTGATGGCGAGCCGGCGGCGGCGGAAAAGGGCTGCGAATTCGGCGGGTTGAATGCTGAGGGGTTCGGCGCCCGGAGCTGCAAATCGGGGAGCTAAGAATTGGAGTGCGCCAGGAACGGGTGCGTCCATGCCGTTGTTGCCGGCGAGATCGCGGAATTCGAGACGGCCGAAGCGGCGTGGGTCAACAAAGCGGAGTTCGCGGCCACTGGTCAGGGTGAGGCGCGCGTGGGTGTGCGCGGCGACGGGTGCGTCGGGGGTGGTGACGAGGAGACGACCGGTCATGCCGAGGTGGACTATCCATTGGGCGATGGGTGTTTGCGCGGCGGGTTGAGACGACGGCTTGCGATTGCGGCTTTTCTGAGGCGCGGATGGCTGCGTGCCGAGGTTACAGACGATGTGTTTGCCGACGCGTTCGACGCCGAGGATGGTGCGGCCCTCGAGGCCGAGCATTTGTATGGATGGCGAGTTTTTGAATGGTTCGCGATGCGAGCCGAACCAGGTGTGGAGGATGCGATCGCCACGCACGCGGGCATCGACACCACGGGCGATGGTTTCCACCTCAGGGAGTTCGGGCATCGGTTTATTTTAAGGGAATAAAGGGCTCTCTCTGAATAAGACTGGTCTTGGGGCCGACATTCCCTCAGGGGCTAAAGCCCATCCGATCTAGGTGGCCTATATGTACGGGCTGAAGCCCGTACCCTTCATCTGAAGCTCGCACCCCTCATTCCTGCCATCCAGTAAGTTTTCCACAAGCTGTAGAGTCGCGCCCCTTTCAAAACGCCAACTTTTTCAGAGGCTTTTAAATAGTCCCTCATGAATCGTGGCCTTGGGTTAGACCCATCGGAGAACCGCTCTCATCGCGAGAATTGAAGAGAGCCATCCGATGGGTTTCTGGCGCTTCGGCTGCCTCAAGCCAGGGCTCGTTCGCGATGACGGAAGTACACGGGCCATAAGTGCAGATTCGGATTCGGCGCGTGGTGGCTTCGCGTCGCAGGCGGTCGAGCACGCTTCTTAAGACAGACCCTGTAAAGGGCGTGAAGAGATAGAAGACTGTGGCGCTGGACAAATCCGCCTCTCGCGCATCCTGATGAAGAAACGTAACGTTCTTGAGATTCAGCGACTGTGCGCATTGCTGGGCGCGCCGGATATAGTTCGCCTCTAACTCGATGCCTATGCTGCGGGCTTGCGTGCAAATGGAGACGAGCAAAGGAACGTGGCCCAATCCGGAGCCGAGGTCGACTAGAACATCGGTTGCCGTGAGCGCAGTCAGGTCGATGAGACTGAAGATGTGGCGTGCCGGGGTTGGTTGATAGGGCACTATTTCGGGTTCCCTTCGGGCATGTCCGGCGAGGGGGTCCTCGAATTGAAAGACTCCGCTGATTAGTTCATCGAGATAGTCGTAGCCCAGGTAATGATGGCCCATGCCGTCGGCCGGCGTGACGAGTTCTTCCTCTGGTGGTGCGTGGACCCAACGGAGCAAAGTGTCGGCTCCGACCCCGCGCCGAATATTCCCTCGAATGGCTTCGTAAAGATCATGATTTACGGTTTCGAGCCGCGCGCAAATTGCTCTTGCCCGGCGATAGAGCTCCGCCGGGATTGATGCAGCGCCTAATTCTGGAGGGATGCCGGGGAGATAAGCGTCTATGCGGTCAAGCGCCTCGAGCCGGCGGCGAAGCTGGTTCGGCTCGAGTAGCGACGGGTCACTTTCAAATTGCGAGACAAGGCGGTGGAACGGATCATTCAATTGAGGGAGGCTCGATTCGTTCGGCAAAACGGCCTGGAGACGCTACTTGTGGTCGTCGGGTTCGCGAATGCGGCTGGCTTCGAAGCTCACGATACGCCAGACGCCGTTGGCATCGCGCACGTAGACGCGGGTGTAGCGGTAGCTGCCGGTGAGGTCACCCTCGGGCGTGGTGCCGCTCACTTCGGCGCGCGAAGTGACCAGCGCTGTAGCGCCATAGAAGCGCACCTTGCGGTCGGTAATCTCGAGCGACTTGATGTGAACAGCGCCGCTGCGCAGGCTGGTCAGGGTTTCATCTTTGGATTGGAGCGTACCGTTGGGAGTGATGGCCATGTAATCGCTCGCCAGGAGAGTGTCCATGGCGGCGACGTTTCGGTTCAGGATGGCGTCGCGCCAATGATCCTCGAGGTGGTCGATTTCATGACGGACCTCGTGGCGTTCTCCGCGGGGCATGGCGCTAAGCGAGAGAGCGGGACCAAGTGCGAACAGCAGAACGAATCCTGCTGCGAGGCGGCGATTGCCGATGGCTGGTGAGTTGAAGCCCGGAGTCCACATAGGCGTATCGGATGGTAGACCCGAAGGAATGGGCGGGTCAATTCCCTATTGGGCATTCCAGTTGGAAGCAATTGGTAACAGGCCGGATTTACGGGGCGATCGCTCGGTTCGATGTGCCGCATTGGGTAAGAATTATCTGTTCATTCATGAGACTTGTTCCACTCTTGGGATTCCTGCTGTTGAGGGTTGGGCCGAGTTGTCCGCGCTTGAGACATGTAACCGCCGCTCAACATGACGAAAGAAACCAGCCCACTCTTATTTGGACTCAGGTTACGGCCAAATGGCGACGATGGGTTGGAAGATTCCAATTTTAGGACGATTCCGGAATTGCCAATCCGTTTTGGGTTGTAGCGGGCGACGGTACGCAAGAGACGGAGCGGTCTCAAGACGGGTCTGGCGGTTGCGGAAGCGGAACAGGCAGGCGAGCGAGATGCAAGAAAACCTTGTTAATGCGGCGATTGTCGGCCTATTTGTCTTTCTATTTGCGGCTATGTCTTCGGGACGTGGCGATGTTCGGCTGCGTTTGTGGACGGCGGGCTGGCTGAGCATCCTGGCCCATTTCCTAGCGGAACTCTGGCAGCCTGCGGGGCACGGATGGCAAGTGGTTCAGGGCTCGATCAGCATTGACGCCCTTGCGATTGCCGGCACCTGCTTTGTCTTCTCTGCGACCATCCACCGGGCGAAGGGAAAACTGGTGAAGCACCTCGGCATGGGCCTGGTGGTGCTGACACTGGTTGCGCTGGGCCTAGCGGTGGATGGAACATTGCCGGCGTGGGTGCTGGCGGTGCTGGTTGCGACGCGCCAGGCGGATGCCGTTTTTCTCGCGATGCAGGCGCGCAAGATCCGTTTGCGGTTCTTCGCATTGTCGGCACTGGTATGCCTGACGGCTGGGGGATGGATGTTGGCGGGGGTCCTGCATGGCCAGCCTGAGATTGTGATCTATGCGCTTCTGGGCGAGATCTACTCCATTGCCGCAATCGATTTTTTTGCGAACGGATGGAACCAGTCTGCAGCATTGAAAACGATGATTGGGGGATTTGCGGCGTGGGGCGCGGTGTTTCCTGCCGCTTACTGGACCGCGCGGCTGTGGCCACATCTTGCGATCGATCGCGAAGTGTGGAATGTACCCAAGTTTTGCGTTGCCGTGGGCATGATCCTCGTGGTGATCGAAGAAGATGCGCGCGCGGCGCGTGCGCTGGGAGAGGATTACCAGCTTCTGTTCAATGGCAATCCCGAGCCGTTCTGGATCACAGAGGTTGCTACCCTTCGTTTTTTGGCGGTGAACCAAGCGGCCCTCGATGCGCACGGATACACGCGCGAAGAGTTTTTGAAGCTGAAGTTGCCCGACGTGCTGTCGCCTGAGGAGCATGATTTGGCCGCCGCGTCTGTGCGGTCACCCTTGGCAGGTTCGCAGCATCGTGCGTCGCGACATGTGCGTAAGGACGGCAGCATCTTTCCGATGGATATCGCGGCGCAAGACATTTTGTTTCAAGGGAGGCGATGCCGCTTTGTGATGGCACTCGATGTGACGGAGCGCGAGGAGCTGCAGCAGCAGTTGGACCACCAGGCCGGGCATGATCTGCTGACGGGGTTGCCGAATCGAATGCTGCTTCCGGACCTGCTCGGCCAGGCCGTGAAACACGCAGTTGACGTGAGGGAGAAGCTTGCAGTGCTGTCGATCGACATCGACCGGTTCAAGCGCGTGAACGACGTGTATGGACTGCGGATCGGCGACGAGTGCATTGAGCGGGTAGCCGGTTTATTCTCGTCGCGGATGCGGTCGATGGATATTGTTGCGCGCACCGGCGGGGACGAGTTCACGATTGTGGTAACGGGGTTGAAGAGCACGGTGACGGCGGAGCAGGCGGTGCACGACCTGCTGGAAGCATTGACGCAACCACTCATCGTTCAGGGGTACAAGATCGAACTGCCGGTGAGCATTGGGGTGGCGGTGGGTCCAGATGACGGAGTGGATGCATTGGCGCTGTGGCGCGGCGCGGAGCGGGCGCGCATCGAAGCGAAGGCTGCGGGCGGAAGCAGAGCTGAGTGGTTTTCAGCGGAGTTGCGGAATGCCGCGGAAGAGCAGATGGAGCTGGAAGCCTATTTGCGGACGCGGATGGACGAGGGCGGGCTGCATCTGGCGTATCAACCGATTTATGGACTCGACGGGACGATTTGCAGCATGGAAGCACTCCTGCGGCTGAATCACCCGGATTTCGGAGTTGTGAGTCCGGTCAAGCTGATTCCGATTGCAGAGGCTGCGGGGCTCATTATTCCATTGGGCGAGTGGGTGATCGAGGAAGCGTGCCGGCAATTGCTGATCTGGAAGTCGGAGGGTGTGCCGCTGGTGCCTGTCGCGGTGAATGTTTCAGGTCTGCAGATTGTGCACGTGGATTTTGCGCGCCGCCTAATGTCGACGCTCGAGCGCTACTCGATCGATCCGCGCCTGATGCACATTGAAGTCACGGAATCGGTGGCGATGCGCAATGTGGCCGATGTGACGGAGCAGATGAAGGCGTTGTCAGCGAAGGGCATTGAGTTTTCAATCGACGATTTCGGGACCGGGCATTCGTCGCTGGCGAGGCTGAGCCAGCTGGGCGCTTCGATCCTGAAGATCGACAAGTCGTTCATGACGCCAAACTGCACGGAGGATGCGCACACAATTGTGCAGGCCATTATTACGATGGCGCACACGCTGGGTCACAAGGTGGTGGCGGAGGGAGTAGAAACCGAGCAGCAGCTTGCCTGTTTGCGGGAGTTGCACTGCGACCTGTTCCAGGGATACCTGCTGTCGCGACCGGTGGCGCCGGACCTGATTCCGGCGCTGATGGGAGATGTGCATCCAGCGTTTGAAGGCATGCCGGAGGTGAGCGAGACCTTGCGGATTGTGGCGCGGGCGCGCGCATGATGGGAAGGTGGATGGAGTTCAGGCGAGGGCGACGAGGTCCTCGCGGCTGCGATCGAGCATTTTCTGGTAAAGGCCGCAGACGGCATATTTTGTGAAATGAGGTGAATGGCGGTGAGCCTCGGCGGAGGCCGAGTCTTTGTATTGCTCATAGATGAGGACGGCGTCGGGATCGCCCTCGATGCGGTGCGGGATGTAGCTGATGCAACCGGGTTCCTGGCGCGATGCTTCGGTAAGCAGGCGCAGAACTTCGGCGACGTCTTCCCTATCTTCAGGCGCGAACTTCATTCGAACAGTAAAGCTGATCATGGGAAAAGGTTCCTTCCTGTTGCACTTTGAAGTCTTGCGCAGAGCCCGGCGACCAGGTAAACAGGGACCAGTCTCAAGAACTGGTCTCAGAAATCGTAGACGGTCGGGGGTGGGATTAGTTTACCCGTGAATCTCATTGAGCGCAGCTCGAAAATCGGGAAGCACGATGGTCTGCTCGCGGTCGGGGCCGGTGGAGACCATGGCGATTTTTGCGCCGCTTTCGCGCTCCTGAAAATGGAGATAATCGCGCGCGGCCCTGGGCAGCTTGTCGAATTCGGAAATAGCCTCTGTGGATTCGCGCCAGCCTTTCAGTTTTGTATAGACGGGCTTGATCTGCTGCAGGCCGTGAACGTCGGCGGGGATTTCGTCGGTGACTTTGCCGTTGATTTCGTAGCCGGTGCAGATGGGGATCTCGTCGAGCTCGTCGAGGACGTCGAGCTTGGTGACGACCAGCCACTCGGCGCCGTTGACCTGGTTGGAATAACGGAGCAGGGGGATATCGAGCCAGCCGCAGCGGCGCGGGCGGCCAGTGACGGCACCGTATTCGTGTCCGCGTGCGCGCAGGTTTTCGCCGATGGCGTCGTGAATCTCAGTGGGGAACGGACCTTCGCCGACGCGCGTGACGTAGGCCTTGGTGACGGAGATGACGGTGCCGATGGCGGTGGGGCCGACGCCAGTGCCGGTGGCTGCGCCGCCCGCCGTGGCCGACGATGAAGTGACGAAGGGATAGGTGCCGTGATCGATGTCGAGCATGGTGCCCTGCGCGCCCTCGAACATGACTGAGCCGCCACTGGCGAGAATGCCATGGAGCAGGCGGCCGGTGTCGGCGACGAAGGGGCGGACCTGTTCCGCGGCCGCAGCGTACTCGTCGTACATCTTTGCCGGGTCAAGCGGGCCCGGACCCGTCTGGGTGCCGAAGAGAGCGTGGACAATCTGGTTCTTTTCCGCGCAGGCGGCTTCGATGTGCGTCTTGAGCAGGTCGGGGCGCAGCAGGTCGACGACGCGGAGGCCGCTGCGCGCCATCTTGTCTTCATAGGCTGGGCCGATGCCACGGCTGGTGGTGCCGATTTTCTGGCGGCCTGGGGCGCTTTCGGCGGCTAGCTCGATCATGCGGTGGTAGGGCAGAATGACCTGGGCGCGGTTGGAGACGAAGAGTTGGCCATCCACCTCGACGCCGAGATCGCGGAGCTTGGCCACTTCTTTGAGGAAGGCGACGGGATCGAGGACGACGCCGTTGCCGATGACGCCTTTGCAGCCGGGGCGGAGCACGCCGCAGGGAATGAGCTGAAGAATGAATTTCTGCTGGCCGTGAATTACGGTGTGGCCAGCGTTGTGCCCGCCCGCGTAGCGCGCCACGGCGCTGAAGCGCTCACTGAGCACATCTACAATTTTGCCCTTGCCTTCGTCGCCCCACTGGGCTCCGAGCACTACTGCCGTCTTCGCTCGCATGCTTCGTCCACTTCCCGCAAAATGGCCCGCCGCAGGCGCCTTGCTGGCGTTGCTACGCGGGCAAAAGTCGGGCGCAGGAACAAACCTGCGCCATGTTCGATGATAAACCCTGGGCGGGTCTTGGCCATCCAGTGGGGGCAGCCTAATAGATCACGTTCAATATCCGCACGCGGGTGAATAAATCGATACGAGGGAAATCGCTAACCAGTCACCCGATGAATTGGAAGGCGAAAGCTGAACCAAGGACGGAAAGGTTCAGGTAAGAGTCCACGTCTTCTAGCTCGCGCGTCTACTCAGCTAGTGCCTCTACGGTCGGCTGTTCTGAGCATTGCTATTGAGACCTCAGATTTCTCTGTGCTCCGACCAACGCTGTCATCCTGAGCGGAGCGCAGCGAAGTCGAAGGTGCTGCGGTTAACGCGGCTTCGATGTCAATTGCTCCGCAGAGTACCATCCCTTCAACTGCTTTTCCCTTGCAATCGCATCCCTGGGATCGTCGAACCGCTCAAACCAGACCAAGCGGTCGCAGTTATCAGTCGCGGAAAACCCTTCGTGGAGCTTGAGCTTGTGCTCAAATACACGTTTGTGAAGGCTGCCAGTCATTCCGATGTAGAGGGTGTGGCTCCGGCTCGCCATCATGTACGTGAAAGAGCATCCTTCGTGCATGGGAAACTCTTGACTCAATCACTTCAAGTTCCAATGGTGAGCGGCTTCACCTCGAAAAGCAACCGCAGGCCCTTCGACTTCGCTGCGCTCCGCTCAGGATGACATCGGTAGTCGGAGGCGAGTTTGTTCGGGAGGTGCGCCGGATTGGATTGGTATCCGAGTCAAGCACTCCTGAAACGATGACTTGCGTTTGGAGCCACTGATTTAACGGGAAACCCGTTGACGGTGGGCGAGGTTTGGACGCTCAGGCCGTCGCGCACGGACTCGGTCAAACGCGGCTCCTGCATCTCCTTTTTCACACTGGAGATGATTTCCCTGGCGAGCCTGATTCGGTTCGTCTTTTTCATAAACGTAGCCCTTCTGTAAACCACAGTTGCCGAGTGGCCTCTTCCGTCCCGGGGGTTCCGTCGACAGGTCTTCGTGGATTGAAGTGGAAGTGGAAGCCACGCAACGAGACGCGGGCGAGGATGCCTGGAGCGTTTTCGATTCACTTGTTGAAATCGCGGGCATCGTGCAATGGAGCTTCTTGCTGGAGAAAAAGCCACTCCGCCTCGCGGTCTCTGCAAAGAGCAGAATCGAAACCGCTGCAAGTCCGAAAAGTTCTTAGCGGCGCCACCGGGAGTATCCCCAGCCTCCGCCACCGAAGAGAAGGAGCACCAACAAAACGATCAGTACGAGTTCCATGTTGAAACCTCACTGCATAAGAGGAAGATAGACGGGCCATTGAAACAGCCGTCCCACTTCTTTACTACGCGTGATACTAGGAGCGGCCTAAGTGGAAGTCTGGTCACAATAGACCTGTGCACAACTGACGGCTCGTTTGACTTGCGAATTGAAATTCTTCTGCGCTTTTCGCAGAGACCCCATGTCGAGTCCAGTAGGTTCGATTCGACATGCGCAGGTTTTTGCGTTCGACGCGGACACAAAGTGGATGGAAGGTAACAGCTTTCGCAGCCTGCACCGGTTACGGTGTGAGACCAGGATGGTGATGGTGGTGATGATGGTGGTGGTGATGATGCACGACCACCACGACCTGCGCCTGTGTCGCAACAGGGACTGCGGCGAAGCAGAAGATGAGAACCAATCCGAGCAATAGCTTTTTCATACCTTAATTGTCCGGTGCCGCATTTTTCTTTACTGAGCTAGATTGACCTGTGCGGCGAACCTGAGAGGGGAATGTTCATTTGCGGCTGTCATTAACCGTTGGCCTTCACCAGACGTTGCAGGTGCAGGAGAGACGGAATGCGCTCGCCACACTTTTTGGGGAAATCAATATGTAGGCTCGCCGCAGTGGTTTCTAGATACTATTTGTCCTTGCTGTTCCGGTTTTGTTTTGCGCGAGCTTTGCGGCGGGCTGTTCTGTGAGGGCTGCGGCGCGATAGACTCGCAGCGAGATCGCAGGCGGGAGACGCGAGCCAGGCCGGCGACGGATGCAATCCAGGGTCGAGTTATGCCTACTTACGTGATTTCGCTGCGCGCGGTGAATGTAGGTTCGACCGGCAAGTTGCCGATGTCTGACTTTCGCAAAGTTTTGGCGGGAGTTGGTTGCGTCAACGTGGAAACGTACATTCAGAGCGGGAACGCCGTTGTCGATGCGAAATGCTCGTCATCGAGCCTGACGAAGATGGTGGCTGCTGCGCTGGAGAAGCAGATGGGTGCGCCGGTGCCGGTGATTGTGCGAACGCATGAGGAGCTGGAGCGAGCGATTGCGGCGAATCCTTTTGCGGCGGAGGCGGCGACCGATGCGGCCAGAGTGCATGCTGTCTTTCTTTCGGGTGTGCCGTCGGCGGCGAAGGCAGCGGGGTTGGAGCAGATTGTCACGAAGTATCCTGCGCGGCGGGATCGCTATCATCTTGCGGGCGACACGCTTTACCTGCACTTGCCGGATGGAGCGGCGGATAGCAAATTTACAGCGCAAACTGTGGACCGCGTATTGGGCGTGACGGCGACGGCGCGGAACTGGAATACGGTGCTGAAGCTGCATGCGATGTCGGGGCGGTGAGTTTTGAGTCGGCAGTTTCCCGCCCTAGCAAAGCTAGGACGGGGCACCCAGCAAACTAAGTTGCGGCGAGGATTGCGTCGGCGATGCGTGCTGCTTCTATGGCGGGGCGTACGTTGTGGACTCGGACGATTGAAGCTCCAAGCAGTATAGCGGCGACGAGGGCGGCGATGCTGGCGGTTTCGCGCGCATCGACCGGGGCAGGCTGGCCGGCGTAGAGCGGGGCAAGCGCGTGACCGAGGAAGGATTTGCGGCTGAGCCCGGTGAGTAGCGGCCGCCCGAGCGCGAGTAATTCTTGCTGGCGCGCGAGGAGAGAGAAATTCTCATTGAAGCGCTTGCCGAAGCCGTAGCCGGGATCGAGCGCGATCGCTTCGGAAGCGATGCCTGCGTGTGTGGCCGTCGCGAGGCTTGCAGCGAGGCCATTGCGAACTGTGGCGAGCAAGGCATCGGCGGGAAGTTGAGGCTGGGTGCGCCATTCTTCGGGGCGGCCGCGGGTGTGCATCAGGATGACGCCGCAGCGGGATTCGGCGCAGACGGCTGGTAACTCGGGATCCCATGTGAAACCGGAGACGTCGTTCATGATTTCTGCGCCGGCGGCGAGGGCGGCGCGTGCTGTGGCTGCTTTGTAAGTATCGATAGATAGCACCGCATTTGGACGGGCTGTGAGGATGCCTTCGAGGACGGGGAGCAGGCGTGCTTGCTCTTCTTCCGCGCTGACGGCGGGAGTGGACTCTGAGCCAGGGACTCCTCCGGCGCGCGAGCCGGGGCGGCTGCTCTCGGCACCGAGGTCGAGCAGGTCGGCGCCTTCGTCCAACAATTGCACTGCGTGGCCGATGGCGGTCTCAGGGGCGAGGAAAAAACCGCCGTCGCTGAAGGAGTCGGGCGTGATGTTGACGACGCCCATGATGAGGGTGCGGCGGCCGAGCTCGAGCGCCCGCGTGCGCAGCTGCCAGTTGCAGATCGATCGACGGCAGATTGGATTGGACCGGTCCATAAATTCACCTGGGCATTCGCCTGCGGTTCCCCAATGATTCTAGGGGACGGCAGCGGCGAGCCGGCCGCGTGCTCACCTTGAATCTCTCCTGCTACACTCCGGCCATGGCAAGCAGGCGCGCCGTTTCATTCTTTCTTACAGTCTCTTTGGTCTCTTCGAATTGGCTTGTGGCGCAGGCACGACCGGCGGCGCGGGCCGCATCGCATTCTGCTGCACATGCGGCGCCTGCGAGGGGAGCGATTGCTGAACGGATTCAGGCGATACTTTCTGAGTCGGCTTTGAGCCACGCGGAGTTCGGTGTCAGCGTGACGACGCTGGATGGGCAGCCGCTGTATGGGCTGAACGAAGGGCGGTTGTTTACGCCGGCTTCGAACGTGAAGCTGACGACGACCGCGGCCGCTTTCGGATTGTTGCCGGTGGATACGCTTACGTGGACGACCAATGTGGTGGCGACGGGGGATGTGGATGCAGCGGGCGTGCTGCATGGCGACCTGATGCTGATGGGAGTGGGCGACCCGACACTGAGCGCACGGAAGTATCCGTATGAGCCGCCTGTGCCGGCACCGAATCCAGCTCAAAAGAACCCGGCAGGAACGGCTGCGCCCGCAGTCAAGTCGCCGCCTTCACCGGGTCAGACTCCGGCGGCTGCCGCGCCCGAAGCGCCAACGAAGCCGAACCCAATGACGGTGCTGGCGCTGCTGGCGGAGCAGGTGGAGCAGTCGGGGGTTCGCACGATTGAAGGCAACGTGGTGGGCGACGATAGCTTCTTTTTGAATGAGCCTTATGGGACGGCTTGGGGATGGGACGATTTGCAATGGGCGTATGGCGCGCCGATTTCGGCTCTCAGCTTCAACGAGAACATGACGGAGTTGCGGGTGGCGGCCGATGCTTCCGCGCCGAACGGTGTCGCGGCGGACTGGGATCCAAGCCTGGAGTACTACACGCTGGACGACAGCATGACGATGGCCGTTGCGGGCGAGACGCCGCGGCCAGGATTGCAGCGGATGCCGGGGAGCATGCTGGTGCGTGCGTGGGGCACGGCGCCGCCTGCGGGATTCCAGGCGGAGCTAGCCGTGGAGGAGCCTGCGGAGTTTACGGCGGCGGCATTCAAGCAGGCACTGCTGATGCGGGGGATTTCGGTGACGGGCGCGGCGGTTGCGGCGCATCGGGATTCAAATGGCGCTGGGGACTTTGTGGGCGAGCGATCCGAAACGCTTCGGCTGGCGCGCAGCACGATGGCCACGGTGGAGGCTCCGATTACGGGGCGGCGGGTGCTGGCGACGCACATCTCCGTGCCAGTGGCCGAGGACATCACGGTGACGAACAAGGTGAGCCAGAACCTTCATGCCGAGCTGCTGCTGCGGCTGCTGGGTAAGGAATTCGGGAAGGATGGCAGCTTGGCGCAGGGGGCGCGCGTGGTGCGGCAGTTCCTGGTGGACGCGGGGGTGAGCGACCAGGATTTCTTTTTCTACGATGGCTCGGGGATGAGCATGGATGACCGCATTGCACCGCGGGCCAATACGCAATTGCTGACGTATGCGGCGCGGCAGCCGTGGGGCGCGGCGTTCAAAAATACGCTGCCGGTGGCGGGGGTGGACGGGACGCTGACGAATCGATTCAGAAGTTCGCCGCTGAAAGGCAAGCTGTGGGCGAAGACGGGAACGCTGAACGAGACGGTGGCGCTGTCTGGGTATCTGACTTCGGCGAGCGGGAGGTCGCTGGTGTTTTCCGTGATGGTGAATGGACATCGGCCGGGCAGCAATGTGGAGGCTGTTGCGGTGGAGCGAATCTGCGAGGCGATTGCGGCTACTGAGTGATTGGGTGATCGGATGATTCGCGATTGCTGGGGTGAACGATCCCTAAATCTTCGCTGGAAAATTCACCGGGTCTGCAGGTATCGCGGCGTTGTTGGTGCATTAGGCTGATGCGAGGGGAGCAACTTTGAGTAGCCACATCCAGGTCTTATCGGGGACGCCGCCAAAATCAGCGCCGAGCGATTCTGCTCTCTCATTGAGCGGGGTTCGGAAGGCGTTTGCCGATGTGGTTGCCGTGGATGGCATCGACCTTGAGGTCGAGCGCGGGGAGTGTTTCGGGCTACTGGGGCCGAATGGCGCGGGCAAGACGACGACCATTGAAATCTGCGAGGGGTTGACGACGCCGGACGCTGGCGGTGTGAAGCTGCTGGGGCTGAGCTGGCAGACTTCGGCTGCGGAATTGCGCCAGCGCATCGGCGTGCAGTTGCAGGAGACGCAGTTTCCGGAGAAGCTGACGGTTGAGGAGATTTTGCGTTTGTTTCGCAGCTTTTTTCGGCGCGGGACGGCGGCGGAAGAGACGATCGGGATGGCGCAACTTGAGGAGAAGCGACGTGCCCGCATCGGAACGCTGTCCGGCGGACAGAAGCAGCGGCTTGCGATGGCCTGTGCGCTGGTGGGCGATCCCGATTTGCTTTTTCTCGACGAGCCGACGACGGGACTCGATCCTCAAGCGCGGCGGCACTTGTGGGATTTGGTCGATCAGCTGAGAAGTGCGGGTAGAACGATCATTCTAACTACGCATTACATGGACGAGGCGGAGAGGTTGTGCGACCGCGTCGCCATTATGGATCACGGACGGATCATCGCCCTCGGGACGCCGCAGCAACTGATCGCTTCGGTAGGCGGAGATCATGTGGTGGAGTTTGCGGTCGGGACCGATGCGCGCAAAGAGGCGGTGGATGCGCGCTTGCTGACGGCGATTCCCGGCGTTCGGGCACATCGTGTGGATGCGGGGTTGCATCAGCTTTCCGTGGTTGAACTGCATACGACGGTGCCGCGCATTTTTTCTACGCTGGCGGAGATGGGCCTGAAACCAAGCGAATTTCGCACGCACTCGGCGACGCTGGAAGATGTTTTTGTCGGACTGACGGGAAGGAATCTGCGCGATGAGTAGCCTGACAGACAGTTCGCTTTACCAATTGACGAGCACGCGGTTTCGGCTGTTTTTTCGCGAGCCAGAGGCGATGTTTTGGATCTTTGTTTTTCCTATTTTGCTGGCGGTGGGCCTGGGCATTGCGTTTCGCAACCGGCCTGCCGATGTGCTGCAAGTGGGCGCGACGAGCACACAGTTGACGCAGGCGCTCAACGGCGACAAGGGTCTGGCCGCAGCCGCTATGGGCGAAGGAGAAGGCGCACATGAGTTGGCGACGGGACGCATTCTTCTGCTCGCGATCCGGAATGATGAAGGAGTTGCGTACAAATACGACGACACGAACCCGGATGCGCGCCTGGCACGGCTGCTTGCGGACCGGGCGATTCAGAAGGCGGCGGGACAGAAAGAGGCGCTGCAGTCTTCGAACAATTTGGTGCATGAGACGGGCGCGCGGTATATCGACTTTGTGGTGCCGGGCCTGCTGGGAATGAACCTGATGGGTTCGGCGATCTGGGGACTCGGTTTCTCGATTGTGGAGGCGCGGCAGAAGAAGCTGTTGAAGCGGTTTGTGGCTTCGCCGATGCCGCGATGGGAGTATCTGGCGTCGTACATACTCTCGCGGCTGGTGCTTCTGGTGATCGAAGTGATCGCGTTCCTCGGGTTCTCGAAGCTTGTTTTCGGGGTGCCGTTTCGCGGGTCGCTTTGGGAGCTGGGGTTGCTTTGCGTACTTACGTCTTTGTCGCTTTCATCGCTGGGTTTGCTGATTGCATCGCGCGCGAAGACGATAGAAGCCGTATCGGGACTGATGAATCTTGCCATGCTTCCAATGTGGATACTTTCCGGAATCTTCTTCTCTGCAACGCGATTTCCGAAATTGATTCAACCGATTGTGCAGGCGCTGCCGCTGACGGCGGCGATCGAAGCGCTGCGCGGGAATATGCTGCAGGGGATGAGTCTTTCGCAACTGGGAGCGCCGATGGCCGTTCTCGCCGCATGGCTGGTGGTTCCGTTTGTTATTTCGCTGTGGATCTTCCGGTGGCGGTAAATGCATAGAACGAACGTTCGTTCTAAAGAGCTATCGCCACTCGCGAAGGAGCAGTTGGCGCGGTCTGCGGAAAAGGCCGATTCTGTTGTGGAATCGTCCACGAAATGCCGCAGGGGCTGACGCCCGAGCCCGTTTTGCGGCATTGCGGCACGACTGAAAGTCATGCCCTGTTACAAAGCGCGAATCGAAGCGAATTCTTTTGCCACCTGATTATTGCCGCGTCTTTTCAAGACATTTAACTATTTTGAGGTTCCTTCGCAGATTTGCTAGTGGCTGTCTTCGGTCGCGCTGACTTCGGTTTGTCCGTGGGAGAAATTGAAGTGCAGCGTCCAGACGCTTGGTTCGGGATGGCCGTGGGGCTGGGGTGGCGTGAACTTCCACGATTCCGCGGCGCGCACGGAAATGCGGGCGAAGTAATTGCCCGGGCCTTGCGTGACGTATGCGGCGTTTGAAACCGTCCCGCTGCGATCGACGAAGACACGGACTTCAACGGCCACTGGCCCGTGCATGCTGTCACGCGCACCTGGCGAGACGCTCGGCAAAACTCGCTGTGCAACCGCACCCTTCGTCGTCGCACCACTCAATGTGTGAGAGGGGGACGGTTGGATTGGTGATTCGCCTTGGCCGGCGGTGGATGGGAGTTTGGCTTTTTGGGGCGCCGTCGCCGTCGATTGGGATTGCGAGGCGTCTGGGCTGCTTGCGGGCGCGCCTTGTGTTCCACCGGAAGTCGCATCCGGTGATCCGGTTTGGGATGCGGCCGGGGTGGCTGGGGACGCACTTTGCGTGTCGCGGGGCGAAGAATCCGGTGGCTGCGATGGGGTTGGCGGTTGGCTCGCCGTTTGTGAGCTTTGGGTTTGGAATGGCCACGAAAACTTCAGCCTATTTGTTGCCACCAGCATGATCGCAACGACCGCGAATAGGATGAGAACGCCAATCACAATGGGCCGCACTGGAGATCTTGTGAAGCTTTCCTCTTCGAAGTCAGAGAACAAAGTCGGCAGTGGCGCCGGTTCGAGGGGCTCAAATTTGCCGATTGGGTTTGGAGTGACCGGTATTGGTTCCGGTGCGGACACGAGTTGTTTTGCCGCGACCGAGGGGGATGGGCTGGATTCAAGTCGAGTCTTGATCACTTCAACCGTGTATCGCTGTGAGGGATTCGATCGAAGACATTCGCGAACAATTTCGTAAAAAGGCTGAGGAAGAGATCGTGGCACAACCGGATCGCCTTCGGTGTAGCGGCCGGGCGCCGGCGGATTCTGCGTCAAGGCTTCAATGAGTGTCATTCCCACCGACCACGTATCTGCCGCAGCGGTCAGCGTTCCATTGGGCACTTCCGGCGCATCGTAGGCGCCCGATTTTTGAACGGGCCTGGGAACTCCGGGAGCGACAAGGAAATCGTCGGCCGAAAGCTTCAACTCGCCCGAAGATACGAGAATGTTCGATGGCTTGACGTGGCCGTGCACAAATCCATTGGCGTGCAGATACGAAAGCGCATCGAGAACCGGTTCGATGAAGTCTTTCGCCTCGTGCGCGTGGAGCGCTCTCTCGGGAAGAAAATTGGACAGAACTTTCTCAGCGTGTTCTGTAATGACATACACCAGGGGGACGCCCTCGATTTCAGATCGGCCGGTCTCCAATATTGGCATCAAGTGGGGATGCGAGAGAGTCGTTGCGGCTTCCCATTGAGCAAGGTACGCGTCGGCATCCGCGCCATCGGCCAGAATCAACTTGATGACGGCCCGCTGCGCCCCTTGCCGAATGGTGAGGAAGACGCCGCGATCGGCGGAGCCGCCCAGCCATTCCAGAAGCGCATATTTTCCGTCGACTGTGCGCCCCTCCCAACCCTCGCCAATCGAAGAAGTTCCCATGGAACTCGATTTTATCGAAGAGGACGGGGAACGATCTGCGGCAAAAAAACTGGAACGGGTCGTTGATTGGAAGGAAGGCATTCTACGTATCCCCACGAAGCAGTTTTCTCCGACAACTCGGAGCTTTTGAAGTATCGGTACATCCATTGGATGCTGGTCGGGTGGCATCGGTGGACAGGGTGGTTGCCTACCCAGTCCTGGTCAGGTTTTTGTCCGAAGTGACTAGAACCGGTCTCACAAGCCAATTTTTGTCAACTTGCCAACTCCGGGGATCCGCCTTGTCGGGTCCCATCCTCGCGCGAACGAGGACAGAGGCATTTTATGCGACCGGTTGTAGCCAATCCGCAGTCATTCATTATTTTGACGGATCGACAAGGGCGCTGTAAACGGTGGCGTGGCTGCGGTAGAGCAGCGGGTGGTTATCCGGGCTGGTCATACGCTGGATCATTCCGATAAACACAATGTCGTTGGTGGGATCGACCCAGAACCAGGTGCCAGCGGCGCCATCCCAAAAGAACGTGCCTTTGCCGTCGGGCAGGTTGGCCTCGGGCGGATCGAAGACGACGGCGCAGTTGAATCCGTAGCCGAAGCCGGGGCGCATGATGTGCTGGCCGATGCCGAACTGGCCGG
>Ga0182030_10007343_pt1 | contig 23013 bp, 11 predicted proteins | sample 812S3MmetaG_FD_121299 | JGI IMG/M metagenome (GOLD analysis project Ga0182030, IMG submission 121299) | Permafrost microbial communities from Stordalen Mire, Sweden - 812S3M metaG (Illumina Assembly) | ecosystem: Environmental > Terrestrial > Soil > Wetlands > Permafrost | place: Sweden...
ACCACCTTTAAAGCTGGTCCTGCACCTATCAACATCGCAAACTCAGCGGGCTTTATCAGCGGTACTTTCACCAACGCGACTGTAACTGCTGCTGCCAACGGAGTTGACTATAACGTTACTCTAACAATGCAAAACAACGCTCCTGGTGGTGTTGTAACTCAGGTGTTCCAAGGCACAGGAGCTGCTGCAGCCGCTGGTTCAATGATTCTTAACAGCACATCAGGCAACGGCGCCGTGCTACAACTAGACTTTGATGCAACTGCCGTCACTGGTATCACCAATGCGGCAACCTTCCAATCATCATTACAGTCTGTTTTGAACATTGGCGCAGGTCTTCAAGGCGCAAGCATTGAATCTGTAGCAACTGTTGCAAACGGTGGTGTTAGCACGATCACAGCTGCAAGTAACACGCCTGCTGGCGAGTATGCTTTGGCCTATAACGCTGCTAGCCAAACTATGACTCTGACAAACGGTGCTCAGGCTCTGTCAGTAAACATGACAACTGCTGGTGCGCAGACTGTTCAGTTTTCAAACGGTGTCAGCGTTGCTTTGACCAGCAGCTTTGCTCTGGGTACAGCTGTAACTCAGATGATCTTTAACGTGGCTTCAAGTAACAACGCAGTCTCGATGAACTTCCAGGTTGCTGAGAAGTCGACAGACACGTTGACTGTTAACGTTTCAGGTTCTTCTGTAGCTGCACTTGGTCTGAGTGGTCTGAACGTTACTTCACAGGCAAACGCTGTTACAGCGGGTGCTCAGCTGGACATCGCGTTACAATCAATCAACAGCTCAGTTGCATCTCTAGGTGCGACGCAGAAGCAGCTTGAGTATGCTTCAAGTAACTTGAAGACTACGATTGAAAACAACGTGGCTGCTCGAAGCGTGTACAACGACGCAGACATAGCTGGTGAAATGACAAAGCTGACACAAGCAACTGTTCTTACTCGCTTGTCACAAGCAATGTTATCACAAACGCTTGAACTGCAACGCGACCTTGCACAGTTCGCTCGTTAATCATTAAGGGGCAGGTTCGCCTGCCCCGTTTTCCTTGCACAGGGTCATAAATATTAGGGGAGGCTATATAGATGAACATCAACGAAATAGCACCGCAGCCGGCAGTTAACATTGTCAGCAGCCCCAAGTCTATCCAAGAGGATACAGTTAATCTGAATATTCCTGGACCAACTCAAGCACCCAATAAGTTGGAGCTGCAAAGAGTCAGTATTTATACGGATCAAGCTGGCATATTAATTGCCCAAGTAAAGGATCCCATGGGACAAGTTATCGACACCTGCCCTGGCCCAGAGGTCATCAGGCGTTACCACACCATCATCAACGAACAAAAATAAGAGAATAAAATGGATGGCATAAGCAGTTTAGACCCAGTCAACAAAATGAAACTGACTGTGGACCAAAAGACCGGAAAATTCACCGGCTCTGAAGACGTGTTCGCAGAGGCCGCCGAACAGATTTATCAAAGTAAGATGGTAATGGCGGATAGGAAGGAAGACGAGAAAAAAGATATTAATCTTAAACTCGAAGCTCTTTCCACATTGGAAGGAAAAGTGGCTGATCTCAAAGGTAAATCCGCGCTGTTATTCAAGGATGATGGCATGGGAAATTACGGTGTATTTTCGAATATGTTTGCGAACTTTTCTTCCACATCCGCAACGCCAGTCTCAAGTTTGTTTGATTTGAGTTTGGCTTCTACGTCGAACCTACAGGAGTTTTCCCTTGAAATCACACAGGTGGCTAGTTATGACCTAACAAATTCAGCCACAGCAGTGACCGACCCAACGGTGCCATTGAACTGGACGGGACCATACACAGTCAACGGTCAAGTCCTAACTATTGCGCCGACCATGTGTTTAAATGACATCTGCACTCTCTTAAATTCGCAAAGTTCAAATACACTTGCCAATGCCAGCGTTATTCAGGTCAGCTCCACATCTTATGTGTTATCTCTGCAGGCACAAGTGATTGGCACGCCAATGACCATTGTGGATGGAACAAGCGGCGGAACGGCTGGTCAGCTGCCCGCAGCCTCCGGCAACACGCCGACCGAGTTGGCGGCGTTGTTCACGTTTAACGGCATTTCTATGCAACGCACATCCAATAACGTAAACGACATTGTTGAAGGCCTGACACTAGTACTCAAGAACTATGAGGCTGGCACCACTATGACCGTGCGCCTTTCCCAAGATACGGCAAGCATAAAGGCCGGCGTGAGAGCATGGGCTCAATCCATTAATGATGTCATGGATGAGGTCAACAAACACCGCATGAGTTTTAAGGACCATTCTCTCCCGAAAGATGCGTTACTGTTAGGTAGCGATATTATACAGACCGTCGATAACGTCATCAGGACGAATTTGGCCACATCACTGGCAGGGGCTGGTCCGAATGACTTTTCATATCTAGAACAAATAGGACTGAATGTCGACCTGGTGACCAATAAAATAGTCATCGACGAAGATGCCCTTGATAGTGCGGTGACGAGTAATGCGGCAGGCGTACAGAAGTTTTTCGATTACCAACAGACAATCAGTAACGATAACTTCCTGGTTCCATTCCATCCGGCCTGCGTGCCTAGCAGCCTCATCAGCGACAGCAACAACAATCCTTTAACAACCACAGTCACCGTCAACAAAGATGCTTTTGGTAATGTCTCAGCCAGCATCACGATCAGTGGCGGCATATATGCAGGGCAAACTTTCAATATTCCCTCCAATCAAATTCAAGCCAGAGGTGACAACATTATCTTTCTGGGTGACAGCATCCAGGGTGTCACAGACAATCCCTATGCAGGATTCGAATTCGCCTATGTGGGCGTATCAGGAATCGCCAATAGTTCGTCCGATTCAACCACCTTAAATTTCACCCAAGGTGTCGGCAATCGTATGACACGCGGTCTTCATAAGATTTTAGAGCCCGTTTCCGGGGATTTTTCCATACAGAAAAAACTGTTCACGGAGAATATCAAAAAGATCGACGAGGCTGTTGAAAGAATCACCAAGCGCGCTGAGATGATCAAAGAAAAATACCTAGATAGTTTTATGAAGCTGCAAGTCTTCCTCCGCATTATGGAGGGCGCCGAACACATGATTGACGCATTCACGCGCAAACCAAATTAAGTTTTTGAAATTTGGACCAAGCCAAGCTACACTCTCCCCATGCGTCCGGAGATACTCTTTAATTTGTTTGCCTCTCTCACCTCCATTAAGGGGGTGGGCTCCCGCATGTTTACCCTTTTGGATAAGCTTGCCGGACCGAGGATAAAGGACTTGTTGTTTCACCTGCCTACGGGCATGATTGAGCGGCGTCATGTCCAGTTTCTGGGGCAAGCCACCATAGGCCAGACCATCACGATCATTCTCACCCCGTCCCAGCATACGCCACCGACGACTAAAAAGGGCAACAAACCCTATCGTGTCCAATGCCTAGATGAACGTGGCGCGGCCATAGATCTGGTGTTCTTTCACGCCTACGGGGACTCCATCGCGAAACAGCTCCCAGTGGGGGTTCCGCGTCTGGTGAGTGGTAGACTAGAGGACTTTCAATACCGCATGCAGATCACCCATCCCGATTATGTTGGCTCGCCCGATGACCTGAAGGATTGGGTCGGCCGTGAACCGGTCTATCCCCTTACCCAAGGTATCACCAACAAGTACCTGAACAAGATTATGAAAGAAGCCCTATCCCGCTGTCCGCAGCTGCCGGAATGGCTGAGTGACAGCTCCTGGCCCCGTTGGCATGAAGCCCTGCGTGAAGTGCATGAGCTGCCCACCGACGAGAGCATCTCGCCCCTCAGCGCAGCACGCAAGCGACTGGCCTATGATGAATTGCTGGCCAACCAGATCGCCTTGTTATTGATCCGCCAACACCGGCAAAAGCAGCCTGGGCGCTCGATTGGTGGCGATGGCCATCTACGAGATGCATTGACTAAGATACTGCCCTATCAGCTGACAGGAGCTCAAGACAGAGTTCTCGAGCGTATCTACGGCGACATGGAATCCCCTACCCGCATGGTGCGACTTCTGCAAGGCGACGTGGGCAGCGGCAAGACCGTCGTAGCTATGATGGCGTGTCTTAAGGCCGTTGAAGATGGCTACCAAGCCGCTTTCTTAGCACCCACGGAGATTCTCGCCAATCAGCACATGGCGACCCTGTCTGAATGGGGAAAAACAATCGGGGTACGGGTTGAGTTACTAACGAGTCGCACAAAGGCTCGTAAACAGCTCCTAGAGGACTTGGCATCAGGCGAGATCCAGATTCTTGTGGGAACCCATGCGTTAATCCAAGAGGATGTGCATTTCAAGAACCTCGGACTAGCGATCGTGGATGAACAGCACCGTTTCGGCGTAGAACAGCGCATGAAGCTGAGCCAAAAAGGGGACAACGTGGACACGCTCGTGATGACGGCCACCCCAATTCCGCGCACTCTGATGCTGGCAGCTTACGGAGATTTGCCCACATCGATCCTAGATGAAAAACCACCCGGACGACAAGAGGTCGTGACCACAGTGATACCACTGACAAAGCTGGACGAGGTTGTCACTGGGATTAAAAGAGCTATCGAGAAGGGTCAGAAAGTATATTGGGTGTGCCCCTTGGTGGAAGAGTCTGAAGTCCTAGACCTAGCCGCAGCAACCCATCGCTTCGAAGTTTTGACGAAGCTCTTTCCCGGTGATGTTGCCCTGGTGCATGGGAAAATGAAGGGGACGGAAAAAGACCAGGTGATGGAAGACTTTCTCGCCGGCCGATATCGAGTTCTGGTGGCGACCACCGTTATCGAGGTGGGTGTGCACGTGCCCGATGCCACCATTATGGTCATTGAGCACGCAGAACGGTTCGGCCTGTCCCAGCTGCACCAACTACGAGGCCGCATTGGCCGAGGCGATCAAGCCTCTACTTGTGTCCTGCTCTATGATCAACCGCTGACTGAGACCGCCAAGGCAAGACTCAAAATCATGCGGGAAAGCACCGACGGCTTTCGTATCGCAGAAGAAGACTTCCGCCTGCGCGGCGGCGGTGACGTGCTAGGCCTAAGGCAGAGCGGCATGCCGGACTTTAAACTGGTGAATTGGGATTTTCATCGGGATCTGTTAGGAGTTGCCCACAAGGATGCTCAAAGGATACTAAACGATGATCCTCAGCTCACAACGGACCAAGGAAAAGCCGTGCGGACGCTGCTCTATTTGTTTGAAAAGGACAGGTCAGTAAATTATCTACAATCGGGGTAGGTAATCACCGAAAGTTTCAGGATCAGTAAGCACACCCAGCAGCCGTCATCCTGAACGGACGACCGCGAAGCGGGCGGTAGAGAAGGATCCAGTTAAACTTGTGTCGCGAAGCGACTCTGCTTATCAATATATCAAACATACAAATGAAACAATCAGCTGTCTAGATGATATAAAACAATAGGTACGCATGGGCCCCCACTAGATTTGCATAAGGGCCTAAAAAAAAGCCCCGCAAAGTGCGGGGCTTGGTTTGGGTTCTTGGTTTGCGGTTATTGTGGTTTAAGAATGTTAGGAAACGTCAATGCGACGCCATCTTTGGTATTTACTACTAGAGTCGCAGTACCATCTGGGTTAAAAGCAAATTGACCGCCCACGATTTCTGCTTTCACATCCTCATTCGCCGGATTAAATGGGTTCGTTTCCCAAAAGGCAGCATCCGTCGTCAGATCATGGCGTAAACGAATAGTGCACACGCCTCTAGGATTAGAAATATATGCATCCAAGAATTCCATCTTCTGATCCTTAGTAACGGTCATTCTTCCTGAAATGACAGTACCCGTTACGCAATCTCCATTCTGGGCTGGGGCTCCTAATGCTTGGGCTGCTGGAGCTTGAGCTGCTGGCGCCTGAGCCGCTGGCGCTGCTGGAGCCTGAGCTGCTGGTGCTTGGGCTGCTGGAGCCTGCGCCGCTGGCGCTTGAGCTTCCGGTGCCTGAGCTGCTGGGGCCTGGGCCTCAGGTGCTGGAGCCTGGGCATCTGCCTCTGGTGCGCCTAAGGCAAATATAGCGCTTAATATCAATGCTTTTTTCATTTAAATCTCCCTGTGTCTTTGTTTACAGACTTTATTTCGATAACTGAAATAGCCATCTCTTTTAAAGAATCATACTACCAGTTAGTCACCAAATAAAGCTTAATCTTACTTAGAGTTTTAGAAATAGTTTACCAAGTGGCGAGAGGACTGAGCGTATGTTCGCTCCGGTCATTAGAAGCGCGCCTCCGCGCAGCTAGCGGGATAAAAAGCCCCGCAATGTGCGGGGCTCGGTATCGGTTAATTTGGTGCAGGTATGTTAGGAAAGTTATATGTATCACCTGTGCTGGTGGTCACACTCAGATTGGCGGATTGATTATCAGGGCTTACAGAAAAGGAGCCACCCTGAATTGTGTCTGTGATATCCTCATTATCCTTATTAAAAGGCTCCGTTTCCCACAAAAGAACATCTTTTTGGGCCCCTTCGATGCGGAAACGAATAGTGCACCTGCCACCAGGGGCGGCAGGATTAGAAATAAACGCATCTAAAAATGCCCGGGATTTATCCTTAGACATTGTCATCCTGCCCGAAATGACAGGACCCGCTTCGCATTGCCCATTCAGAGCTCCTGGAGCCTGCGCTGCAGGGGCTTGTGCTTCTGGAGCCTGGGCATACGTCTGGACGGTGCTTAAAGCTAATATGGTGCTTAATAGCAATGCTTTTTTCATTTAAATCTCCCTGTGACTTTATTTACAGACTGTATAGACAACTGAAATAGTCATCTCTTTTAAGGAATCATACTACCAGTTATTCACCAAATAAAGGCTAATTTTACTTAGAGTTTTAGGTATAGCTTAAGAGACCATTTCAAAACACTCCATTTGGCGTTTTAGATTCACCTCCCCCCTTGTGGGAGAGGTCGGCCGAAGGCCGGGTGAGGGGTTTAAATATTGCTTGTGGGCACCCCTCACCCCTACGCTTCGCTTCGGACCTCTGCCACCAGGGGAGAGGTGAATCAGCATTTTTAAAGCTTCACTTTACAAGCCGGCCTGTGATAAAAATGACTTCATGATGATAGAAAATAGCCTCCCCCCTGCCTATGGCTTAACGCGGCTGAGTTTGTCTGCTTTTCGTTCCTATGATCAACTACTGGTTACGTGCGATGCGCGGCCGGTGGTTTTGACGGGTGAGAATGGAGAAGGCAAGACCAATGTGTTGGAGGCAATATCCCTACTCTCCCCTGGCAAGGGTTTTCGTAACGCAACCAGTGAAGAGATCATACATCGGCACACACCCGATAAAGCCTGGGCCGTAGCCGCGAACATTGACACGCCTCACGGACAGACTCAGCTTGGCTTTGGCTTAGATCCGGAAGCCCATGCAAAAGGGCGCGACCGCCGGGTGGTTCGTGTCAATCAAACAAACGTGCGTAGTCAGTCAGAAATGGCGGCACACCTACAGGTAATCTGGCTAACACCAAACATGGATCGCTTGCTGACCGACGCTCCCACCGATCGTCGGCGTTTCCTGGATCGCCTGGTATTTGGCCTGGATCCTGAGCATGCCAACCGGGTTAAACGTTATGAACACGCCACCCGAGAACGGTTACATTTGCTCAAAGAAGGCAATCACACACAAGCATGGCTTGATGCCCTGGAAGACACAATGGTTCTGGAAGGCATGGCTATGACCCAGGCTCGGCACCATACGATTGCACGGCTGACAGAACAGCTGGACCATGGGGCCACGCGCTTTCCGCGAGCAAAGCTGCGGATGACGGGCTGGGTGGATGAGCTGCTTAACGAGGGCATGGATAAAGAAGATGCCGCCCGCGGCTTTCGAGAAAAACTGGCCCACAATCGCGAAAAGGACGGCCTTATCGGCATGACCCGGTCGGGACCTCACCGCAGTGATTTCCTGTGCTTTTTTGATGACGAAACCAGTCCAGCCGATCAATGCTCCACAGGCGAGCAGAAAGCGTTACTGCTGTCGATTACTCTCGCGGCGGCCCGTATGCAAAGGGAACTTAATAAAGGCATCCCCATCCTACTCTTAGACGAGGTCATCGCCCATTTAGACATCCATCGCCGACGCGATTTATTCGATGAAATCGAGGCCTTAAGGCTGCAAACATGGATGTCTGGAACGGATTTTCAGATGTTTGCAGATTTTGGCGACCGTGCCCAACATTTTTCTGTAGAAAAAGGCGTTCTTTACCGGAAAAATGTGGTATAAGAAACGAGGTTATTTAACATAAGGCCCAAGGGTGGTAGCTGGGGCTTTCTCGCCATCTATGCATACCAGTTAGACGACCACAAAAAGACATAATGATAATGGGTTAGACATGACAGACAAAGACATTCCAAACGGTAACAGCAATAGTGCTGATGAATATGGCGCAGAGTCCATTAAGGTCCTGCGAGGCCTTGATGCGGTGCGTAAACGTCCCGGCATGTATATTGGCGACACCGATGACGGCTCGGGCTTGCACCACATGGTTTATGAAGTCGTGGACAACGCCATCGACGAATCCTTAGCAGGTTACTGTGACCAAGTCTATGTACGTTTGAACTCTAATGGCTCAGTCACCGTGCGGGACAACGGCCGTGGCATTCCCGTGGATATCCACTCAGAAGAAGGTGTATCCGCTGCGGAAGTGATCATGACCCAGTTGCACGCGGGCGGTAAATTCGACCAGAACTCATACAAGGTTTCCGGCGGCTTGCATGGCGTGGGTGTATCCGTGGTTAACGCTCTGTCCGAGACTCTAGATTTACGGATCTGGCGTAATGAACAAGAATACTATATGCAATTCAAACACGGCGTGCCTGTGGAACCGCTTAAAGTAGTGGGACCTGCGCCTGGCAGGAAGGGCACGGAAGTAACCTTTACCCCCTCTCAAGAAACCTTCACCAACGTTGATTTTGATTTTAAACGCCTAGAGCTGCGCCTGCGAGAGCTGGCGTTTTTGAACTCAGGCGTACGCATTCAACTGGTAGATGGCAGGTCCCATGACGAAGAAGTCGTCGACCTCTACTATGAAGGCGGTATTACCGCATACGTGGAATATCTCGACCGCAGCAAGACCGCCATGCACAGCCCACCCATCGTTGTCACCGGCGAAAAAGATGGCATCATCGTTGAAGTAGCCATGCAGTGGACGGACAGCTATCACGAGAACGTGCTGTGCTTTACCAATAACATCCCCCAACGAGATGGCGGAACCCACCTAGCCGGCTATCGTGGCGCCCTCACCCGTGTGATCAATAAGTATTCCACGGCCATGGCGTCAGCGAAGAAAGATAAGCTGGTCGTAACCGGTGAAGACGCGCGCGAGGGCTTAACTTGCGTGCTATCAGTCAAGGTGCCAGACCCAAAATTCTCGTCTCAAACCAAGGATAAACTCGTATCCTCAGAAGTGCGCCCCGTAGTGGAAGGCCTTGTGAATGACAAGCTGGACCAGTGGTTTGAAGAGCATCCAATGGATACCAAAAAGATCGTCGGCAAAATTTTCGAAGCCGCAGCCGCCCGTGAGGCCGCTCGTCGCGCACGAGATCTGACCCGTCGTAAAGGCGCCCTTGAAATGTCCACACTGCCAGGCAAACTAGCGGACTGCCAAGAGCGGGATCCGTCCAAGTCTGAGCTGTTCCTCGTCGAGGGTATCAGCGCCGGGGGCTCCGCCAAGGGTGGCCGTAACAGGCTATACCAGGCGATTCTACCTTTGCGTGGTAAGTTGCTGAACGTGGAGCGCGCGCGATTTGACAAAATGTTAAGCTCAGCCGAAATTGGCACCCTGATTTCAGCCCTGGGCACCGGTATTGGTCCTGAGGACTTTAACGCGGACAAAGCGCGCTATCACAAGATCATCATCATGACCGACGCGGACGTGGACGGAAGCCACATACGTACCCTACTCCTAACCTTCTTTTATCGCCAGATGCGCGAATTAATCGAGCGCGGCTATTTGTATATCGCCCAGCCTCCCCTGTTTGGTATCAAGCGCGGGCAGTCGGTGGTGTATATGAAGGACGAGCGCGCCCTAGACGAGCACCTGATTGGCGCCGGCGTAGAAGGCGTGGTACTCCACCTACACGATGGATCCCAAATCACAGGCGAGCATCTGCGCCAGATTGCGGAAAGCGCTATATCTTTAAAGCCCACCATTGAAAGCTTTGCTAAAAAGGTAGAGTCAGTGCTAATCGCGGAACAGACCCTGCTGGCAGGCGCCCATCGCTTAGGAAGTTTACCCGATGCAGCAGATGTAGCCGCCATGGCAACCCGTATCGAAACACGCCTGAATGCCTATGGCCATGATTCCGACACAACCCCTTGGAGCGTCAAAGCAGAGGACGACCGCATCGTCTATTCCCGCAAAGTACTAGGCGTGGAAGAGCTCTACGAGGTTTACTTCGGACAACTACAATCCATCAAAGACCACATCAAACAGGCCCATCGCCTTGAAGAAATGATGCCTTTATTTGAAGAAACAGGCCGATTCACCGCCAAAGACAAATCCACAGATATCTTCGGCCCCATGTCCCTGGTAGAAGCCATAGCCGATCAAGGCCGCAAGGGCGTAACCGTCCAGCGGTACAAGGGACTAGGCGAAATGGACGACCACGAACTATGGGAAACAACCCTAGACCCCGATGCCCGTACCCTGCTGCAGGTAACAATCAAGCACACCAACGACGCAGAAGAAGTATTCTCAACCCTCATGGGCGACGTGGTTGAACCACGCAGAGACTTCATTCAGAAGAATGCGCTGAATGTGAAGAATTTGGATGCTTAGATAGAAACCAGAATCCAGAATCCAGAATCCAGAAACCAGAATCCAGAAACCAGAAACCAGAATCTAGAATCCGGAATCTAGAATCCGTATATTCTGAAGAATTTCTAGATTGAAGACCTTCCAGATTCTGTTTTCCAGATTCTGGATTCTGGATTCTGGATTCTGTTTTCTGGATTCTGGATTCTGGTTTCTAGATTCTGTTTTCTGGATTCTGGATTCTGGATTCTGGTTTCTGGTTTCTGAATCCCACCCCCCCGCAGCCGTCATCCTGAACGGACGACCGCGCAGCGGGCGGTAGTGAAGGATCCAGTTAAACATGTGTCGCGAAGCGACTCTGCTTATAAATATGTGAAACAAACGAATGAAACAACCAGCCGTCTATATGATGTCAAACAAGATGAATGGCACCATCTACATCGGCCTAACGTCGTCATTGCTACATCGAGTCCATCAACACAAGAATGGTTTAAACGAAGGATTCACATCAAGATACAATTGTAAGCTCCTCGTCTACTACGAACTTCACGCGACCATGGCTTCCGCCATTCTAAGAGAAAAAGAACTCAAAAGCTGGCTGCGGAACAGAAAGAGTGAGCTTATAGAAAGAGACTATCCCTTATGGGAAGATTTGTACCACCTAGTGGTGCCATTTATCTGTGAATAAGCCCTGTGTTTTAGCAGAGTCGCTTCGCGACACATGTCTAACTGGATCCTTCTCTACCGCCCGCTACGCGGTCGTCCGTTCAGGATGACGGCTGCGGGGGGTGGGATTCAGAAACCAGAATCCAGAAACCAGAATCCAGAATCCAGAATCTAGGAACTGCACAAGTCTGTCGCCCCCCATTAACCATTTCTTAGCATTACCCATTTAAACTTTATGCAAAGATAAACAACATCTATGTGCATGCAAGCCCCTGATCTAAAGCGTAAATGGAGAATACAATGAACAAATTAAACCTCGTTAGCCTGGCCATCTTTCTGGCAGCTTCCTCAACCCAGGCCATAGCGTCTGACCCCAGTAAAGATCAGTGTCTAAAACTCGATGCGAACAACCAGAGTGAAATAATGGCCAGTGTCACAGCATGCTATGCCTGGAACCAGAACTGGAAAAAAACAGGCGAAAGAGCAAAGCTAAGCGAAGCGGGTGTTAAGGCAGCTGTTTTGAACAATGCCATATCCAATGCTGCGGACTGGTGTAAAATACCCGGCTACGTTCGGCCACAACACCCCGGCGAAACTTTGGGTCCAAACCATCCAAAGTGTATACAGTATGCGAACGAGGTTTCTGAAGCACTCGCCCCTTTAAAGACAGCTGGCGGTGCCGCCGCCGCCCCACAGGCAGCAGCCCAGGCCCCTGCTCCAGCCGCTGGCGCAAATCCTGATTATGACCGCTTCAATCGGATTTCTTCCGCTTTGGATAAAAAACTCAGTACCTATAGTGGCGCTGATGCAGATGACCTAAAGAGCAAGCTACAGCTAGTTAAAGGCAGCGTCAATCGCCTATGCGCAGACCCTAGCACCGACGCGTGCGCCAATGCCCTGAAGAACGGCTTGGGTCCCTTGAATGTAATTGCAAAGAAGGTCCAGGGCGGAGCAGGAGCAGCTGCTGCTCCTACAAATAAGGCCAAGGTTGTATCACTCCCGAGGACTGCCATGAGGCAAAAACCATAACCCTCACCCCAGATACTTCAACGGATCCGACCAACGGATAAATTTTACAAACACATCCCGCAGGTATGCCTCGAGCATACCTTGCACGGGGCTGTACTCAGCTTTGAGCCCTGCCATGAAGACTTCCTCCTGGATGGGGCTTAACTTCTCCATATAGTCACTAAGGCTCGTACGGCGGGATAAGTCATCCTTAGATGTTCTGAAGGAATGAATGAATGCCTCAAAATCCTCTTTTATCTGTTCAAGCTGAGCGTATGGATTCAGGCCATTGTTGAGCACCTGGGAGTGTATCTTGACCTTCCGAGAATATGTCGATTCAGCAATACATAGATCCTGACCCAGCACAATAAACTGGTTGACCATCTGACAATGTAGCCAAAGAACAAAACGTAGATGTTCCCTCAGATCATAAAACTGCTTAATGGCATCCTTAACGTCACGCTCGATACAGTCGGGGTCAAAATCGTCAAGCTCTGAACTAGGTAACCCCTGCGCAGCAGCTTTCTGGAACTGGCCCCTCCCGGCAGGTTTATTCTTGGACTTGCCCTGCGGCACAGGTATCTTCGCACCATGTTTATGAGATGGGCCCTTGCCTGGTGCAACTTGTGCCCTCTGCTGCTGCAACCTTATTTTCAACTTCAAGTATTCTTCCAGGCGAGGATCTTCCGCAAGATGGGCATCCCGGTTGATCGCAGTCTGATAAAACAGAAGAGCCCCCTTATAGTCCTTCCTACCCAAAAACATGGAAAGAACCAACGGGCATATACCCTCTTCAAAAAGATAAGGCTGCAAGGCCTTAAAGGCTTTCTTCACATCCTGCTTGACCCCTGTTCCCGTTGCATACATATAACCTAAGCCAATAGACTTGAACAATGATTCAGGCGTCGATGCATCCTGCAGCATCCCGAAAGCTATTTGCTTATTGAGCGGCTTGTTCTCACAACCGATAGCAAACAGCAAGCAATACACAAGGTTCTCCCTCGGAATATACACCCTATTCAGTATTGCTTTTGAATACCACAGGTGTGAATAATTCTGGTTTGTAGCATTGGCGGCACAACCGATACCCGCCTGCAAACAGTATCCATAAGCGTATGTACTCTCAGGATCTCCTCCTTCCGCCGCCTTTCTGTAGAGTTCGAAGGCTCGGGAACAATCGGCAGAAGGCATGTTAAGCGCCTGGTCCCGCAAAAGATAGTTGGCCACATGGAACATAGAGACCAGATTCCCTGCGGCCACAGACGCTTCAAGATGATTGAGAGCTACAACCGTGTTCTCAGGCGTCACATCGCAGCCTATGCCATTTAACATCAGAAAACCCAGGGTACCTTGTACAGAGTTGTCGCCACTTTCAAATAATGTGCTATACAACTCAAAAGCCTCCCGGCGCGTGACCTCACTCTTTACGCAACCACGCCCCAGAAGAAGGTTCGAGGCAAGCATATACATGCACGCCTGAGAGCCCTGATCACTCGCCCGACGCAACCACATGTTGGCTTCGATCAAGTCTTTCCCTTGATCAATACACCCCATGCCCCTGGCTAACATAAATCCGGCATACGCCATGCCCAGTGGCTCACCCGTTCTTGCGACCTCACGGTATAAATTAAGAGCCTTTTTCCTGTTGGAATAAGTGCTTTTACAGCCGATTGCATCCAGCAAACAGGTTGCGAGCTTCATTTTATCCATTAAGCTCCCGCCATTTTCAACAGCCTGACGGAGCCAATAAAGGCCTTTCCGGTCCGAAGCTTTACAACCAACGCCATTAAAGTAACAGTTAGCCAACCCGGACAAAGCGAGAGCATCGTTCTTCTCTGCACCTTTGTTGTACCAGTAAAAGATTTCTGCCGCATCAAGACGACTTTTGGTTTTTTCCCATCTTTGCACAAGGTGAGCGCAAAGCAGGTTCAGGGCCCCCACATCACCTAAGGCAGCATTCTTCCTATACCCTAGGACTTCCGGCAAATCCTGTTCGACAGTTACCCTTTGGAGTTCTTCCTCGCTTAATTTTACGACAACGAAGTTGTTATCGCCGAAAGCCTTACTAAGATCTGCTTTAAGATCAGCTAATTTTGCATTCTCCTCCCCGTCGGACTCTTGGGAGTCCTGATCGGACAGCGTGTCATCTTCAGGGGTTGGTATACCATCGGAAAAGGTAACACTAGCTTGACTCTCAGATTCCTCCTGGTCTGAGACCTGGCTAGAAAAAACAGGACCTGCAGAAATCGTCACACACAACCAAACCAAATAGAGATACTTAAGATTGAATAATTTCATGGGATAACCTTACTCATTGTTCAAGGGTATATACTTACAATGGATTCGCAAAATATGTCAATAAAATCGTAGCCTAGGAAATCCAAAGGCTTACGGGGGAAGGCATGATGGCAAGTGACATTAAAACTGGACTTCCATCGCCCTATCTATTACAAACGAATACGTAATAAACTATAAGGGTAAAACCACACACCAAACTGGTGAATAGGGTGGCACAAGGCCCCCAGCTTGTCATCCCCGCGGAGGCGGGGATCCAGCCCTTATAATGCGCTGCGAAGCAGCTCTGTACAGATAGTACAGTATCGCTCCGCGACGCATTTTGCGCTAGATCCCCGCCTCCGCGGGGATGACAAGCTGGGGGATGTTACCACTCCGGGCAATCTTTGGTGTCTAATTACCCATGAGGACAAGAATGAACAAACTCATCTCATGCTTACTCATCTGCTTTGCCACTATAGGATCGGCAGAAGCATCACTCAATGAGCAAGATGAGCCGCAATACCCTGTTCGTACACGCCATGTAAATCCGATCCAACCCCCTACAGAAACGGAGCGTGCGGTGATGAGGTCTCTTATCACTCATTTTAAAATCGACTATCTTAGGACCTTTGCAATACGTCCTGATGATAGACTGGCAAGCGAATCAAGAAATCATCTAGTTTTAACCTTTTTACTTAGAAGTCTAGCCTGCCCAAATCGCTCCTTAAGAGGCCAGGCCTATTTGGCCCTGAGTGAAGTTGTCCACGAGTTATCCGTTTTTAGATTAGCCTACAGCTACGCCCTAGATTTACCAGATGAAACTGCTGTAGGGGTTTATGAAAGACACAGGAATGCGATTTTGCAACACCGCCCGGAAAATGCGAGGAATATGGGTATTGCCCTAGATGCAGTCGTATGGTTTGAGTTCAATCGAAAAGCGGACATGCCTCATGAGGATCGTCATCCCCTGGAGGTTGAACTGATCAAGAGAAATGCATCCAGTTTCACCCTCGCGAACGTGACAATGGTCGCCAGGAGAGGCATAACAGCATGCAGGACAGCTTTTAAACCAGTGATTGCGATCCTAGCGGTCTATGTGACTTATGATCTTATTCGACGGTTAGTTATGGGGTAAGTAGCTTGGGCGGTAATAAAAATGCGGACTGATTTGACTGGATGACAAGTAGGCCGAAGGGTAAACGAAACCCACCCCCAACCCGTCATCCTGAACGGACGACCGCGCAGCGGGCGGCAGTGAAGGATCCAGTCAGACATGCGTCGCGAAGCGACTCTGTATTACATGGCCCCACTAACCTTGTTAGGTATATTTATGAGCAGAGTCGCTACGCGACACATCTTGCGCTGGCCCCCTGCTTTCGCAGGGGAGGCAGCTGGGGGCTATCGCCATCCTCCCTGCTGGATTCCAACTTCTGGATTCTGGTTTCTGGATTCTGGATTCTGGTTTCTAAACTCCAGCTTCTAAACCCTACACCCGCAAAGGCATCAACACAAACAACGAGCTATCATCATTCATCGGACGAATAATAATCGGCGAATTACCATCCGACAACGCAATCTGAGCCTCATCCGTATCAATCTGCTGAGCCACATCCATCAGATAACGAGAGTTAAAACCGATATCAATAGCACGGCCGTTGTAATCAACCTCAATCTCTTCCTCAGCGCGGCCTGAATCTTCGTTGGCGGCTGTGAATTGAACCTTGTTGCCTTCCAGGCGCATCTTGATTTCTGAGAACCGCTCGCTGGAGATCGTGGCCACACGGTCAACGGCTTGGGAGAATTCTTTGACTTTGAAATGCATCAGCTGATCATTGTGAGACGGAATAGCCTCCTCATAATCAGGGTACTTACCATCAATCAACCGAGAAGTCAGCACCGCATTGTGCACGGTAATGCTGATCTGATTCTCCGACAAGGCCAGCTCCACATCATCCTGCGTATCAGCCAACAGCTTGGAAAGCTCGTTCACGGTCTTGCGAGAGATAATCACGCCGGGCATATTCTTCGCACTGTCTGGCAGAGGCAAAGACACCCGCGCCAAACGATGGCCATCGGTCGCCACAGCGCGCAGCTCCGTTTCCGTCGCGTGCAGATAAATACCGTTCAAAAAGTAGCGAGTCTCTTCCGTGGACATGGCAATACGCGTACGCTCAATCAGCGTGCGCATAGCTTTGGCAGGAAGACGGAACCGAAAAGGAAGTTCGCTTTTGTTAATTACAGGAAAATCCTCCGCCGGCAGGCAAGGAAGCCTGAAGTCAGAGCGCCCACAGGAAATCTCCAGCTGGTGCTTGTCCTTGTTGTGATAAATCTCAACCTGAGAACCGTCGCGGAATTTACGAACAATCTCGTGAAGTAAGTGAGCCGGCACGGTAGTCTTACCGGGCTCCTGGATGGTTGCGCTCACCGTCTCAACGATGGACAGCTCCAGATCCGTGGAGGTAATCCTCAGGGTCATCCCCTCCGCTTGCAACAGCAGGTGTGACAAAATCGGCAAAGCCGTGCGTCGTTCAACCACGCTGTGAGCGTGACTTAAAGCCTTTTGAAAAGCATTCTTTTCGATCGTCAGTTTCATTTTGAGTCCCCAGAATCGCCTGTGACGATTCGTATACCTTGCATAAATTACAACCAAGATTACCAGACTTTAACATGTTTGGCTACGGTGAATTACACGCCTGAGAGCTTAAATATATGGGGCAGATATGTAGGTAAAGAAATATAATTGATCACCACAAACAACAGGACAAGCGAAAGCCACCAGGACGGGCCTGGTGGCTTAGGTTATAAATTGTCTAGCTTATCCCTTATGCATGGACGATGATGTGAACTCCAGCATTAACAAGGTCTGTGATTTCAGTACCCGTATGTAGAGTTGGCGCTATATTGTCCAACTGAAGAGACGGAGCGCCCGTGCCCATGAAGGTCAGGGTTGTGTTACCACCTGATTCAGTAGCACTCACAAGATCAGCCTGCAACATGGCCAGATCACCAGAGTTATTCACGCCGCCCGTAGCCGTTGGAAAACCAGTAAACTCAAGCGTATCGATACTAGTACTAAAACCAATAACCTCGTGGTTACCAGTAGAAAATGAGACGGAGCTAGTGTTCAAGTTGAACTCAAATGTATCAGGATTACTGCTACCGCGCAAAATGTAATCCCCAGCAACATTACCACTTGCATCGGCCCCTGCGATCAAGATATCGTTGGAGCCGCCAGCGGGGCCGCCGTTATCACTTACGGAGTAAAGGCCACCAGCAGCATCTGCGCCGCCTATCAGAGTATCTCCGCTACTATTGCTAGTAAGTATGTAATCCCCGCCCGACTGCTCATTCATACCGCCGATAACTGTACATCCATTTTTATCCTCTGTAATAAAATAAGTACCTGTACTACTATCCAGATTACCACCGGTAATTAATCCCCCGACTGATGTCAGTGAATTATTAGCAAATATGCCGTCAATAATACCATATGTACCCCCCATCCCTGAGTCGTCATTACCTCCTGTTATGGTATCAAAACCTTGACCGCCGCGGACGAGATATTCTCCCGAACCGTTAGCTCCGATATCTCCTCCAATTAAAGTGTCATGTTCGCTGCCGAGACCATGGTCATATACATTATAATTAGCCACCCCTAGTAAATTGCCACCAATTAGAGTGTCAATTTCATTCCCATTGGCTTTATCAACTACAAAGTAAGAATCACCGGTCACCAAAGTGCTTGATTCGTTTCCACCTATTAATATGTCTGTATGACTAACTGTAGAATTCGTGTCATCTTCTACGATGTAGTTACCACCTCCGCTATTAGCAGCACCATGCATGATAGTGTCACCGGCCCCTGTAAGGGTAAGGATATAGTAAGTTCCCGTACCGTGGTTATTACCCCCCAAAAGCACGTTATTACCAGCACCACCAAGAACTTCGTAAAGTCCAGCGTTAGTGTTATTGCCACCAACAATGACATCTTCCCCAGTGGTCGCTGAGCTACCCTGCAATAGGTAAGAGGGATTAACGGGCTGCAAAGGAACGCCGCCAGAGAACTGTGCCCCCCCCAGCGTACTATCATTCTCGCCTCCGACGATGATCGCGTTTCCACCATAAGGAGTGGGGGCTGCAACCGTAGTGGTTATATTTGGATCAGCATTAACCCCTACCCCATTATAAAGGGAATAATTCATCCCACCACCCGCAAAGTCCGCACTCTGGATGCTAGCAAGACCCGATGCAGCTAGGTTAGCCACAATCAAGGTATCACCATCCTGCCCGTGGGGGGATATGGTGTTGTTAAGATCGATACCGCTATAGGACCCAGATGTATTAATACCAAGAACATAATCCAACAAATTACCAGCTTGCGCATCAGCTACCACCGCGGGTATACCAGTACCGCCGGTCAAAAACGTCCTAGCATCTGCGCCTAACAGATCATTTTGGAAGTCAGCGGTGTTGTTTGCACCGGCTCCATCAAACACATGTGCGCCGGGGTTTGTAAGTCCGGTAGCTACTGAAAACGTATCACTACCATCACCAGCACCCAAATCTTCCAGCACATAAGAAGCTGCGGTACCAGCATTTGCTCCTGCCATAAGCACATCATCAGAATTACCTATCAGAAGATAAGTCCCACTCATATTATCCCCGCCCATGAGTGTATCACTACCAGTAGAAATTGTCACTGAGAGTTCATAGCTGCCACTAATGTTAGTACCTCCAACGAGCACATCATTACCAAGATCACTAGAGGTCAGTTCAACCTTGTATGTGCCACCATTATTGCTCCCCCCGACAAGGTAGTTGCTCCCCCCTGTGCTTAGATCATCTAACGCGTAATTACCAATACTATTATTACTCCCACCCACTAAAACGTCATGACTACCAGGAGACGTGATTCTAACATCATAGTATGCGGATGAGCTAGCGCTAGATAGGACACCTCCCACAGCAATGCCATCATTACCAGACTCAGTTATAGAATAGCCCCCTGCGCCAGTATTACTCCCACCGATAAGAACATTACTTCCCCCTGCTGAACCGTTAAGGTCGTACTCGCTAGTTGTATTTGTTGAACTATCGGCACCACCGATTATAACATTTTGTCCAGTAGTATTGCCTGTTAGTGTGTAATGAATCACCATCGAGCCTGAGGCTGCAAAAGTTCCTCCCACCACAATGCCGTTACCTGTACCCACATTCAACGTTGTATTAGCAGTCGCACCATTAACCCCATTATAAAGAGTATAATCATGTCCCCCGAAAAAGTCCGCGCTCTGGACGCTAGCAATACCAGCCGCAGCTAGGTTAGCCACAATCAAGGTATCACCATCCTGCCCGTTTGGCGACATGGTGTTATTTAGATCGATACCGCTGAATGAGCCAGATGTATTCAAGCCAAGAACATAATTTAACAAATTACCAGCTTGCGCATCAGCTACCACCGCGGGTATACCAGTACCGCCGGTCAAAAACGTCCTAGCATCTGCGCCTAGCAGATCATTTTGGAAGTCAGCGGTGTTTTTGACACCGTTGCCACCATTGAACACATGGGCGCCAGGGTTTGTAAGGCCTGTGGCTATGGAGAATGTATCTTGACTTGCTCCGCCGGTTGCCACTGATAACACATAAGTGTCAGCCGCATTTCCACTTGCATTAGTCCCAGCAATAAGACTGTCGACTTCACCGCCTTTGCCATCATCCTGTACATCGTAAATGCCACCAGCCATATTAGCTCCGCCAGCTACCGTGTCGACTTCATTTTTGCCGCCGCTGTGATCCTCAAGGGTGTAATTACCACTACCCGCATTAGCCCCGCCAGTGATAATGTCTACTTCATGGCCGCCGCTGCTTACATCCTGTACAAGGTAATTACCATTACCCGCATCAGTTCCACCATTAAGTCTGTCTGTCTCAGAGCCGCCGGTGCTCTCATCTGAAACACTGTAAGTATTATTGACCGAATTAGTTCCGCCATTGAGTATGTCTGTTTCATGGCCACCTGTACTAGTATCCAAGACATCGTACAAAGCACCCGAATTGGTTCCTCCAGTAAGCGTATCATTTTCATAACCGCCGGTGCTGGCGTCTTCTAATTCGTAGTAAGCAGAATTGGCTCCACCAGTAATTGTATCCGTTTCATGGCCGCCTAGGTTTCTATCCTCAACCATGTAGGTACCAGCCAAGTTGGCTCCACCAATGAGCATGTCTGTTCCATAGCCGAATCCATTATCAACGACATTGTATGTACCCGTGTTAATCCCACCAGTCAGTATATCGTTTTCACCGCCAGAGGAGTAATCCGTTAAAGTATAGGTACCAATCGAATTGGCACCACCAGCAAGTATATTGCTTCCATCCTTGATCAGATCATTATCATCGAGGGTGTAGGAACCACTACTATTATTTGCTTCTCCCACCAGAACGTTATTAAAACCAGATGTTTCAACAATATAGGATCCGGTTGAGCTAGATTGACCTCCCGCAACAATGCCATTATTACCAGCCTGATTCACTGTATAATTTCCAGCGCCAGTATCATTCCCCCCAAGAAGAACATTACTTGCCCCCAGTGCCCCCTTAAGAATGTAAGTGTTATCAGCTGATGAATTATTGGCGCCACCGATTATAATGTTTTCACCAGAAGTACCGCCTGTGAGTGTGTATGTATCCGTGCCGGCGGCGGTTGAGTCATTATATGTTCCTCCCAGCAAAATGGCATTACCTGCCCCCAAAGTAGGACCTGCGGAAGTCGTAGTCGCACTAACAGCCCCGTTATAAAGAGTATAATCATGCCCATCAAATGCAACTGCAGTACCTGTTGCACCTGGGAGGGGAGTTATATTCTGACTGTCCGTAGCCCCCATCACATTGTCAGTCACCACAATGTCTGTAGCATTCAGCGTAAAGGCATAATTAAGCAAAACATCCGGCACCGCCTGCGCAGCCGCAATCACCGCAGCAACCGTTGCTGGGGTATCAGAAGGTGGCGTAGGTACCGTTGGATCACCAATAAATATTCGAGCAGCCGACCCTAACAGGTCATTTTGGAAGGTAGGCATAGATGGCAGCCCCGCACCGGTTATGGCAACGGAACTATCGGCCACTGTGGCGTCGTTGTCCGTGAAGACTATGTTGCCGTTATAACTTTGAACGGCCGTAGGATTAAATACCACATCTAAGGTCTCAGTCCCCATTTGGCCAGGGGCAAGCTCCAATGGCACAAACGAAGCAAGATTGCTTATGGAATATCCTGCAGGCAGACTGCTTACGCCTGTAACGTCGAGAGTGCCTGTGGCGCTTATATTAGTTATAGTGAAGGTCTCCGCAATGGTTTCCGATTGGCCATCAACTACGGAACCAAAGTTTGGTTGAGATATCATCACCGATGCCATAGGCACGCCTGCGCCATCTATCGTCACCGTCTCATGATAAGAAGTCTCTGCCGTTGCCCCTGCGATTTCACCAGGGGTGAGCAGTTCAAAAGTAAAGCTGTCTGTTTGAGTCTGTCCCACATTCAAGGCAGCTATAGTTGCATTACTATAGTTGGCCGTATAAACCGGCTGACCCATCGCATTTTCGCTTAGGCTGCCAAAGGCAGGACCGCTCACAATATCTAAAGAAGGAAGTGATCCCGCAGGCGCATCGTTAGGCGCCACGAAAGTCGCAGCCACGGCCGATGGGGCACCGCTTGTCAACACGACCCCGCTTGCAGGAGTAACCGCAAATGGCTCGTCAATCACCTTCTCGTTTAAGGTGATGGTAGCCGTGTTGGAAACGTTGCCATAAGGATCTGTCACCTTATAAGCAAACGAATCGGATATAGTAGAGCCAGGTGCCGCATTGTATTCAGCCGCATTAGGCCCCAGAGTGTCAATACTGACCGCTCCTGCAGCCGAAATGGTGCCACTAAAGCCTTGAGCGGTCACAAATGAAGCGCCGCTTGGCGTCGTAAATGTAAGAGGATCACTATCGGGATCCGCCACCAAAGATGAAATGTTAAATGTTTGAGCCGCACTATCTAAGTTGATATTTTCCGTAGCTGCTGTTGCCACTGGGATAAAGCCCGTTCCACTTAAAGCTTCCAGTTGAGTTGCGCCCACGACGTTCCCGGAATTGTCCGTAAACACTAAATTCCCCGAATCCAGCCCAGCTGCGGTTGGTGCAAAAGTTACATTAAACGTCTCGCTTTGCCCATGGGCAAGGCTTACAGCGGTAAAGTTATCGCTATAGCCAGCAGGTACCGCTACGCTGGTCACATTCAGGATTCCGCTGCCCGTATTGGTAATG
>Ga0182030_10007345_pt1 | contig 23008 bp, 21 predicted proteins | sample 812S3MmetaG_FD_121299 | JGI IMG/M metagenome (GOLD analysis project Ga0182030, IMG submission 121299) | Permafrost microbial communities from Stordalen Mire, Sweden - 812S3M metaG (Illumina Assembly) | ecosystem: Environmental > Terrestrial > Soil > Wetlands > Permafrost | place: Sweden...
ATGTCAGCCGCATCGGAGTTACGGGTATGAGCATGGGAGCGACGCGTGCCTGGTGGCTGATGGCCCTGGACGACCGGCTCAAAACGGCGGTGCCGGTGTGTTGCCTGACCCGGGGACAAAATCTCATCGAGCACGGGTTATTGTCCGCCCACGGCATTTATTATTTTGTGCCGAATCTGCTGGCCCATTTCGACAACGAAGCCATTGTCGCTCTGATTGCGCCCCGCCCCGTTTTGTTTCTGGACGGCGATCAGGACATTAATGCCCCGGTAGATGGGATTCGCGCCATTGAAGCCACGGTGCGCCCAGTCTATGGCCTCTATGGCAGGCAGAATGATTTTCAAAGCATCATTTACGAAGGGCAGGGCCATCTTTACACGCGGGAGATGTGGCTGAAGACCTTGGCCTGGCTGGACGAGCGATTGACTCCCTAAATTTCGTTGACGACGCGGAGCGCACCGTTAACATCATTCCTAACTTCGGTAATGACTACCGATTAGACTATAGAAAGAACTAAATTATGGCAGTTAAAGTTGCAATCAATGGATTTGGACGTATTGGCCGGCTCGTGTTCCGCGCCATCGCAGAACAGGGAATGATCGGCAAAGATGTTGAAATCGTTGCCGTTGGCGATATTGTCCCGGCCGATAATCTCGCTTACCTTCTCAAATACGATTCCACCCAAGGCCGTTTCAAAGGCCAGGTTTCCTCCCGTAAATCGGCCGCCGATAAAACGGAAGACGATATTCTGGTCGTGAACGGCCACGACATCCATGTGGTCAGTGCCAAAGATCCGTCCGGGCTGCCTTGGAAGCAGTTGGGCGTGGATCTGGTCATCGAATCCACCGGTCTTTTCACCGATGGCGTGAAGGCCAAAGGCCATCTCGCTGCCGGCGCAAAAAAAGTCATCATCTCGGCCCCGGCCAAGAATGAAGACGTCACCCTCGTTCTCGGCGTCAACGAAGGAAAATACGATCCGGCCAAGCACAACATTATTTCGAACGCCTCCTGCACGACCAATTGCCTGGCGCCGATTGTCCATGTTTTGCTCAAGGAAGGTTTTGGCATCGAAGAAGGATTAATGACCACCATCCATTCCTACACCGCCACGCAAAAAACCGTGGACGGTCCCAGCAAAAAAGACTGGAAGGGCGGCCGCAGCGCGGCTCTCAATATCATTCCCTCGACCACTGGCGCAGCCCGGGCCGTCGGCTTGGTTTGCCCGGAAGTCAAAGGCAAACTGACCGGCATGTCGTTCCGTGTGCCCACTCCGACCTCTTCCTGCGTCGATTTGACTGTGCGCACCGTGAAGGACACCAGCTACGCCGAAATTTCCGCCGCCATGAAGAAAGCCAGCCAGACTTATTTGAAAGGCATTCTCGATTACACCGAGGACGAAGTGGTCAGCACGGATTTCATTCATTCGAGCTTTTCGTCCATTTTTGACGCCGGTTCAGGCATTGAGTTGAACAAGCGCTTTTTCAAATTGATCAGTTGGTACGACAATGAATGGGGCTATAGCTGCCGCGTGGCTGACTTGGTCAAGTTCATGATCTCCAAAGGGCTCTGACCGCAAAAGGGATGCGCCTCATCGGCGGCAGCGCGGCGGGAACAATCCTCAAAGTCCCGAAGGGCTTTGAGGTACGCCCCACGCCGGACCTTGTCCGGCAGGCGATTTTCAACAGCCTCGGCCCTCGCGTTGCGGAAGCCGAGGTGCTGGAAGTTTTCGCCGGGACCGGGGCCTTGAGCTTGGAATGTCTGAGCCGCGGTGCAACCAGCGCCGTTTGCGTGGAAAAATCGAATCGCCACGCCCAATTCATCCGGCAGAATCTCGCCTTGTCCCGGCTTCCTGAATCCGCGCTTGAGATTCGCATTCAGGACGCTTTCATCGCCCTGGCGCAATTGGCTGCTGCGGGCTCGCAATTCGATTTGCTCCTGGCCGACCCGCCCTACGGCGAAAAGAATGTCAACCGCCGCTCCACTTCCCTCGCCCAACAACTGCTGGACGACCCCACCGCGTCAAAACTTCTCCGTCCCGGCGGTCTTTTCATCCTGGGCCACACCAAGCGCGACACGCTGGACATCCCGCCCGTCTGGCAGGAGAGTAAAATGCTCAAACACGGCGACAGCGTGATTCGTTTTCTTAAAATCACTCCCCAATGATTTTGACCATCACCCGTTTTCTGCGCCGGCCGTCAAACTCACCGTAATAGATTTGCTCCCAAGGCCCGAAGTCCAGTTTGCCCTTGGTAATGGCCACCACCACTTCGCGTCCCATCACCTGCCGTTTCAGGTGCGCATCGGCGTTATCCTCGCCGGTGCGGTTGTGATGATAGCCGCTGACCGGCTCGTGCGGGGCCAGTTTTTCCAGCCACAGCTCGTAGTCGTGCAGCAGCCCCTCCTCCGCGTCGTTGATGAACACCGACGCCGTAATGTGCATGGCATTGACCAGGCAAAGTCCCTCCGCCACGCCGCTTTTGCGCACCAACTTTTCCACCTCATCGGTGATATTGACAAAGCCGCGCCGGCCAGGAACTTCCATCCATAAATGTTCGGTTAGCGATTTCATATTCGAGTTGTATCAGAATGGGATTCATCTGTCATTGGTTGTGTTCTCGCAGTTTCGGCGTCACTTTTTCGCGGGTCTTATCGACAATCAAATGGGATCAGCACGGACGGTGGGCCTTCGCTGGCAGGGCGTTACAGGTGCTACGTTGTTAGTTATCAGGCATTTATGGTGTTACATTGGGTGTTACAGGGGGGTTACTTGTAACGCCCTTGGCCAGTCTTTGGCCCCGGTTACGCCCCGGGCCTCACTCCAGCGCCCGCCAACTTTAATAATCATTCTGGCACCCGCACTCTCTTTTACAGCCAGCGCCGTGCCATTTTTATCACTGGCCAATTCACTGAAAGCATATATCTTAACTGCGAGGCGCCCGCGTTGGGAGACACAGCATGAAGCATCTTTTAAAGCTCACAGCAAGCATTTGGCTATTGGCGGGGAATTTCCATGCCCATGCCCAATCCCGCGCCCCCGATGGCCTTCCGCCGGGATTTCATCATGCCTTGCTCGATGTTCTGGGCGGGTTTGCCTCCTTTTCCGGGCGGGCCTCCATTCAAATCTCCAACGGGCCCGGCAAAGATTTCACTTCCCTGTCGTGCAGTGTCGCTGTCCTATCAGGTTCAATGCGCCTGGAACTCGATTCATTCGGCCTGGGCTTGAATCTGGCGCCCGCGGAAGCGGCGCAGTTAAGGAGCATGCATTCGGTCAGTATCTTGCGCCCAGACAAGAATCGAATGTATCTGGTTTTTCCTGACTTCAGGTCTTTTGTCGAAATCGGATACTCCAAGAGCAGCGGCACGGAAAGCGCCCCGCCGCCCAGAATTCTCAAAACCGTTGTGGGAAAAGAACCTGTGGGCGACCAACCTTGTGATAAAAGCCAATGGAACATCACGGAAAGCGACGGCGAGCATTATGACATCACAGTTTGGGCGGCAACGAATTTGAACAATTTTCCGGTCCAAGTCCGAATCGGCCCCCCCGCCGCAGTGGTTCATTTTCAGGACGTGCATTGGGAAGCGCCCAATAGCTCCTTGTTCGAGCCGCCTGCGGGTTATACCAAATATGAAGGCATTCAGGAACTCATCGAGAATGACATCCGGCGGTCCCAAAACACCAATGCCCCCCAATAAAAAAGGCCGGACGCCATTGCAGCGTCCGGCCCCCAACAACCAAACTAACCAACCCTTGACCTCGGAACTACAACTGAATGGGAAAACCAAAAACCCACTCAGCCTCATATCCGAGGCTTATACATATTGACCCATATATTGGCCTAATGTTCAACTATTTTTTTTATAATTTTTGTAATCGGTCCCTGGCTCCGGCAGCGGCTGGCCATTTTCCATTGATTTTTCAGGGAGTTTTGCGGGTTTACCTTCCTTCCAAAAATCCTCGTTTAAGCGCAAAAAAAAGGATTTTTTCGCCTGATTTCACATGCGCATCGTAAATCTCAATCCAGATTCGGACATCGGGGCCAGCGCCTGGTTTGTTGAACTTGATGATTTCCGTCTTCTCATGGACGCCGGAATGCATCCTAAACGTGACGGTCGGGCGGCGTTGCCGCTCTTTTCGGCGGTGGAACGGGAGGACCTTGACGCCATTGCCGTTTCCCACTGCCACCATGACCATGTTGGCTCTGTGCCGGTGGCGATGCGTTACTTCCGCAAAGCCCATGTTTTAATGACCGAGTTGAGTTATTACCTGATTGGGCGGGTCCTGCATAATTCCGTCAACGTCATGCTCCGCCAGCGCGAAGAGCAGGGGATCAGTGAATATCCTCTCTTCACCCACGAGCAGGTGGAGGAAAACGAGGCCCAGTTCCAGGGCTTCAAATACAATCGCCCCATTGAATGGGGCTCGGTGCAAAAAGCGCGATCCGGCCGTCGCTCGCCCGAGTTGGAGTTTTTCGATGCCGGCCACGCCCTGGGCTCGGCGGGCATTCTCGTCCGGGGCAAATCGCAATCCGTGTTTTACACCGGGGATGTTTGTTTTCACGACCAAACCATCCAGCGCGCCGCCCAATTCTGCCCGGCCCAAGCGGACGTCCTTATCATGGAAACCACCCGCGGCAACCGCGTGGCGACGCCCGGCTTTACCCGGGAAAAGGAAATTGAGCGGCTGACAGAATCTATTTTGCGGGTTACGACGCGGGGCGGTTGCGTTTTAATGCCCGCTTTTGCCTTGGGACGCACCCAGGAAATCCTGGCCATGCTGGCTTTGCTCATGCAGGCCGGCCGAATCCCGCGCCAGCCCATCTACATTGGCGGACTGGGCAAAGTCTTCACTGAAATTCACGATCAAAAGGCCCACCTGGTCAACCGATACCACCCGGATTTAAAACTGATCCGCGATTTGCAATTGATCGTTCTGGAAAAAGATCAAATGCAAGGGATGAAGCTGACCGGGGGACGCCTTTTTGTCCTGACCGCCGGCATGTTGACCGAATGCACTCCCGCCCATGATCTGGCTTTGCGCATGATTGGCGATGAACGCCAGGCCATCTTTTTTGTGGGCTACGCCGATCCGGACACGCCGGGAGGACGCCTCAAAGCATCCAAACCCGGCCAGACATTTATCCTGAGCGCCGCCGGGGGCGAAGTAACCCGGCGCTGCGAGATGGAGGATTTCGATTTGACTGCACATGCCAGCCGGGAGGCGCTGCTGGATTTTGTGGGCCGGGTTTCGGCCCGCACCGTCCTGCTGGGCCACGGCGACACGGCGTCCCGCCTGTGGTTTGAGGAGCAGATCCACACCCATTATCCAAAAATCAAGGTCATCCAACCTGCCCCGGGGCTCAGCGTTGAAGTTTGAGAACCATACTAAAATGTTGGCGGGGACTCCAGCCCCAAGGAAGGATTATTTATTCGCGTTCAACACGTTGCCCACAGCTTTGAGATAAGTGTCACCCAGCCCTTTGGTCGGCGTGAGATAACCGCCCTCTCCGTTTTCATTCCAGGCGTATAAAAGCAAGATGCGTTCTTTGGTCGTTTTGTCCGCGTGATCGTTCAACCATCGGATGGCCTGGCGGACAAAGTCGGTTGTCTGTAACGGCGTGCGGTCTGGATAATACACGGCTTGCGTTTGCGGCTTGGAAGGGTCTTCCCAAGGTCGACGATCCCAGCCCACTGTAATCGCCGGCATATATGGAAGGGGACTTTGGGCGGCAAAGCGGTCCCAGATATCCTGGTGAGCTTCGATCAGGCGTGAATAGGGTTGAATCCTGTCGGAGCCTTGCTTTGGGTGGCTTACGTAGTTATAGCCGGTCAAACACGAGTAACCGTCGGCTTGCAGCTCAGCCAGGTCAGCGCCATGTCTCTCTGGATTTGGTCTGGCGCAGGCGGCAATGCAAACGCCGGCCAAACCGGCGGAACGCGCCTTGGCGTTAAGCTGGTCAAATGCGGCCTTTACTGCCCCAGAACTGCCGAAGTCGCGCCGCAGTTCGCCCGGCAGAAAGAAAATCAGCAACGGCTTGCCGTCAACCTTGAGATAGGTGGGCTCCTTAAAAAGCCTGATCCAAATATCGTTGACAGTATCCCAGTCCGCCGGGCCGACGTCGAAGCCGCCGTGGTTGGCGACCATCAGGCAGAACTGTAGTCGCTGCTTGTTCGTAGCCTGAAGGTAAAGTTTCAGTCCCGTGTTCAAGGGCGAATATTTGTTGGTGCCTTGGGGCCAATACCAATCAAAGGCAAAAAAGGCCAGCCCGTGGTCGGCGGCGCAGGCGATCTGCTTCTCGACAATGTCCAGCGAACCATCCCGCCAGCCCCAGACCGGTTCTCGGTCGGCGAATTCGTTTCGGAGGCGGGGTGTGAGATGAATGGGGTCGGTTTCGCCCGTCCAGCCATCAAAATAGTAAGCGCCCGCACAAACTCTGGCTGCTGGCGGAGGCGGTTCGGCAAAGCTCGTCAAAGGATTGGGCAGAAGCAGGGTTAGTGTCATAACGGCCAAAAGAGATGAGGTGTGGCTGAACTCAGTCATGAATCGCGCCTTTCGTTAGCGCACCTGCAAGTCGATGCGATTTCTCTCCAGGGTGGTGCCATCGTCGAAGGCCAGTTGTTCCAGCGCGATATTATAATCGGCCAAAGCCCGGATTTCCGCCGAGCGCGCTGTCGTCAGATTGTTCTGCAATTGCAGCACGACGAAGCTGGTGCTTTTGCCGTGCTCCAGTTTGGTCTGTTCCGCTTGCAGAGCCTCGGCGGCGTAAAGGCGCGCTTTGCGGGTGGAATCGACTTTCAACAAATCGGCCCGGACAGTTTTCACGTCGTTGTCAATCGCCAGCACCACGGTTGACTCGACCTTTTTCAATTGCAGCAGCAGTTGCTCCAGCCCCGCTTTCGCCGATTTGTAATTATACCGCGCCCCGCTGTTGCCCAGTGGGACAGTCAGGGCCAGTCCGTAGGAATAGTAGGGATAATTGCCTTGCCGGATGGTATCCAGGTTCTGGCTAAATGTCATGGTGGTGGCGTTGCGGCCATAACTTCCCAGCACGTCGAGTTCGGGAAACAATTGGTTGAAGCTGTACTTGATGGTGACGTGCTGTTTCTCAACGCTCACTTTGGCCTGAAGATAATCGGGGCGCTTGTTCAGGCCCGCCCGCCAGCATTCCTGGAGGTCCGGGTTCTCGGGCACGGCCAGCAATTGCTCGGTGGGAACAGGTTTGACGCCAGTCCATTGCCCCAGCCGAAACGCCAAAAGACCCTTGAGCACATTTTCCTGCAATGCCAGGGATGTCTCCGCGGTCAGCAAGTCGGATTCCGCTGAGGCCGCTTGCGCCTCCGCCTGTTTTTGGTCAAGCGGCGCCAGCGCCCCTACTTTCACGCGCTGTTCGTCTTCACGCGTCGTTTCCTGGGCCAGTTCGACCGCGGCTTTTTCCACTTCCACATTTTGGCGGGCAAAAATCAGATTGTAATAGGCCGTCTTGATATTGTTGATGACCGTCATGATTTGAAAGCGCAGGGCCAGTTGATCCATCTTGAGGGTTTTTTTGCTCAGCAGGATTTGATAGCGCGCGCTGTCGATCCACAGGTTTTTGAGCAGCGGCTGGCTCAGTGTGACTCCCGGGCTGCTTGTATAATCGGTCAAGGTACCGCTGGCATCCGAAATATTCTGCCGCGAAATCGGGCCGGTGAAATTATAGGTAAGACCCGTCGGCAGCATGCCGGTCAAGCCTGGCGTGTAAGAGTTTATACTTTCTTCAGTCGAGCCAAACACCAGCCCGGCCTGGGTCAATACGCCCCCCGGAATGTCATCATAATTATGCACGGCAGACATGGAAAAGGACGGTTCATACACGCCGTAAAGTCCGTGAATGGCAAACTGATCAATGACGGGATTGAGCCGGCTGATCATGATGTCCAAATTGTTGGTCAGCGCCATTTGCACGACTTCTTCAATAGTCAACAAACGCGTTTGCTCCGGCGGCAGCCCCTGGGCTTCTGCCACGGGCGCGCCGGCGGCGCAAAATAATACGGCCAGAACCGCGGAAATTAACAATTGCCGGGGTAAAAGGATTTTACTCATAACGCAAAGATTCTATCGGATCCAGGTTCGCGGCCTTGACGGCCGGATAGGTGCCGAAAATGACGCCGACCAGCGAACAGATGCCCAACCCGATGAATATCCAATCCACCGGCAACACCTTGGGTAATTTCATGAAGTGGGCCGCAATGTCTCCTCCCGCCACTCCCAGGGCCACTCCCATCAGTCCGCCCAATTCGCACAAGACCACTGCTTCCAGAATGAATTGGCTCATGATACTCCGCTTCTTGGCCCCTACCGCCCGGCGGATGCCAATTTCTCGCGTCCGCTCGGTGACCGAAACCAACATGATGTTCATAATGCCTATGCCGGCAGCCAGCAGCGCGATGGAACTGACCAGCGTGACCCCAATCCGCAAGCTGCGGGTGACGCTCTGCCTTTGCGCCATAATGGAATCAGCCGACATAATTTCAAAATCGTCCTCTTCCCCGGGCGGCACCTTGCGGATCAGCCGCATGATACCGCGCACCTGATCGACAGTATCATCGTAGTCCGCGGCGCTGCGGGCCTGCACCATGATGGTCAAGTCACTCCACCGCTCGCCTTCGTAACGATTGATGCCGGTGGTGATGGGAATGATGGCGAATTCGTCCTGGTGGCTTCCTTCCAACGCGCCTTTGGGTTCGAGCACGCCGACCACGGTGTAGTTGATATTGTTGAAAGCGACCCGCTGGCCGACTGCCGATCCGAATGGAAACAAATTCGAGGCCAGAATGCTGCCCAAAATACAAACATCACGCAGGTTTTCCACGTCGGAATCCAGCAACCCGCGCCCTTCGCGCACAATCCAGTTCTGGGCGGGAAAGCTGCCGGGTGTTTCGCCGCCCACCCAGACCGTGGGCGCGGACTTGGCGTAGCGCGAAACCATCGTTCCCACGGCCAAATAGTCATCCTCCAGTCCGACGCCCAGAGCCAGGGTGGCGCGACGTTGGACTTCAATGCCTTGACTAAGCGTGATGTGCTTGCGCCGGCGGTATTTTTGCCAGCCGGCGGGTCCGACAAAATAAAGCTGAGGCCATCTTTGCACGATGAAGGTCTGGCCGCCTAATTGATTGAGGGTCACCTCGATTTGTTTTTGCATGGCCTGCATGGCCGTCATAACCAGGATGATGGAAAAGACGCCGACCAGCACGCCCAGCAAAGTGAGCGCCGAACGCAGCTTGTGCGCGGCCACAGCGCTCATCGCCATGAAAAAGCTTTCCTTCAGTTCGGTCCAAAATGCGCGCAAGGCTCTCATTCGTTCCTCAAGGCGTCCACGGGGTTCAGGCGCGCCGCGTGCCACGCCGGTAAAAATCCGGAGGTCACACCGGTCAAAATGGACATCAGGATGGCCAATCCCATCACGGGCAGGGACAGATTCATGGGAAAGGAGGGAAAGAAATGCAAGGAGGCCAGCGTCAAGAAAAACGTAATGCCCAATCCCACCAATCCGCCAATCAGACAGATCAACGCGGCCTCAATCAGGAATTGCAGCAGGATACTGCGACGCCGGGCCCCGATGGCCTTGCGCACCCCGATCTCGCGCGTCCGTTCCGCCACGGAGACAAACATAATGTTCATGATCCCGATGCCGCCGACAAACAAGGACAGGCCCGTGATGAGCAAGCCGACCGCGGCGATGGTGTGTGTCCCCTGAGTCAACGTTTTGAAAACCTGCTCCTGCTGGTTGATGGAAAAATCATCCGGATCGCCCGGCGCGACCCGGCGGATCTTCCGCATTATGCCGCGCAATTCCTCCTTCGCATCATCCAATTGAACCAAATCCCTGATCTTGACCTGGACGTCAAAATCGGGATCGCGCCAGTAGCCGATTAAAAGTTGTTTGATGGGAATGATGACCTCGTTGTCAAAACTAGTCAATCCGAGGAAGCTGCCGCGCTTTTCCAGAACGCCGATCACTTCGAGGCGGCGCGCGCCGATTTTGATTTTTTTGCCCAGGGGCGATTCGCGCTGGAACAGATTGGTCGCCACGTCGTTGCCGATCACGCAAACAGGACGCCCGCCCTCCGTTTCGTCTTCGGTCAGGAACCGTCCCTGTTCGATGGCAAAGCCGCTGGTGGTCAGGAATTGATCCGTCGAGCCAATGATGCGGACGCTGGCGGAATTACGGTTTTTATACCAAACGCCCTGGTTCATGGCCACGACCGGCGCCACGGCCGAGGCCAGGGACATTTGTTGTTCGATGCGGCGGGCTTGCTGGCGGGTAATATCGTGCCGCTTGCGCTCGCTCAACCATTGCGCCTCGCTTCGGTCTCCCCATGTCTGCCGGCTGACAAAAAGGACGTCGGCTCCCAGGATTGAAATGCTATTTTGAAAAGCATGGTTCAGGGCGTCAATGGCCGTGGCCATGGAAGTCACCGTCACGATGCCGATGATGATGCCGAGCGTCGTGAGAATCGAGCGCATCTTATTGGCGCGGACCGCGTCCCAGGCGATCTTCAGTCCTTCCTTGATTTCTATAAAGAAGCTCACGCTGGCGGGGTCGCTTTTTTTTGTGAGTCATCGCTGGCAATCAAGCCGTCGCGGATGCGGACAATGCGGCGGGCGTGCCGGGCGATATCCTCCTCGTGGGTCACGACAAAAATAGTATTCCCCTTCTCGGACAAGGCGCGCAATAAAGCCATGATTTCTTCGCCAGTTTTGGAATCAAGGTTGCCCGTGGGCTCGTCCGCCAGAATGATGGAAGGCCGATTGACCAGGGCGCGGGCAATGGCGACACGCTGCCGCTGGCCGCCGGACATTTCGTTTGGTTTATGATGGACGCGATCGGCCAGGCCCACATTGGCCAGGGCCTCCAACGCGATTCGTTTGCGGTCCTCGGCCTCCACGCCGGCATAAATCAACGGCAGTTCGACGTTGTGCAGCGCGTTGGCGCGGGGCAAAAGGTTGAAGGTTTGAAAGACAAAACCAATCTCGCGATTCCGGATCTCGGCCAATTGGTTGTCGTCCAATTCGCTCACGTTGGTGCCGTTGAGTTCGTAGGAACCGGAGGTGGAGGTGTCCAGGCAACCCAAAAGATTCATTAAAGTCGATTTGCCGGAGCCGGAGGGTCCCATGATCGCCACGTACTCGCCGCGTTCCACGGAGAGGGAAACATCGCGCAACGCATGGATGGTTTCCGAGCCCATTTGGTAGGTTCGGGAAATGTTTTGGAGGCGAATCAGGCTCACACGCGGGCGTCCTCCTTTTTCAATTGCGCTTAATCTCCTTGTCCTGGCTGGCAACTTCTTTGTTGACCATGACCTTCGTGCCGTCGGCCAGATCGCGATTGATCGCCTTGTAACCGCCCGAAACCACCTCCTGGCTTTCCTGCAATCCCTCGACTATTTCGACGTAGTTGTCATCGCTGATCCCGCGCTTGACCGGGACCATTTTGACGTGGTCCCCTTCCACGACAAAAACCACCTCGATGGGTTTGGGCGGTTCGTCCGCTTTTTTTGGAGCATCGACGGAGGTGTTGGTGCCGGCATGATTGGTCCCGGCGCTGGCAGTGTTAGTGGCCGCCCCGGCGGCGGAAGGGGTGTTGCTAACCGACGTCCCTGCGACATGGTTGGTGGCGGGTGCATTGGTCCGCTCTATGGGCAGACGGGTCGTGACACATTGGATCGGAACGCTCAACACGTTGCTGTGATAACGCGTTTCAATGTCGGCTGTGACCGACATTCCCGGCAGAAAGTCTTCCTTTTCGGAGACGTGAATCTTCACCTGGAACTTGGTCGCGTCGGTGCTGGTGGTGGTTGAACCGGTCGTGGAAGTATCATTGTTATTGGCCGATCGCGCGATTTCTGTGACAAGGCCGTTGAACTTTTGATCTTTGAAGGAATCCACTTCCAACTTGGCCTTCTGGCCGTTTGCGATCAAGGGCACGTCCATTTCCCCCACATCCACGCGGGCCTCCATGTTGGTCAAATCGGCCACGGTCATGATCTCCGTTCCGGCCATGGTCGCCGTGCCGACGACGCGTTCGCCCAATTGTGAATTCAACTGGCTGACCGTGCCATCCAAAGGCGAATAAATGACCGTCTTGGACAGGTCCACCTCCGCGGAATCCAATTGCGCCTGGGCGATGCTGACTTGTTCGATGGCGGCGGCCAAAGTGGTCTTGGCGACATCGTAAGTCGTCTTGGCTGTCAAATAATCCGATTCAGAAATCAGCTTGGCCTTGAAGAGCGCGTCGTTTCGTTGGTATTCGAGCAGGGCCCGCTCGAGATTGGCATCGGAGGTGTTCTTGTTGGCGGTGGCGTATTTGAAATTGGCCTTGGCCGAGTCGCGCGCCGCCGCGTAATTGTCGGGTCTGATCTTGAGCAGGAGATCCCGCTTCTTGACATGCTGGCCTTGCTTGACGGCCAATTCGATGATTTCGCCTGAAACCTCCGGGCTGATTTTAACCTGGAGGACCGGCTCAATTTTTCCATTGGCCACCACCACTTCGGTGATATTGCGGCGGGCGACTTTTTCCTTGGAAATTGAAATGGGCGGCACGCGTTTGGAGTACTTGCCGTAGACAACCGCCGCGATGGCGGCGCAGGCGAGAAGGGAAAAGAAAATGATCTTTTTTTTGCCTTTGGACTTAGCCATTGCGTTCCTTGATTTGCATATATTGTTTTCGCCGGGATGCGTCAGATTACTTCATAGCCAGTCCCTTGCTGGCATCCATCCTTTAGCCCGATAAGACAAGCGGGACGGAAAAATCCTTTGGATTTTTTTGCCGGGGCCTTTCCGCGACTCATCATGCGGACTAATTCTGGACGACCGCAGGTTAAGGGTCAAGCCGCAGGAACAGCAACGCAGATCGTTTTGACACAGGCAGGCAGCATCAAGGAGTGATGAGTCGAACGTCCGGAAAATAAGTTTTAACGCGATCTGGGTCACGCGTGACGAGCTTCATTCCATCGGCTTCGGCATGAGCGCCTATCAGGAAGTCCGGCAAGGGTAGGCGGTTTTCAGTTTTCCTTCCATCCTGCTTCAATCGGTCTAAATAGATGGCAAATGCATTGGCGGCTGGAATGGCCGCTGAAACCGGCAAAGGCACAAGCCTTAAGCCCATGCCTTCGAGCAATGCGGGAACTGCCTCCCGGTTTTCTGCACGCACCGACGCCTCGCTGACGACGATGGTGTTAACCGCCCTTCCCTCGCCGCCATCCTGCACCGCTGCCGCAATCTGGCGCATGGCCCATTCATGGAAGGGACTGTCGATATCACGGGCATCAATGACAACGCTGCTGTCAAACAGAATCACCGGGTTTCCTTTTTGATTTCATCCCAACTCTTGGTAAACCGAAGTGGACTGCTTTCGATCGCAGCCATCGCCTCGGCGAAGCTGGGTTTGCGGCGCGGCAACTCTACCTTCCGAAGTAAAACTGCGTTTTCACCAAGAACCTCCGGCTCGTAATAGTCACCTGGTCGGAGCACTGAAACCTCAATTCTATGCGCCTCATCTACTTTAACAGCGTTCACGAGAGCAATCTTCCACCAACCCCGCTTCCTTTTCAAGCCCAGCCTTGCCGACACAAATGGGGGTTATCGTTTGATGCCTTGTGTGCTGCCGTCGCTTAACAGCAACAAGTCCGTGCCATCGGTCATGTGGACTCGCATGAGGACGTTTGGGCCGCTCCCGCTGGCAGTGAGCGAAATCTGGGCGTCCAGGCCTTGAAAGGATCCCACATCGGCGGGCTGCAACAGGCCCTGGTCGATCAAAACCTGCAGAGGAACGGACTGCGGAATGGCCGCATGGCGCTGTCGCAGGCCCTGGCTGTAAGCATGCGCCGCGGCGATAATTTTTGGACCGTTGACCGGTTGGGACGCAGGGGTTCCAAGAAAAATGTAAACGGCGCCGGCGAGCAGGACCAATACGGTCAAAACTGCGACGGCGATGGAGATGCGTTTGGCCGGAGAATCCAGCACCCGTGTTTTCATAGAGCAACCTTTGGTAATTCTGTTTTGGACAGGGCCAGCAGGCGGGAGAATTGAGCCGCAGTCAGCGGAATGACGGACAGCCGGGAATTGCGCAGCAGCGCGATGTCTTTCAATGATGGATCGCTTTTGACGGCGGCCAATGTGACGGGCTGGCCAAGCGTTTTAACAGGAACCAGTTCGACACAGACCCAATTGCCCTCCTTTGCGGTCGGGTCCGGATACGCACCCTTGCCCACTTTGGCCAGGCCAACGATCTGTTTTTCGCTGACGCTGTGATAGACCAAAACGAGGTCGCCCTTCTTCATCGCTTGCAGGTTGTTCCTGGCCTGGAAATTGCGAACGCCGGTCCAGGCGGTTCGACCTTCTTTCATGAGATCGGCCCAGGAATAAGATTCGGGTTCTGTTTTGACGAGCCAGTGATTCATGAGCGGGGTGAGGCGCTGGAGGGTTTAACGGCGATGATGCGAACTTCCCAAGCGGGCTTGATCATGTGCAGCAGGCGGCGCAGGCCGCGAAACCCTTTTTCGCCCAGGCGAAGTTTCGTCGCCCAAACCGCGGCAAAACGGGAATAGCCGAATTCCCCCGTCCCCGCTTCCGCAATTGCAAAGCCCACTTCCTGCGCGAGGTTGCCGAGCGTTTGGGTGTTCCATGAGTATAAATGGTGGTTCGGTTCGCCGGAAAAAAATCGTGAATATTTACGTTCTCGTTCCAGCGGAACGAACAAAAGCAGCTTGCCGCCGGGCGCCAGCAGCCGCCGCATTTCGCCCAAGGCCGAAGCCGGGTCCAACAGATGTTCCAGAGTGTGATGGCACAGAACCACGTCCATCGTTCCATCGGCAATGCTCCTGGTTTCGGCGGCGTACTCGATGCCGAGGGCGCGCACGGAAGGTTCCAAAAAATCGGCCACGTCAAAACCAATTTTACGCCGGCATTTGAGCGCGGCCAAATTCCAGCCCAGGCCGACACCGTATTCGAGCACGACATCCGTAGTGCGGACCGACGGGGAAATCTTTTCAGCCCGCAGCCGCGCCACCCAGGGCAGGGCGGCGTCCGGGATGCCGCGCTTGTGTTGCTGGTAGCGGCGTCCGGCTTCGCCCTGATAATGGCGTTGTGCTGGCTCCAGGAGCATGGCGCAGTCTAAGGCCGCGCCGGCGATTGGACAATCAAAGTTCCTCATTGGTCTGACGCCGGCAGAGCATCGATCAGGTCCTGGGCCGGTTTGAAATCGGATTGCAACTTCAGGGCGCGCCCGGCCGCGGTTCGCGCTTCTCCATAACGGCCGGCCCGGGCCAGCGTTCTGGCGCGCTCGTAGGGAATCCGCGGGTCCTCCGGCGCGAGGGCGGCGGCCCGACCCAGCGCTGTCAACGATTCTTCCACTTGACCCAAGGCGCTGGCGGCCAGGGCGAGATTATACCAGGCGAGCAGGTTTTCCGGGTCGAGCTTCACTGCTTGTTTAAAGGCCGCCGCCGCCGGCTCGATCTGTTGCGCGTCGGCCAGGGCGAGACCGAGTTTGAATTGAGCCTCGACTGACTGCGGTTGAAGGCGGCACGCCTCTTGCAGTTCGCGGATCGCTTCGTTGGTCTGTCCCAATTGCGTCAAAACATCCGCAATGTCGAAGCGAAACGGCGGCGAATACGGGTCCCAGGCCGCCGCTTTGCGCAATTGGGCCAGGGCCCCGATCAGATCGCGCCGGGCCAGGGCAAATTGCGCCCGGCGGTAGCGCCCGATGGGTTGGTCGGCGCCGAAATCGAGCATGGTTTGCAATTCGCGCCCGGCGCGGGTTGTCATATCCAGGCCGCCGCGAAGCGCCCAGGCCGCCGCCACGCGGACGTCGCGCGCGGGATCGGACAACATCGGGCGCAAAGCCGCGCTCACCGCCTCGTCGCCCGAATCCACCGCCGGCTCCAGCGAATGGACCGCTTTTTCGCGCACCAGAGGATGAGCGTCCTTAAGTGAGGTCATTAGCGCCGCTTTAACGCCGGCATCATCGGGCCAGCGCCACAGCAGCCCGGCCGCCGCGGCCCGCCAGTAAAAACTCTCGTTCTCCGGCTTAACCATTCCGATCAGAAAGGATCTGGCTTTGTCTTCCCCCTTTTGTGCCGCGCTGATCCAGCGCGCCCGTTCGCGGGTATGGCGTTCGAGTTTTTGGCCGTACCAATTTTCGTTGGCTTGCAAGGCCCACTCCGTGCTTTTGTCCGTATGGCAACGGTTACAGGCATTGGGGATGCCCAGGTCACGGGTTAACAGCGGATCGGGAATGGTAAAGCCGTGATCGTGGCGCGCATGACGCTGCATATAGACCGTCACCGGCATGTGACAGGCAATGCACTGATTGCCCGTGCTGGCCATGCCATGATGAGAATGCTCCACCGGATTGATGATGGGCGCGTTGGTGAAGCTGCCATTGTGGCAACGGAGGCAAAGGTCGTTGCCAGGCAGCAGAATCCTGGCGGAATGCGGGTTGTGGCAATCCACACAAATCACGCCGCGCTGGCTCATGCGGCTGCTGAGAAACGATGCGAATTCATAATCCTCGCCATGCACCTGGCCATCGGCAAACCAAGTGTCCGTTTCATCCAACATTTGCATTTGATACTGGTCCAAAAACGCCTGGCCCGGCGCAAAATCGCCGGTCAAATCCTCCCGGCGCGAATGGCAGGCGCCGCAGTTGTCAAGAATTTGGGCGGGACTGGGGTGCGCCAAGGTCGGGTCCTTTTCCTTGCTGCCGGGATGCCTCTGTTGCCAGGCGGTGTGTTCCGCCATCGACGCGTGGCAGGCGCCGCAACCAACTCCCATTTCGTCCATCGCAGTCTGATAGGAATCGGTTGCGTCAACATAGTTTTTTCGCAGGCGGGTGTTGTGGCATTCGGCGCAAGTCGAGTTCCAGTTCATGCCGCGCCCGGTCCAATGGCCCCATTCGCCGGGCTGCCGGTCCTCCTGGCCAAAAACATCGAACCACTGGTTTGACTTCGGGTCGTAGGAATCCTCCTGCGTCTGCCAGCGCCCGTTTTGCGATGGGGTAAGAAACTGCCGAACCGGCTCGACGCCGATGACGCGATCCACAGGATAGGGCTGGAGGTTGGTGTTCAAGCCGAGCGTAACGACTTGGAATTGGCCGTCGCGAAATCTTGCCTCATTCGTCAGGGAACCTGCTTTGAAAACATGGGGAGGGTTAAAAGCGGATTGATCGAGGTTGAAGTCCATCGGGCGTTCGGCCAGGGCGTGATGCGAAGAGCGCCACGCCTCGTATTCCGCCGGGTGACACTGCCGGCAGGAGGCTGAGGAGGGCGGGCGCATTCCTGCGGCGGATTTGCCGGAGCGGGAAACGAACCAGCCCTCCGACACGAGCAAAAGCAATCCGAAGGCAGCAACGACCAGCCACCATCGAGGGATGTTATGCGATGGTATTCGCGGAGGCATGAGAGGGCGGGCTGGGTTCTGTTCTTGATCTTAATCTTAATCTTAATCCTAATCCTGCTGGAAAAGCAGCGGAGGGCAACCCTCGGGCGCTTTGAAATTGGAGATTAGGATTAAGATTAAGATTAAGATTAGGATTAAGGAGCATTGCGGTTGAAGTCCTTTGCGGCTTTGTTACTGTGGAACGATGAACCGTTCGTTTCCGTATCGCCAATGGCGACCGTCCGCTTCCGAGCCCACGGCCCGCCAAGCGGCGCTGGCCCAATGGCGGGGCTGGGACTGGAGCGCCACGGAACGGGCCAGGCAATCCTCCGCGCGGCGCGCAGCCGAGATTATGCCGCGCGTCCTGTCCGGCCTGCGCATGGAGACGCGGCAGGCGGAAACGGAGATTCTCAAGGTATGGACTCATCAAATTGACCCCAACATCGCCGCCCATGCCCAACCCACCGGCATCCGCAAAGGCACTTTGTTTGTGACGGTGGACAGCAGTGTGTGGCTGGACGAAATTGTGCGGTATCGCCGCAAGGAAATCCTGGAGCGGTTGCAAAACAGTTTCGGGCGGGACTTGATCACCAGGATTTCGTTCCGAACCGGGTAGAGCCTTTTAAATCAGGCTGTAGCCGCATTGCAGCGCGGTTCTCCAAAACTGCCGTCTCGCCGATTTCCATATCGGCGGAGCATCGGCAGGTTGGGAAACCTGCGCTACGGCAGACTTGGAAGTCTGCGCCACAGGTTCTAAGATCCCACCGCATTGGTTTGGCTGGGTACTGCGACGGCGGGCGTCGTCTGCGGCTTCGGCAAATTGAGTTTGGTGATGAGAATGGCCCGCTCACGCGGTGACAGCCGCTGGCTGGCCGGATCGAGCAGCTTGTCCAGCACGAATTGCCGCAACTGCGCCAGCGGTTTCAACGCCAGTCGCTTGTCCGAGCCGCCTGCTATTTTCTTGTGATAATAATCCCAGATGGTCGCCGCCATATTATTATAATTAACAAAGTATTCCTCGTTGTCCATGATCAGGCAGGTGAAGGCATGGTCGAACATGGCCTGGATGGCGGCCTCAACCTTGTTCATGTCTGTTTCGTTGATGTCAGTTTGGATCTGGCCCACCGCAAAATCGTCCAGGCTCATATGGGCTTCCGGGCCGACAAAGGAGTTGGTGTAAATGGTTTTTAAATAATTGAACCAATAGCGCGCTTCTTTCTGGCGGCCATCTTCGTAAAGAAAATAGATCGCTTGTTTGAGGAAATTTTTGTGGGCCGTCTCCATGTTTTGTTGCAGGCCATTCGGTTTATTTGTTTCCTCGGCGATCATCTTTTCGTAAGAGGCGCTGATGATCGGCACGCGCTCGAGATTGGGCCAGAGGATCAAATTTTCCGCCGTCACGTTTGTGACCGATTTGTCGAGCGCGCCGCCGCGAAAAAACATCTGCTGCAAGCTCTGGTAAATGGAACGGCGCAGGGTTTCCTGGTCCTCGGGTTTGGCGTAGATGCGGCCCATTTCCGCCCAATAAACGGCGTGGGCATCCGGCAGACGCCAATCGAAGGGTCCGTATTCCTTATCGACTTGGTCCATGATTTTCGGGTCCAATTTAAAACGTTCCCGCAACTCGCGCAGCTTTGCCCTGGCTTCCGGCGTGGTGGGGTCCAACAAATCCTTAATATCCCCATGCGGACCAAGCACACGCTGCATTTCCTGCGCCAAACGCAGTTTGTAAGTCATGTGGGCGTCATCGAGGTTGGCGCCAATTTTGTGCTGATAAAGCCAGGAAAGATCGCGATAGAGGCGGGTTTCATTGGGATTATAATGCAAACCCTCATCGCGCAGCAATTCCACGCCGCGCTTGACCCAATGCCAGCGGTCTTCGTGGTCCTGAAATTTGACCGAAATATTGTAAGCCATGTTCCAGGCCTGGAACTGCCAGACCGCCACCATGTGCGGTTGGAGCTTGGTGATCCAATCGGCCAGTTGCACCATCTCGAAGTACTTGTCCTCCTCCTGCAAAGTGGACAGGCGCATCCACAGAGCGTTGGCAATCAGGCCGCGGAAACTGCCGAGGGCCACCGTTGTAAAGGCCAGCACAGGCGGGGCGTTCTCCAGCGGATCGACGCGGGTCAGCCCGAGTTCTTTGCGGTCCACATTGAGTCGCGCCTGCATTTGAGCCACGAGGCAAAACAGAATGGCCGCCAGACCGAGCAAAGCCGGTTTATAAAAGCGCGTCCTAAAATTCATCTTATCCGCAACATGGTTGTCCAGTTTAGACCGCCTGACAAGACTTTCGCTCGATCTTGGGCGGAGAGGTGGTATGGGGCTGATCGGCCTTATGGGCATGGCGGCGGGAGGAAAGCCGATTAAAGCGTAAAATAACATCTGAAGTTGAGAACTGTTTCAAAGAACTTATTTTTGCCCGAACGGGCACAAGAATGGTGGATTGACAGGACGCCAAGGCCAAGCTGAGACTGTAACTATGAGAAAAATGTGCTGGTTTCTTACCGTGTTACTTTTGTGTCCCTTGATGAGTCGCGGGCAATCTTTGGGTGTCGCGCTCGGTGCGACGAATCTGACTTGGACAACGAGCGGCAGCAATGGCGGTCAAGGATGGTCAGGCGAAACCGGTATCGGACAACAAGGCGTTGCTGCGGAAAGCGGGAGCCTTTTCAGCACAACCTCAACTTCCACTTTGCAAACTACGGTAGCAGGACCTGGAACATTGACTTTCGGATGGTATGTCCCTTCAAGCTGGGAGATGCTTTCATTTAATGTAAATGGCGTTACGCAACTGAGCGCCGGGCCAAATTTGGCAACATGGCAGCAGCAAACCAGCTACGTTGGTTCCGGAACCCAGACGCTGCAATGGATTTACTCCGTTTTGGGCGAACCTTGGCCGCAGGCCGGTTACGTGGACGAAGTGACCTATACGCCAGGAGCGACCGCACCCATTATCACGAACGCGGCCCCGCCCTCTTATGATGAAACTGCACCACTCAGCCAGTCTCAAGTTCAAGGCCTGGCCAATACATTTTATGTGGCCGCGGAGGGGACCCCTCCGTTGAGTTACCAATGGCAATTCAACAACTCGAATATTTCTGGCGCGACCTCCTCTTCTTATACGGTGACCAACGTACAAACCATGAACCTCGGAACCTATTCAGTGACGGTAACGAACAGCGTCGGTACTAATATCAGCAGTCCGGCTTCGCTTGCATTTGGAGATGTCACCGCATGGGGATATTACAGCTTCGGACAGACAGCGGTGCCGCAGGCGGCGACCAATGCGCTGGCCATTTCCGGAGGTTGGCAACATAGCCTGGCCTTGAAATCTGATGGGACAATACTTGCCTGGGGTTTCAACTCATACGGTCAGACAAATATCCCGCCTGCTTTAAACAACGTGGTGGCGGTAGCCGCGGGGGGAGGAGACAGTATGGCGTTGCAAGCAAATGGCAGGGTTTTAGAATGGGGAGCCAACGAATTTAATCAGACTAATATTCCGGCGGGCTTAACCAATGTAGTGGCGATCGCGCTCAGCACGTTCACCCCGAATCACAGTCTGGCTTTGAAATCGGATGGCACGGTGATCGCATGGGGCGATAATCTGTCTGGAGAGGGGATGTCCCGGCCAATCTTACCAATGCCGTGGCCGTGGCCGCAGGAGAGCAGCATTGTTTAGCGCTGACCTCCGCTGGAACCGTCGTCGCATGGGGTTCCGACGGACTCGGGCAAACCGCTGTGCCGGCGGGTTTGACCAACGCCGTGGCTATTGCTGCGGGCGGAACCGCCAGCCTGGCCCTGAAGTCCGACGGCACTCTCATCCAATGGGGATCGGCGCCCGCCAATCCTCCTGCTGGTTTGAGCGGCGTAGCGGCCATTGCGATGGGGCAGGCAGGTGGTTTCGCCTTAAAAACCAATGGAACGGTGATTGCTTGGGGGCTAAACAATCTCGGCCAGAACAATGTCCCGACCGGCTTGACCAATGTGCAATCGATCGCAGCGGGCGCTTATCATGCTTTGGCATTGGTTGGCAGCCAGCCGCCGAGTATCAGTCCGCTCATAACCGTTCCAGTTCTCTCCAGCAATGGTTTTAATGTTTCGCTGCTGTCGCAGTTGGGGCGGGTTTACGCATTGGAATACAAGGATTCGCTCTTGGATTCCAATTGGTCCGCTCTGCCACTCGTCACCGGCAACGGCACAAATCTGGTTTTGACTGACCCAACAGTGTCCGATTCGGCGCGCTTCTACCGCGTCCGCCGCTGGTAACCATAGTCTTTACTCATTTGAGGCGCCTCAGCGTTTCCACTTCGGCGTGACGAAACAATAGGCGTCGTAGCGAATTTCGCTCCAGGCCTGTTCGTCCAACGCGCGGCCGGGGAAAAGTGGCACGTTGACCGGGACAAATTCTACCCGGAGGCGGATGGAGGAACGGCCTTGGGTCAATGCCCGGGGCACGAGGAATTCATCGTCGCGGAAGCGGCGATTGGACGTTTCCACGGTATGTTGCGTTGCGCCCAATTCCCCCTTCGGATTGGAATAGACACAGGTGTTCCCCCCGGCCAAATACCATGTTCCAGCCGGTTTCCAATTGGCCTTGTCGGCGGAGGCTTTGCCATCGGCAATGAAAACTTCGGCCCTTTGGTTTGGAAATATATAGTCCAGCTTGCGCCGCAACAGGACGCCGAAATTTTTCGGATTCAGTTTCAAAATGAACTCCGAAGTGCCGCTGGTTTTGCGGCCATAATCCGTAGTGGCGGGGTATATTTCCTGGCCGTGCAGTGTATCCACGCCCCATTCGTAGCGGGAATTGATGGAGTAGGGAACAGAGGCTTGCGGCGAAAGATAGTGGTGCGCCGTTTCGCTGGCAGGGTCGCCCACTTTCAGTTCGTCGGTTTTGACCAGGGAAGGAGCGGGCGCGCCGTACCAATATGTCACCGTTTGATAATGCTCGGTCGATTCGTCCTCGCCGCCGTGTTCGAGGCAGATGCGCGCGTTCCGGCCGAAAGGCATCAGGTCCGCGAGTAAAAAGCGGTAGGCGGATTCGATTTGGTCTTCGGCATTTTGGGCGGTGGCGGCCTTGGCCGCGCCGACTGGGTGGCCCGCAAAAGGCAAAGTCATATTGACACCGCCCCAGTAGTCGCCACCGCCGCCCCATTCTTCCGTGCCGGTTCCCTGGGCTTGCGGAGTCTGGCTGTCGTCGAAGAAAAATCTCGGGTCGCCTTCCAAGGTGCCGAGATTGGCACGATCGGAAAAAATCCAGGAATTGCCGATGAAACTGCCGGACCAATCTCCGCCGCCTTCGGTTTCGCGCGTGTCGAGCAAGACCAAATCCCGCCCCATCTGCGGATTGGGATGGTCCCGATAGGTGGCATGAAAATAACCGACAGAGGAGGGCGGCGCATGAAGTCGTTGTGTGAGAACCTGCCACTGAATGTTGGTCACCGATTCGTGGGGCGGGCCAATCAGCTCGAGGCGGGCCGATTTAAAAAACGGCATGGGGAAGTAGCAGGCCAGTTCGACGTTCGAGATTCCAAAATGGATATTCACTGGAAAGGCGCGAACCAGATACGGGCGTTGGTCGCGGTTGTA
>Ga0182030_10007346_pt1 | contig 23005 bp, 19 predicted proteins | sample 812S3MmetaG_FD_121299 | JGI IMG/M metagenome (GOLD analysis project Ga0182030, IMG submission 121299) | Permafrost microbial communities from Stordalen Mire, Sweden - 812S3M metaG (Illumina Assembly) | ecosystem: Environmental > Terrestrial > Soil > Wetlands > Permafrost | place: Sweden...
CGCGGGCGCGGGCGCGGGCGGTGCCGCGCTGACGGAAACGGCCTGGGCTGCCAGCAGCAGCGGCCACAGCGCGCGTAAGAGGGAACGAAGCGTCGTGTTCATATTCATGGGCTACCTATCCGGTCATCGAGCAGCGCACGGATCTGCGCCACATAGGAGGGATCGCCGGCGCGGTCGTCGCTGTGCAAAAATCGCACGTGGCCTGCGCGATCGATCAATACGGTGGTCGGCAAGCGCTCGATGCCGTAGCTACGGCTGACACCCTTGGTGTTGTCGAGCAGCAACGGAAACGATGCGGCATGGGCATGCGCGTAGTCGATTGCGCGTTGCTGGTCGTCCTCCACGCTCACGCCCAGCACGATGAGGCCCGCGGAGCGGTAGGTACCGTAGTAGCGGTCCATGGCCGTCAATTGGGCAGCGCAGTCGCTGCACCGGCTGCTCCAGAACGAGATCACGACCGGCTGACCGCGGAACTCGGACAGCCGCACATTGCTGCCGGCAACGGCCGGCAACACGAAATCAGGCGCCGGCTGACCGATCAGTCCACTTGGGGCGGACGGTGCGGCAAGCGCTGTAGTCGCGCCAATGACGATGGCCACGATCATCAGTGCTGCGATTGATCGACACGATGGATGCTCTGCCCGCACTCGCTCTGTCTCCGGCTGCAACGATCTACGGTGACGATTTAACATTATCCGACAATCGTCTGCACAGGGTTTGAGATCCCGTCCACAGACTGGCAACGCGATACTCGCCCTGAGAGGTCAATGTCGAGCACGCCGGCATCCGCGACCGTGTCGCGCCGACGTGCGTTGAACCGACGCTCGCGGGACCGATTAGCGAATCGGAGCCAGAGCGATCAGTGCGTCGTAGGCACTTGCACTGCCAAGACCGGTTCCGAGACCGCTGGCCCATTGCAGCGTCTGGAACGCGCCTGCCTTGTTATGCAGCGCCAGATAATTAAGGACCACCGTCTCGGCCAGCAGGTTGACGGCATTGGCACCCGGACTCGAGGTCGTATTGACGTTGCCGTCGCTGGTGTAATTGCCGATCTGATTGCTGATGGTCGTCGGTCGCCCGTTCGGGTTGTAAACCAGGAAGAACGTGGCGGCGGTGGTCTGGTTATCCGACGTCCAGACCCCCTTGCCGCGTCCGCCCGCGGAGCTGTCGATCATGCCGCTGGATACCACCGAGCCGTCGGTGAACACGTAGATCATGAGCGGCTGCCCCATGCGCGCTGCGTACTCGAGGCAGGCGCCGATGCACTGACCCGCTTCCAGGTCGCGCATTTCGCCGGTTGCCCGATCGCCAGTGTGATAGTCGTAGCCGCCGAGCTCGACCGTGCCGGCTGACGCGTAACCATTGACGACCATCTTCATGACGGCGGCCGTCGCCTGGAAATTGGAATCGGCCTGGTACTCGGCGGTCGTGAAAATGCCGCCCGGACCGACGATCTTGGTATCGAGATCAGGATTCAGCGTCGTGCTCGCGTTGCCGTAGCGATCCACCTGGTCGGCCGCGCCGACGTATCCGCACTGCACAAGATCTTTAACGACCGCATCCTGGGCACCCATCATCGTATTGACCGCACCGAGCTTGTTGGCACTGATGCGCTCGATGGACTCGAGCACCAGGGTGGCATCACCCTGGCTGAGCAGACCGACGAGCTGGCCGGTGCTCACCAGGCCGGTCACGTCCGAAGCCTGCGAAACCTTGGTGGGCGGAACCGAGGGATCGATCATGTACGAGGGCGCCATCGAGTTACCGCCCGAGGTCGAGCTTTCGGTGCCGATCAGCGCCAGCAGATCGCCCTTGTTGCCCGCGGGCGGTGTGAGCGCTGCGTAACCCGACGAGTAAATGCCGTACATCGGATTGTGCGGATTGTCGCCGGTATCGTTCTCGCTCATGGCCGGCATGACCGCGCCATTGACGTTGGCAGCGGTGCCGACCGCGATGCGCTGCTTGATACCGCGCAGATAGGCGCTGTCGCTGTGGAAGGAGAGTCCCAGGGTCTGGTCGATGAAGTTACCGGCGCCGGCCGAGGCATTCGGAATCATGTTGCCGGGCAGTCCCAGGCGGTTGTAGCCGGCTGTGGACAGAAAATCATGCTGGCCGCCAGAACCGCCGACCAGCACGTTCGACCCGGCGATGTTGCCGCCTCCTGCCAGGTCGAAGCAGATGAAGGGAATCATGCCCGAACCCACGGTGATGTCGCAGGGCGAGATCTTGAGCGCCTGGATATCGGCCGCCAGCGTTGCATAGGCCTTGCGGGGATCGGCGAACATGCTGAACAGGGAGAAACCCGCCACCGTGGCCGAGGCGCGCATGAAGCCCTGCGACATGAACTCGCGCCGTGTGACCGGCCGGCGATGGTTGGCATGTCGCAGCGGATCGTTTAACCCTAAGGGAGCATTGCGTCGAAATTTCATGGCTATCGCCTCGCTCTGAATTCTTACTTGATCAGCGTCGTGCCGCTGCCGAGCACGGCCGCGCAGACGGCCTTGGTAATGGTCTGCGTACGCGTCGGGGTCTGCACGCAGGTCGGATCGCTGGCGTTGCAGTTCACGAGCTGCGTCATCAGGCTGTAGAGCTCAGTACGAATCTGCGAATCCGTCGGCTGAGTTGCCAGATCCGCACCGACCGCCGGGCTGTTGATCAATGGTGTGATCACCAGATCCATGCCGGCGTCGGTGCCGAAGGCCTGTGCCGGGTTCTGATTGAGGTTCAGGCCCGGGAAGAAGGACTGTGCCAGCGACGGAGTGCTCACCAGCGCGCTGCAATACTGGATGGCGAGCTGCGAGATGCCGATTTCCTGCGAGGGCAGGAAGCCCAGGAAGTTCGGCGTCGTCGGCAGCTGTTGCTCGACCGTCTGGTACGTGGTGTTGACCGCAGCGAGGCCCGGCGACACGCCTGTGATGGCGGCAAACGAGGCGTTGAGCTCGTCATAGACATGCAGACCGATGTCGGGCGACGCGGCCAGGTCGGTCGGTGCCGGGGCCGATGGCGGCGTGTTGGCACGCACGTGTGTATGCGTGCCGATCTGGTCGAAGTCGACGAAGAACAGGTCCGAGTTGGGGCCCAGCTGCATCGGAATGATAGTGCCCACGCTCGAGAGCAGCTGCCCGCTGGTCGGCGAGTAATTGGCATCCGTGACCGAGATGTTGAGCGTGCTGTACGCCTGCCCGACGGGCACCTCCTGGCCGTTCATGCCCAGGTACAGGCCCTGGATCGGAATTGTGCCCACCGTGGCCTTCGGATTCAGGCTGATAAAGGTCGGCTTGTCGAACAGGTAGCTGTAGTTGTCGTACTGGCTGGCCGTGAACATGATGTAGCTCTGCGACACCCCGGTCAGCGCGCTGACGTCGAACAGCAGGTAGAACAGCTGGCCGACGCCGGCGGCGTAGTTCTGCTGTATCTGGGAAATCGTCAGCGCCTTGTTGTGGACGGCGGCAAAGCGGATCTCACCCTGCCAGGGACGATCGTTCGAGGTCTCGTTGCCGAGCAGGAAGGCAAAGGTATTGTCCCAGTTGCCGAGCGTGCCGCCCTTGGACGTATCGATGTCGCCGGTGAAGACCCCGTTGACGAATAGCTGGCGGCCATGCGTCGGGTCGTATGTGAGCACCAGGTGCTGCAACGCCGCCTGCGCGTTCATGTTGGCCGCTGCCGTGGTCAGCGGCGGTGCACCGTTCGAATCGGTGACCGTGCTGCGCCCATAGGCCTGGTACTGCATCGCATCCTGCGCCAGCGTGAAGTTACGCAACGAGGCGCCGCCCGAATAGCCGCCCATGAAGGCGGCGGTCTGCGTCACGTTGGCCGGTGCCGCCCACAGTTCGAGCGAGTACTGGCCGTTGTTGGCGATCGAGTTGTAGATCTTGCTGCTGGTCGCAGTCGAACCCTGCGCTTTCGCGCCGCCGGTGCCGAAGATCAATCCCCAGGCACTGTCCCAGCTGGTATTGCCGGAGATCGTCAGGTTGATGGCGGGATCCACGCCGCTGGTATCGAAGGCCGTGGTGCCCGTACCTTCCTTGAACATCCAGCGTGCGATGATATCGCCATCGAAGCGGTTGTTGCCCGAGGCAACGGTACCGGCATACAAAGTCAGTGCGCGCGAAACGACCAGCGAAGGATCGACCGGCGTGACGGCGACCCCATTCGCAAAGGCCTGTATGGCGGACAGCATGCGCGCCGCGCTGCCGGCACAGTCGACCGGGCCGCCGGGCGTGGTAGCCCAGCAGTTGTGCGACTCGGTGGCCAGGCGTACATAGAAGCGCGATAGCGCCGGCGTGTTGAGATTGATCTTCGCCTGTGCCGCCGCGTAAGCCTGATCGACGTTGCTGCTGGCGAAGTACGGCGACTGCGGCACCGTCGCACTCGGCGAATGGCAGCGCGAGCAGAACATGCTCAGCAGCGGATAGACGGTGCTGGAGAACAGCGTGGAATCGGCGGGGAACTGCTTGGTCGGACCCACCGCCTGATCGACCGGTGCGGTGAGCGAAATCTGGGTCGAACCCGCGGCGCCACCCGCGCCGCCACCGGCCCAGTTCTGAATCCAGGTGGTGAGAATGTCGGCGCAGGCCGAAGGGCTGGAGAGCCAGCAATTGTGGCCGCCACTGACCTTCACGACCATCGTGGACTGATCCGGCTGCGTCAGATTGACGACCGTCAGTGCAGCGCTATAGGCCAGATTCACATCATCCGAGCGTGCGAACATCGGCGACTGGCCGCCGGCTTTGTGACAGCCGCCGCAGCGCGAGGCCATGTTGATGTTCTGCCAGAGGTTGACCTTGAACGACTCGACGTCGGCCGAGATCGGGGCCGGACCTGCGTAGACCGAGGCCGCCGCGGTGGTGGTGTCCGCGTTCGGTGTCGTGGGCGCGCCGCCGGTACAGGCGACCAGCGCCAGCAACGCGAGCGGCAGCGACAGGTTCAGCAGACGGAACAGGGTTCGGTTCACGGTAGTCTCCGGAATTGAGGAATTGGTTTGCACCTAGTTCCCCATGCAGTAAACCGCGGTCTGAGCAAAGACCTGCTTCATGTTGTAGCCGCCGGACTGAAAGTCCTGCGTGATCTGCGCCGCAGCGCTGCGATCCGCCGCATTGCTGGGCGGCCGCAGACAGATCGCCTGGAACACCTTCTGGACCTGGCAGTTGGCGAACGCCTGGCTGTTGGCGAGTTCCTGTCCGAGCGACTTGGCACCATTGCCGCTGCCCGGAAGCGAGCTGCTCCAGCCGAGCAGCGCATTCGGTCCCGTGCGCCAGCGGTTGTTCCATGAGTCGTCGGGGGTCACGAAGCCGTACGGAAAATTGCCGGTGTTGATGTGGTACTTCGCCTGTGTCTGTCCGGGCGTGTAGACCAGCTGCAGCGCGGTCGGGTCATAGTTGTAGTAGGCAAACGCCTGCACCATCGGATCCATGGCGGCATGGCAGCCGATGCAGTTGTTGAGGAACACGCGGCTATCGCCGCCCGGGGACCGGCTCACGTCCTGGCGGATGCGATCCGGCGGCCGCGTGGTGTCCATCACCTGCGGCATGTCGTTGCACAGGTAGTTGATCATGGTGAAGCGGAACATCGCGCGGTTGGTTCCCGCTATGAAGAACGCGGCCGCGGCCGCCTCGGTAGTGATCACGCCGGCAGTGGCCGCGGACGGAATGCCCGTCAGCGAGGACTGCGTCGTTTGCACCAGCGCCGATTTCAGATCGACACCGTTATTGTCGAGATACAGATAGTGATTATTGTTCGAGGGCGAGTAAGCCGGAGCGCCGCTGGCGTTGCCGACGTAGAGAATGTCCGCCGACAGCACGGTATTGAACGGCACGTTGTCGCGAATCATGCCGATGACCGTGGCGGTGTAGTCGTTCAGCGGCACGAAGGCCGACTGAGCGCGATTGGTCGCCGGCGCAATGAAGTTGCGCAGCGTCACGTTGTAGAAGCCGCTGTTGGTCATGGCCAGCTGCGCCGCGGCCGCTGCATTGTTCTGTGTGATCAGGGCCGACATCTGCGCCAGCACGCTGGCGCTGGGCGGCACGCCGGCGAGTCGGTTGTGCATGCGCACCGCCTGCTCGTTCGGGCCTGCCACGAGCGGTATCAATGGCTGCATGCCAAGCAGCACCGCGAGCATCACGCTCGTCGTGCGCCGCGCCGCACCTTCGCTCCCTGTGACTGTTCTCATCTCGTCGCTCCCGGTGCAAAATGGCTTTGCACGCTGCGAATGACTATACGCAGCGGATCGTTGACTAGTAATGTCTCAAAGCACAGACATCGGCGTTGATTACGTATCAAGGTTTATTCTTCGAAGTGCATGGCCTGCTCAAAGTGAGACCAACATCACATCGCAACTACGCACCAAAGAATGAATCTGTCGTTGAAGCTTCATTGGAGTTCGCAAGGTAATGAGATGTGAACTGCGCACGCTGGGACTAGTGCTCGCGGCAGCGGTCGTTGCTGCTTGCAGCAGCCGCGGCAATCTCTCCATTGGCAGCGGCCAGTCGTCATCCGGCCAGAACGTCGATTTCGCCATCGCCTACATCAAGCGCAATATTCCGGCCGGCAACACCACCGCCGACACCACCGCACTCGCACAACTTCGCGCCAAGGACGATGTCACGCTGCCGCGAAACTTCTGGAGCCAGGCGGACGTCTACGTGCGCAGCGCCGCGAATTCGCAAGGAGTCGAGACCAACATCACCGCCAGCGTCACCTCGCAGGTGACCGGAATGCAATTCTGGGATGTGAAGGATCTGGATGTATCGGCCGATGGCAAGCTGCTGATCTTCGCCATGCGCGGCCCGGTCGATCCCAATCAGAAGGACTTCGAGTCCCCGACCTGGCACATATGGCAATACACGGTCGCCGGCGCCACGCTGACGCAGCTCACTGGGGGCAGCATCGACACGCAGCCGACTGCCAACGATGTGAGCCCGCACTACCTGAGCGACGGGCGCGTGGTGTTCTCATCGACGCGCCAGACCGAGTCGCGTGAGGTACTCATCAACGAGGGCGGCATCGGCGAGAATGTGCAGCCGTTCGAAGCGCAGACGGAGTCGATGAACACCTCCGACTTCGTGCTGCACGTCATGAACGCCGACGGCACGGGCATCCACCAGATCTCCTTCAACCCGAGTCACGACATCGACTCCTACCTGCTGCCCAATGGCCGCGTGCTGTACAGCCGCTGGGACAATACGCCGGGCCGCACGGGCGGCAGCGCCATCCATTTGTATAGCGTCAATCCCGACGGCACCGACGTGGAACTGCTCTACGGTGCCCAGAGCCATACGACCAGCAGCACCAATCCGTCCGATGGCTCTGGCTGTCCTGCCGGGCTTACCTGCGCGGTGCAGTTCGTGAATACGCGGCCGCTGCAGAACGGGCGCATGCTGGCGCTGACGCGACCGATTGCCGATGCCGACTTCGGCGGCAATCTCCAGATCATCGACACCAACAACTATGTCGAGAACAATCAGTCCGCGCCGGACACCGGTTATCCCACATCGAGCTCGGCCGAGCAGCCGGCCACGCAGAATGACGTGCGCACGCAGACGGCCAACGGCGTGCCCGTCCCTTCCCCCGGCGGCCGGTTCAACTCGGCGTTTCCGCTTTGGGACAGCACCAACCGCGTGCTCGTCAGCTGGAACCAGTGCCGGCTGATGGATGCGACCGGCAAGCTGCTGCCCTGCACTTCCGCCAACCTGTCGCTCGCCGGGCAGTCAAATACGACCCTGACATTGGCGCCCCCGCTTTACAGCGCCTGGCTGCTCGACTTCAACGACAGCACGCTCAAGCCGGTGTTATCCCCGGTCGAGGGCGTCATGGTCAGCGACATCGTTTCGCTGCAGCCGCGCACCGTAGCCTGCACCACCAACGCCAGCTGCCCGGTCGACAGCGTGCCGCCGATCAGCTTCGACCCGGCCTTTGGCATCCTCGACATCCGCAGCGTCTATGACCGCGACGGTGTAGCGGCGGGGTTGGGTGCCAATGCGGATCTGTCGGCAGTGGCGATCGCCAATGCCGCCAGCCGTCCGGCGCGCTTCCTGCGCATCGAAAAGGCGGTGGTTTTCGGTGATCCCGATCTCAAGGATGGCTTCCCGAAGTTCGACCAGGGCCTCTCCCTCAATGGGTCGGTCGGCTATATGCGGCAGATCCTCGGCTATGTTCCCATCGAACCTGATGGCTCCGTTCGTGTCATGGTGCCGGCCGAAGTCGCCTTCCAGATCACGGTGCTCGATGCCAATGGCCGCGCACTGCCCGGATTTCCGCGCCACCGCTCGTGGCTGACGGTGCAACCGGGCGAAGTGCTCCATTGCAACGGCTGCCACACACCGCAAGCCGCCAACGTCGTCACAGGCGCGGACGGCGTATCTGTGGAAGTGAGCGGCCGGTCGCACGGACGCGCGAATCTTTTCACCGCCCTCAACGAGGGACAGTCCGCGACCTTCGATGCCGCGGGCAACGGTACCGTGGCCACGATGAGCCAGTGCGCCGGCAGCACAATGGCCGAGGAACTGGTCGGCGCCACGAGCTGCAATGCCAATCCAATGGCCCCTTTCAGCGCGGCGAGCCTCAGCGGCGATGTGGTGTTCAACGATGCATGGGGCGATGGCAATACCAATCCCACTGGCCCGAATGCGCCCATCTCTTTTACTTACGGTGCCTTGACGAGCAACCTGCCGATAGTGCCATCCTGCCAGGCGGTGTGGTCGGGCTATTGCCTGAGCATCATCGACTATCCGACGATCATCAACCCGCTCTGGAGCCTCACGCGCGGCAGCATCGCGGTCGATCCGCGCGGAGCGAACACCTGTACCAACTGTCACACCTCCACGCGTACGACTGTGGTTGGCGCCGCCACGGTGCCCGTGCCACCGGATGGGAACCTGCAGCTTGACGCCGATCCTGCGCAAAGCGCGACCGCGCAGGACCGCGCGTATACGCAACTGGTCGGCTCTCACGACGTTCTTTCACTCAATGCCACCAATCAATTGGTAGACTCCGGGGTGGCAGTACCCGGATCGATGGTTCCCGGCAACGCCAACGCGTCGTGCTTTTTCCTGACGCTCGAGGGCGTGAAGATGGGCTGCAGCGTCACGGGGACGGTGAACCATGCCGGATTTATGACCGCTGCGGAGCTGCGGCTCTTGTCAGAGTGGGTGGATATTGGAGCGCAGTATTACAACAACCCCTTCGACGCGCCGCTGGCCAACTAAGGTCGCTCCTCTGATCGTTGCCGCCCTCCTCGCGCTGCTGGCGGCGGTGCCGGCGAGCGCGCGCGATTACCTGCAGCTGTTCGTGGCTCAGCCCTACCTGGAGCTCCATACCGGCCCCGGCCGCGGCTATCCCGTGGCCCAGGTGGTCGCACGCGGCGAGGCCTTCGATGTTCTGATGCGGCGTACTGAATGGTTCAAGGTGCGTACCGAGCGCGGCGTCGAGGGCTGGGCATATGAAGGCGATCTGATGCTGACGACGCTGGCGGACGGCACCCCGTTCACGATCAATCTCGGCGATCGCGCGGGTTTCGCCTCGCATCGCTGGGAAAGCGGCGCCTTCGGCGGGGCCTACGCGGGCGCCACGCTGATCTCGGCCTACCAGGCGCTGTCGTTGACCGACAACCTGAAGGTAGAGGTGTCCGCATCGCAATTCCTGGGCAATCTTTCCAACGGTTACCTGATCGATGTCGGATTCAGCCATGTTTTCATGCCTGAGTGGCGCTTCTCACCCTTCGTGACCCTGGGAGGCGGCTATGAACATGTGGAACCCAAGCCGACCCTGGCCCAGGCGCTGAGCGCGAACAACCAGACCGCCTATGTCGGGGTGGGTGTGCGCTATTACCTTGGCCGGCGACTGTTTTTGCGCGGAGAATTGCGCGGTCACGAGGTTTTCACGAACCAGAACAGCAACGAGGTCAAGAACGAATGGAAATTCGGCTTTGCATTCTTTTACTGAGCTTCGTTGCGCTCGGTAGCAGCGGCTGCTCGGTCTTTCACCGCCATCCCAAGCCGGATCAGGGCGCCGAGGCGGACTCGAACTCCGAGTCGATGCCGGACGCCGATGCCCCGCCGCCCAGCGTGATCGAGCCGCAGGTGGAGCGCCGCACCGTCAAGGTGCCCACGATCCATCCGAGCAATGTCGAGCTGGGCGCCTATTACGGCGAGCTATCCATCCAGGACTTCGGTGCGCAACCCGTCGCCGGCGTGCGACTGGATTACCACATCAGCGAGGATTTCTTCGCCGAAGCCACCTATGGACGCGCCAAGGCAGGCTTCACGAGCTTCGAGACGCTGAGCAACATCCAGCTCATTTCCGATGCTGAGAGGCGCTTCACGTATTACAACCTCTCACTGGGCTACAACTTGCTGCCGGGCGAGGTCTTCATTGGTCGCAATCTCGCCATGACCAGCGCGTTCTATATGATTGGCGGTATAGGCGCCGTCAAATTCGCCGGTGATCAGAACTTCACCGTCAATTTTGGCGCCGGGTTCAGAGTGCTGCCGACGGACTGGCTGGCCTTGCATATCGACGTGCAGGACCTGGTATTCAGATCCGACGTCACGGGCACGGAAGAGCTGAAGAACAATCTTCAGGCCACCATCGGTGCGACCGTTTTCTTCTAAGCAATGGAGACGGACATGAAATTGACCGCACAGCCGCATCGAATCGCGCTCGCAATGCGCCTGCTGGGCTGCGGCCTGGCGGCGGCGTTGAGCTTGTCTGCTTCGGCGGCCTCCATCGCTCCGGGTGCGGCAGCGCCAGGCTTCCAGCTCCACTCCGCGGCCAGCACGGACCTCTCGCTGGGCGATCTGAAGGGCCAGGTTGTGCTCATCAATTTCTGGGCCAGTTGGTGTGGCCCGTGCCGGCAGGAAATGCCGGTGCTCGAACAGCTATATAAGAAGTACAAGGCAGCCGGCTTCACGCTGCTGGGCGTCAACGTTGAGCCCAAGTCGGCCGACGCCGTGGGCTTCCTCAAAACCACACCCGTATCCTTTCCGATCCTTTTCGATCCCGACAGCAAGGTCAGCCAGTTGTACGAAGTATCGGGGATGCCGAGCACGGTGATTCTCGACCGCAGCGGCAAGGTGCGCTATATCCATCACGGCTACAAGCCGGGTGAGGAGAGCGAGTACCAGGACCAGATCCGATTGCTGGTACGGGAGTAAGCGTGTTCGCGAATCTGCCTCGCACGTTCCGCTTGGGGCTGGCCGCCTCGGTGGCGGCCATGCTGCTGTCGGCCTGTTCAATCCAGCCCTGGGTCAAGCCGTACGAGCGCGAACATCTGGCCGATCCCATCATGTCCTTCGATCGCAACCCGGTATCCGACGTCTACCTCGACCATGTCTTCGAAGTGCGCGAAGGCGCCCGTGGGGCGACCGGCAGCGTCGGCGGCGGTTGCGGCTGCAATTAAATGACCGGACGGCGCGGCATTAGGGCCCGGACACTGATGGCGGCGCTGTTTGCGCTCGCCGCGGTAGGGCGGGCGGCGGTGCTGCCGGACGATCGCGCCGATTTGCTCTGGCACGACTGGCAGGGCGGTGGCGTCACCGTGGATGGTCCCTCGATCCTGGTGCGCAAGTCGGTCAACGATTCGCTGTCCTTCGCGGCCAACTACTACGTCGACATGATTTCCAGCGCCTCGGTCGATGTGCTTTCGACCGCAAGTCCGTACAAGGAAAAGCGCACGCAGGGCAGCATCAGCGCCGATTACCTGCACGGCAGCACCACCTACAGCTTAGGGTTCATTCAGAGTCACGAACCCGACTACCGGGCGAACACTGGCTTTTTCTCGGTCAGCCAGTCCATGTTCGGCGATCTGACGACCATATCGTTCGGCTATACGCGCGGCTGGGACAAGGTGGGCGAGGATAGCTATCTTAACGGACGCTATGCAGACGGCGGACGCATTACGACCTGGGTCGGCGATGCCGATCACCGCAACTGGCAGGCGAGCATCTCCCAGATCCTGACGCGCAACCTGCTCATGAGCCTGAACGTCGAGACCGACGAGAGCGACGGTTACCTGCAAAGCCCATATCGCACGGCGCGCTACATAGACCCTGAGGGCCTGGTGCAGACCGAGGCGCAGGTGACCCCCAATACCCGCACCGGTAACGCCGCGTCACTGCAGCTGAAATACTACCTGCCCTGGCACGCGGCGCTGGACGGCAACTACCGCCTCTATCACGACACCTGGGGCATCCTCGCTCACACGATCGGCGCCGGCTATACACAGCCGATTTCCACTTCCTGGACGCTCAACGGCACCGCCCGCTACTACAAACAGGGTGCCGCCACCTTTTATGGGGACCTGTTCCCGTTCGAGGACTCGCAGAATTTCATGTCGCGGGACCGCGAACTGGCCCAATATCATGATCTGACGCTGGGATTGGGCGCGAGCTGGCAATTCCACCCCTCGTGGCCTCGCTGGATCGAAAAGGGCACGCTGAACTTCAGTTACAACCGCATGCACATCGCCTACAACGACTTCCACAACTACACGGTAGGCGGTGGCACGGAGGGTGTGCCGCTCTACGCTTACGACGCCAACGTCACTCAGTTCTTTATTTCCTTGTGGTACTGAACCATTATTCGCCTCCTTGAACCAATCGCAGCGGAGGCGATTCATGAACCGATACTCTTCCCTGGGCACCCAGCTCGGTGCCATTGCATTGTTTGCGCTGCTGCCAGGCGCTTTTACGCAGGCGGCCGAATCAGGGCGAGAGGAGGCGCGGCTGATCACAGCCACCGAAGTACTCGATGAGCTGCGCGCGACGCCGGACCAGAACGTACCGGACTGGCTCATGCAGCGCGCCTATGGCGTCGCGGTAATCCCCGAGGTCATCAAGGCGGCCTTCGTGTTCGGCGGGCGCCATGGCAACGGGGTTTTGACCGTGCGCGATGCCTCCGGGCGGTTCAGCAACCCGATCTTCGTGACGCTTACCGGTGGCAGCGTCGGCTGGCAGGTGGGCGCCACCTCGACCGATGTGGTTCTCGTCTTCGCGACGGCGCGCAGCGTCGAAAACTTCGCTCGGGGTAAATTCACGCTGGGTGCCGACGCATCGGTGGCCGCCGGGCCCGTGGGCCGCCAGGGCGAAGCTTCCGCCGGCATCAATGCGGAGATCTACTCCTACTCGCGCTCGCGCGGGCTGTTTGCCGGCGTGGCGCTCGACGGCACGGTAGTCGCCTTCGATAGCCATGCCAACGACGCCTACTACCACAGCAACGAGGTCACCACCACGGAGATCACCGGGGGGAAGGTGACTTCGAATGCGGAATCCACGCGGCGATTCCTGGCCTCAGTGGCAGCCAGCGCCAATGGCGGCGCCACCGGCCCGGGCTCGAGCAGTACTCCTGCCCCGGCTGCCCCGGCCGCGGCGGCCCCCGCACCGGCTCCGGCGAGCTCGGGCGTGAAGACCTATCCGATGGAAGACGCGCAGCCCGGGACCGAACCGAAGTAAGCCGCGGCATCGCGGCTCACAGCAGCGCGTTGATCCACGGCACGGTCGCCAGGGACAGCACAATCCCGATGCCGAGCACCGAGCCCGCGAGTGCGGGCTCGAGCTGGTGCTGATCTGCCAGTATGGCGGCCGAGACCATCGGTGGCATGGCGGCCTGCAGAACGCCGACTACCAGCACGAGGCCGGTGACGCCACTGATTCTACCCAACAGGTAGCACAATGCCGGTGCGAGCAGCAGCTTCCAGCCGATGCCGTAGCCGATGGCCGCCAGGCTCGATCGCGGCAATATCAGCCGCTGCTGCAGGCCCACCGAGAACAATGCCAGTGGCGTCAGCGTCGTGGCCAGACGCGCACAGATCGCATGCAGCCACGGTAACGGATCGCCGGCCAGCGCCAGCGCGATGCCTGCCATCAGAGCGAGGAACGCGGGGAACAGCGCGATCTGGCGCACGATCCGCCACGGCCGCATCTCCCCTCCGGCGTAGATGACCGTCAGCGCAACGCCGCCGACCGTCAGAGCCGTGAAGCAGCCGGTCTGATCGCCAATGACTGCCAGTGCGAGACCGGCTTTTCCGCGCAGCGCCTCGATCATCGGGTAACCCACCAGCGCGGTGTTGCCCAGACCCCCGACCAGAGACAGGGCGCCGATGCGCGCAGGCGTCCAGCCTAAATGTCGGCCCAGCAGCGCGAACAGCAACGCCGCGCCCAGGAATACCAGCCAGTTGGCCGCCATCAGGAACCAGAATTGCGGTTCGAAGTGAATGCGGGGGACCAGATCGAGCACCATCGAGGGCAGCGCGATATAGATGACCCACCAGTTGAGCGAGGTGGCCAAAGTCGCTGGCGGGCGCACGGTGTGTGCGATCACGACGCCCAGTGCAAGACAGACGAGCAGCAGCGCGAGGCCGGTCATGCTGGGGGGCATGCATGCCAGTATAGGCGCGACCAAAGGCGTCACGAGCAGGGCATTTTCCGCTAGCATCGCGCACTCGGCCCGCCCGGGCCCCGAAGGAACCCGCGACCCGATGGCGACGCTGGCGCTGCAGGCATCCCATTTGTGCAAGCGCTACGGCGAACTCAGCGCCGTGGAAGATGTGTCCTTTCAGGTTCGCCACGGCGAAATACTCGGTCTGCTCGGACCTAACGGCGCCGGCAAAACCACGACGATCAACATGGTCCTCGGCATTTTGCAGCCCAGTGCGGGTAGCGTGGAAATTGAGGGGATCGACATCGCGCGGCACCGATCGCGGGCGATGGCGCACACCAACTTCGCCGCCGTCTACGCAACGATGCCGGGCAACCTCACCGTCCATCAGAACCTGCGCTTCTTCGGCCTGCTCTACAACGTCGCCGGATTGAACGCGCGCATCGAAACGCTGCTGGCGGAACTCGATCTGGCGCACCTGCGCAATACACGCAGCGGCGTGCTGTCCTCGGGCGAGCAGACGCGCCTGGCGCTGGCCAAGGCGTTGCTCAATGAGCCCCGGCTGTTGCTGCTCGACGAACCCACTGCCTCGCTCGACCCCTCGGCGGCGGATCTGATCCGAGGACGCATACGCGCCATGGCCGCAACTGGCCGGTGCGGAATCCTGTGGACCTCGCACAACATGTACGAGGTCCAGGAAACCTGCCATCGGGTGCTGTTCGTCTCGCGCGGCAGGATCCTGCTCGAAGGCGATCCAAAGGCGCTGCCACAGCAGCACGGGGCCGCAACCCTCGAGGAACTGTTCATACGACTGGCTCGCGAGCCGCTCGCGCAACCGGGACCCGCATCGTGAAGTTGCGCCCGATCGCGGCCGTCGCGCTGCGGCAGATCTACCTGATGCGCAGCAGTCCGGTACGGATCATGCCGATGGTCGCCTGGGTGGCGGTCGACATCGTGCTGTGGGGTTTCATCGCGCGTTATCTGAACGGCGTGGCCGCGGCTCGCGTCAATTTCACCGCCAGCCTGCTGGGCGCGGTGCTGTTCTGGGATTTCTTCTCGCGCGTCATGCAGGGCGTCACCATGGCCTTTTTCGAGGACATCTGGTCGCGCAACCTGATCAACGTATTCGCCTCGCCGATGCTGATTTCCGAGTATCTGGCCGGACTTGTCCTGACCGGCGTCACCACCAGCTTCATCGGACTCATCGTCATGCTCATCATTGCCGGAGCGGTGTTCGGGTTGCAGTTCGTGGCGCTCGGGATGCTGCTGGTGCCGTTCCTGCTGGTGCTGTTCCTGTTCGGCATTGCTCTCGGCGTGCTCGCCAGCGCAATGGTGCTGCGCCTGGGGCCAGCCTCTGAATGGCTGGTATGGCCGATCCCGGCATTGCTCTCGCCGTTCGTCGGCGTGTTCTACCCGCTCTCGACCCTGCCGAGCTGGATGCGCGGTGTCGGTCATCTGCTGCCCCCCTCCTATGTGTTCGAGGGCATGCGCGCGGTGGTCGCGGGCCAAAGCATCGACATCGCCACGCTCTTCATCAGCATCGCGCTCGCTGCGCTGTACGTGCTGCTGGCCTGCCTGTTGTTCGCGGCCGTGCATCGCTACACGGTGCGCAGCGGATTGCTGGCCCGCTACAGCGCGGAGAGCGTTTCCTGAGCGATGAACAATTTCACGCTCTACCTGATCACGACGCTGATCTGGGGTTCCACCTGGCTGCTCATCAAATTTCAGCTGGGGCTGGTACCGCCCGTCGTGTCGGTGGCATGGCGGTTCGCACTGGCGGCGCTGATGCTGGTCGCCTATGCGCTGGCGCGAGGCCGGACATTGCGATTCCCGCGGGCCGACCATGGCTGGATCGCGCTGCAGGGTCTGCTGCTGTTCGGTCTCAACTACATTGGCGTTTACCTGTCTGAACAGTACCTGACCTCGGGACTGGTCGCGGTGGTGTTCTCGCTGGTGGTATTCCTCAATGCGCTCGGCTTGCGAGTCTTCTTCGGGCTGCCGATCCGGCCGAGCGCGATCCTTGCCGCAACGCTCGGCGTGGCCGGCGTAGCGCTGATTTTTGGGCGCGAACTGCTGACGGTGTCGGGCGGCGGCGATGAGTTGCGCGGCCTGCTGTTCGCGCTTGGCGCAACCCTGGTCGCCTCGCTCGGCAATATGGTCGCCACGCGCAATTATCGTCGCGGCATGCCGGTGCTGCAGCTCAACGCCTGGTCCATGCTTTATGGCGCGCTGTTCGTGCTGGGCATCGCGCTGGCGAACCGGCAGCCGCTGCTGTTCGAACTCTCTTGGCCTTACGTGGCCTCGCTGCTGTACCTGGCGCTGTTCGGTTCGGCCCTCGCCTTTGGTGCCTACCTGACATTGATGGGTCGCATCGGCGCCGATCGTGCCGCCTACACCGCCGTGGCGATCCCGATCGTCGCGCTGCTGCTCTCCACCGTGTTCGAGCAGCTGCGCTGGCATGTCGAAACCTTCATCGGCGTCGCCGCCTGCGCGGGCGGCATCGCACTGGCTTTGCGAGGCCGCTGAATCCATGGCCGCCCTCATCATTCTGGCACTCACCGTGATCACGAGCCTCGCCGGGCTCTGGTTTGCGCCGCGACTGATCGAGTGGAATCTGTTTCGACCGTACTGGTTCCTGCGCGCGCACCAGTATTGGACTGCCGTGGGCAGCGCCCTGGTGCATGCCAGCCTCTCGCATCTGCTGCTCAACGCGATGACCTTCTGGTTCTTCGCCTCACCGCTCGAGCGGGTCATCGGTCCGATGCGGCTGACTGCACTGTACGTGTTTGGATTGGCGATCAGCGATGCCGGGACCTGGATCAGGTACCGCCGCGATCCGAACTACGCCAGCCTCGGTGCTTCCGGCGCCATCCTGGCCGTACTGTTCGCGGCGATCGTCTATTTTCCGCGCCAGTCGATCTTCATCCTGCCAATTCCGGTGCCGATTCCCGCGCCGCTGTTCGCGGTGTGCTACCTGTTGTTCAGCTTCTACTCCACGCGCCATCCGCATGGCCGCATCAATCACGCCGCGCATTTCGACGGCGCACTGGCAGGACTGTCTTTCGTGGCAGTGACCGACCCGCTTGCATGGCAGCGGGCGCTGGCTTCCTTCCGATAGCAGAATCGGCGAACGTGCCCGCGGGTGTGGCGCGCACGCATCAGCGTGCCTCATCAAGTGCGGATCGCGTTGACGCCTCACGATGCACTGGCCTAGAGTAATCAGGCCGATAAGAGCGCATCGATTATCGATAACAGGCCGCGAGTGCGACGCACGCACCACGATCGAGCGGCAATACTGCAGGATGCACCTCGTTGCACCACGGATAACGCGATTAGAGAAGGGACACATCATGCGACCCACGTCAAAACCCGGAACCGGTATCCGCCACACGTTTGCGAAAGGCGCCAGGACAGTTGCTGTCACGCTGGCGTGCATTCCGTTGGCGGGCTGGGCCGCGGCAGAGACATCCGCCGACAGCGACAGCGGCGGATCGGTGCTCGAGGAAGTCACCGTGACCGCGACGCGGCAGGAGGAATCGTTGAGCCGGGTTCCCATCAGCGTCAGCGTCGAAACGCGCGATGCCATGGATCTGAAGGGCATCAAGGATTTTGCCGATGTCGTGAAGTTCACGCCGGGCGTGTCATTCGACAACAGCGAGACGAATGCCATTTCCATCCGCGGCATCGCCTCCTCCGGCGGCTCGGGCACCACCGGCATCTACATCGACGACGTGCCGATCCAGATGCGCGCCCTCGGATTCAATCCCGATGACACGCTGATCAAGGTGTTCGATCTCGATCGCATCGAGATCCTGCGCGGTCCTCAGGGCACGCTGTTCGGTGCCGGTTCGGAAGGCGGCACGGTGCGCTACATCACCAGCCAGCCGGATATGCACACTCCCACCCTGTATGCGCGCGCCGAAGGCGGATACACCCTCAACGGCTCGCCGAGCTACGAGGCCGGCATCTCGGGGGGTACGCCCCTTATCGACGGCGTGCTGGCCGTCAAGGCCAGCGTGTACTACCGGCGCGATGGCGGCTGGATCGATCGCATCGACCCCACTTCGCTCGCGGTGGTTGATTCCAACGCCAATCACGATGAAACCACGGCAGCGCGCTTTGCCGCAATCTGGAAGCCGACCGATTCGCTCACCATCAGTCCGAGCTTTTTCTACCAGGATCGTCAGCGCAACGACGTCACCATCTGGTGGCCGACGTATTCCGATCCAGGCAGCAACAAATACGTCAGTGCCAACCCGACCGCGAGTCCAGAGCCCGACGTATTTTTTGTGCCGGCCCTCAACGTGCAGCTGGATGCGGGTCCGGTGCGGCTGATCTCGACCACGGCCTATTTCCACCGAGATGATCAGAGCGACTACGAGGGCACGCTCTACAATCTGAGCTACTACCAGTCCATCGGATTGGACGAAATCAATCCGGCAGGGCCCGGCAACCTGATTCCGGGATTCCCGCTCATCAATGGCAGCGGTTTGCACCTGCCCGCCGGACTGACCAACTACCGCTCGCCCAACACGGTGACCAATCAGCAGCGCAACTTCACCGAGGAATTGCGCCTGCAGAATACCGAGGCGGATGCGCGCGTGAACTGGACGGTCGGATTCTTCATGTCGGTGAACCGCCAGTTCAGTTTCGAGCAGATCCACGATCCGATGGCGGACACGTTCTGGGAGCAGGAATTCGGTACCCCGATTGCCAGCTACTTCGGCACGGCCACCAATCCGGATGGCAGCTCCGTGCTGCCGTATGGCGATTCCTATTTCAACCGGCTGACCAGCCATGACCGGCAGTTCGCAGGCTTCGGCGAAGCCGACATCAAGCTGACGGACAAGCTCAAGCTGCTGCTCGGCGGTCGCGTGGCCTACACGCAGTTCTCGATCCAGAGCCTCTCGGATGGTCCGCAGAATGGCGGTCCCAACCCCGCCAGCAATGCCGCCAGCCAGACGCCATTCACCCCCAAGGTCGGTCTGCAGTTCCAGGCCGATCCCGACGACATGTACTACTTTACCTACGCCAAGGGCTTCCGTCCCGGCGGCGGCAACCCGAACGTGCCAGGGGGTCCGGTCTGTGGCCAGGACTTCATCAACCTCGGGATCACCGGCGCGCCGCCGACCTACAAGTCGGACTCGGTGCAGAGCTTCGAGGTAGGCGCCAAGAACAACGTCAACCACACGGTGCAACTCGACACCAGCATCTACTACATCAAATGGGACAACATCCAGCAGAACGTCGTGCCGCCGATCTGCCAAATCCAGTGGACGCAGAACCTGGGCAAGGCCGTGGCCAAGGGCTTTGACATCCAGGCCGACTTCGACCTCGGCTACGGGGCGAGCCTCGAAAGCTCACTCGGCTACACCGATGCGCAGTACACCGCGAATGCCTTCATCGGCCTCTCGGGACCGGGCCAGACGCCGGTGGTCGCCAAAGGCGATGCCATCGTCGGTGAAAACGGCACCGAGACCGCACCCTGGACGGCAGCCATCGGCCCGCAGTACAAGTTCACGGCCTTCGATCACCAGTCTTACGTGCGTCTGGACTACGAATGGAGCAGCGGTGAGAAGTGGCTGCCGGCCTCACGCGATTCGCGCACCGGCCAGTACGATGCCGGTGCCGCAAACCTGCCATCGCTGACGCTGCCGCTGTTCAGCCAGCACATCCTGTCGATGCGCGCCGGCACGCAGATCAATCACATGCAGCTGTCGATCTTTGCCGACAACCTGACCAATAGCCACCAGCTGCTCAACTCCACCCATGAGGTCATGACCAACGATCCGAACACCGGCGTGCCGCTGGCGAGCCCGCTCTATCGGAATATCTCGTACCGGCCGCTGACTTTCGGCGTTACCGCGGTATTCAAGTTCTGAAATAAGCGACCGCCGGGGGGCTGCGATATGTGGGGTCGTGACAAGCGGCCGCCGCCGGATCGGCGGCTTGGCGAGGATCGTCCGATCCCTCGCCGCGATTTTCTGCAGGGAGCGCTGGTCGGCGCGGCCAGCGCGCTTTGCGGCCCGCTGCTGCGGGCACACGCGGACGAGGCGATGCCTGCAGCCGCACTGGCCGCGCAGGATCAGCCCGGTTACTACCCGCCGGTACTGACCGGGATGCGCGGCAGCCATCCCGGCTCATTCGAAGCCGCACACGCGCTGCGGGATGGACGGGATGCGGGGGCCGGCAGCGACACCGGGGAGTCCTACGATCTCATCATCGTCGGCGGTGGTATCAGCGGATTGTCGGCCGCGCATTTCTTTCGGGCCCGGCACGGCGCCGATGCGCGCATTCTGGTGCTGGACAATCATGATGACTTCGGCGGCCACGCCAAGCGCAATGAATTTCACGTGCGCGAGGGTCTGCAACTCCTCAACGGCGGCACGCTCGAGATCGACAGCCCGCGCCCATACAGTCCGGTCGCGGCCGGACTCATCCGCGAGCTGGGCATCGATGTCGAAGCGCTCAGCCTCCGGTGCGAAAACCACAAGTTCTACGCCGGCCTTGGGCTGCACCGCGGCGCCTTCTTTGATCGCGAGACCTTTGGCGCCGATCACCTGGCCGTCGGAGTCGGCGCCACGCCGATGGCCCGCGCACTGGCGCACGCGCCGCTCTCAGCCCGTGCGCGCGCCGACATCGAGCGCATCGAGGAAGGCTCGGTCGATTACCTGCCGGGCGTTCCCTCCGCGGACAAGAAACTGCAGCTCTCCCGCATCAGCTACCGGGATTTCCTGCGCGACCTGGTCAAGGCGGATCCGAAGGCCCTCGCCTACTACCAGCCCAGGAGCCACGACGAGTGGGCCGTGGGCATCGATGCGGTGTCGGCGCTGGACTGCTGGGCTTTCGGCTTGCCCGGATTTCGCGGGATGCACCTGGAGGGCGGCTCGATCGCGCGCATGGGCTACACGCCTTCGGGGTACAAGGATACGGGCGGCTCGGCATCGCTGCACTTTCCCGATGGCAACGCGACCATCGCCCGATTGCTGGTGCGCAGCCTGCTGCCTGAGGCGGTGCCTGGCAGCAACGCAGAAGATGTGGTCACCGCCCGCGTCGACTACCGGCTGCTGGACCGTCCCGACTCCAGCGTGCGGCTGCGACTCAGCAGTATCGTGCTCGGTGCGCACCATGTGGGCGATCCATCCAGCGCGCACGAGGTGCAGGTGCGCTACGTGCGTGGCGGTCGCGTGCAGACGGTGCGCGCACGCGGCTGCGTGCTCGCCTGCTACAACGCAATGATTCCCTACCTGGTCCCGGAATTGCCCGAGGCGCAGAAAGCGGCACTGCACAGCCTGGTCAAATCGCCGCTGGTCTACACCAGTGTCGCCCTGCGCAACTGGCAGGCGTTCAGCAAGCTTGGGATCGAACAGATCTATGCCCCGGGTTCCTACCACACGAACGTGCACCTGAATCCGAATGTGAATATCGGCGGCTATCGCAGTCCGGCGACGCCCGATCAGCCGATGCTGATTCGCATGCTGCGCGTACCGACTCATCCGGGATTGAGCGAACACGAACAGAACAAGGCCGGCCGCGCCGAACTGCTGGCGACGCCTTTCGCAACCTTCGAGCGCAACATCCGCGATCAGTTGGCTCGCATGCTCCAGGGCGGCGGCTTCGATCCCGCGCGCGACATCGAGGCCATCACGGTCAACCGCTGGCCGCATGGGTACGCGCCTGAATACAACCCTCTATGGGACCCCGAGGTGCCGCCGGAACAGCGTGCCAACGTCATCGCTCGCGCAGCCTTCGGCCGTATGACGATTGCCAATTCCGATTCCGGCGCCGCCGCCTACACCGACTCGGCCATCGATCAGGCCGATCGCGCCGTCAACGAACTGCTGCAGCGCTACTCTTAAGCTAAAGCCAGAAATCGCGAAAGCTAGTAATCCAGGCCCGGCGCATCGCCGCTGGCCGCCAGCGAGCGCACGATCTCGCGCCGCGTGGCGAGCACATCGGCGAGCGGTGTGTGCCGAACCCGCGCCACCTCCTCGGGCGTAAACCAGGACACATCGCTCGGAAGCTGCGCCGCGCTGAATCGCATCGCCAGCCAGTTGAGCACGGCGGCGAGCTGCGCATCCGACAGCACCGAACTGGCCGCTCCCGGCACGCGCAATACGTAATTCCGGCCCTCGGGGGTCCTCATGTAATCCCCGAGCGCATGCGCCAGGGGCGGGACTTTCCCCGGCACGCCCTGCGCTTCGGCACCATGACAACCCATGCAATAGAGCATGTAATCCTGACCGGGACTTGCCCCTGCACTCCCGACAAGACCCGCAGCGACGGCCGCGCCAATCAGAGCGCGGAGCGCGCGCATTTCAGCCGCCTCCGAGGCCTGCGAGCACGCTGGCGCGGTGCTCACGCACGCCCGCGCCATCGAGCGCCGCGCCGCGCTCGGCCGCGATCTCTGCCGGTTCCATCGGCTTGGTATCGGCCGAGGCGTGCGAGAGATCGAACACCACGAAATTCAGCACCGCCGACAGCGTGGCATCGCTCTGCTGTGAAAACTCGGGCATCTTGAAGTTGTAGTGCTTCTGATCGACCGTGATGTCACCGAACATGCCAAACAGCACCGTCAGCGCCAGCTGCCGTCGCCCCTCGGGCACGCTCGCATAGCGCGCCGGATTCGCGAGCA